>Ga0247757_10000752_pt1 | contig 25336 bp, 24 predicted proteins | sample UWRJL126311R4_FD_180929 | JGI IMG/M metagenome (GOLD analysis project Ga0247757, IMG submission 180929) | Plant litter microbial communities from Arlington Agricultural Research Station in Wisconsin, United States - UWRJ-L126-311R-4 | ecosystem: Environmental > Terrestrial > Plant litter >...
CTATGTGTACACAATGGCAATCATAATGAGCGTTGTTGAAAATATGCCGTCTTTTGTGATGGTGACGCCCCTTGGCGCGGTGCGCAAAAACCATATGTGCGCAAGAACTATATAGCCGAGCTTAATTAACGTCTTGTTCTTACCCGGAGACACAAATTCAAGATGAATCCGCTATATTAAGGCTTATGCTTCACTTGAGGAATGCATTGAAACCAGTTTTAGGAAGTGATTATTTACACAGTGAAGCAGCTTAAGAGGTCCAAGTGCCTTGCGATTTTATTGGAAATCAGGCATTCTTAGAGCTGCAAAACACAAAACTATTGGTAATATCGTCAGGCTGTGTAACTGTCGTGGCGCTTTAGTCGGCAAGGATCATAACTTGTCGAGTTGTAGTTGGGCGTACCATCGTCCAGCCCATACGAATGCTGCGACTACGATTTTTGATATCAGGACCTGTAATGATACGGAAAATACTTAGAATATTTCTAAGGCTATATAATTAGCCCGTTTCTGCTAATCCAAGCAGATCGTTCTTTAAGATCATAGGCCTGTAGCTAAGTGTTACTATGAGAGATTCTGCAAACTGCGGCTCGAGGGCTTTCACTAGTCACTTGACTCAAATTAGTTATATTTGGTAGTATTTTAGCTGATGAACTAAGACTTTCGTATGGAATGTTGATCTCACAATCTGATAGATGAACAAAGAGTTTCCTACCTTACTAACCCTAGGAGTCGCTAAATCTTAGAGCCCGCAAAAAGAGATTGATTAAAATTGGAATAGGAAATTGTCGCGCCCAGGCGCAGCGCGCGCCACTGTTTCTGGCGCGCTTCTTACTGACTACCGCGCTTCCTACACCCTTAGAAAGCTCAGTCCTTTGAGAGCGTTGCTTTCGGCACCGGAGCCTCAAGTCTTCCGCTCCTTAGAACGGAACCGAGCTCTAGAAGCTCCGGCCCCTCTATATATAGCTTCTACTTAGCTCTCCTTCTATAGAATCAAACCTTTCGCTCTGCTTCCTCTACTCGCTTCCACAGAAATATTATACAGAAAATGCTAAAATGGTCGATTTTGACTATACGGAGGTGGGGCATCGTCCGTCGATATAAAATAGTCCCCTTGAGATCGCGATAACTACGATAATAGCTTTTCTAAATGGCTTTTTTTTTTGCCGTTCTTTTAGGCTTTTGCCATAGGGGAAGCGCTATAATCCCAAGCTTCTTTTCTTTGCGTGTAGAACGTAAGTTCACGTTGAGTATACAAGTTCAATCCCCCTGAATAAGTAGAATAGATCTTGACTTGTGCGAGGCGACCCCCGTAGCATTTTAGTAAGATCAGCAGCACCGATATTTACGAATAGATGGACTTGACAATGACAAGCTTAAAAAGATGTTCAGCTATTCTTCAGACTCAGTCAAGCTTTCTAGTATTCCTAATCCAACGGCTAGCAGCGTTCTAAGGCATTCATGTTCGGAGGTTTGAGTACTTGATTTAGCTACGCTTTCCTGGAACATACATTTAACGCCTACTGCTGAAAAAATATAGAAATTTCAATATCTTAGTAATTTCCTATATAGTTTTCATCAACGTCATGGAAAATTTAAGAGCAAACCCGACAAATATAGCAATGATATGGTTCGCCTTCAGTATCCACATACAATTTAATCCGATATCAAACTTAAGAAGTTTTAGATTACCAATAAGTAGTGGCTGTGGGAATATAATTCTAAGCATATGTAAGACAAAAAAGAAAATCAGATCAGGGATCATGAATTAGCTGAAAGCATGCTGCTTCGTTCTACTAAGCTTGGTTTTAGTGTTTTCTTTTTCTCAGGTCTAAGCTAATAAGTCCTCCGAGAGAGATCTAGAAGTCGAGGAAGAACCAGTCTTCCATCATTTCTTGGGACAGCTACTACCCTATCTTAGGCCTCTTTCCTCATCTGATATTGAAGAAAAGTTCCCCCAAGCACCTCACAAGCACATGCGGCGAGGAAGAGACCATCCGGAGGATTGGGCCGGTTTCCGAAAACGCGCCCGCTTCATTCAGGGCTGTGAAAGGTGGGATAAGGGTTCAAGTCTATGCACCAATGAGAGAAGAATAAAAACAGTAGGTGAAATCAAGGTTCTGCAAAGATGTATCGAATTATGCTTCGCTATCTCGGTTAATAGGAATGTAACTTAACGGCCCCCACTCTATCATCACATCATGTGGTTACATAGAGATACCGATACTACGGTGCTCACACGATCTCAATAAAAACGTGTGACAAGCAGCTGATAGTTACCGGTTGCCTAATGGCAATAGTTCTCGCAGGATCAAGAAAGACTCTTCTAATCACTAACGAATGCGCCCATTTTCTAACTAGAGTCTTGGAATCAGATCTAAACCAAGCTATTAGTAACGTCTAAGAATCTGATTGGTAGCGCTTACAGCTTAATGTTCTTGGTAAATCCTGCCACGACCTACTTCTTACTACTATCTCCGTTTAGAAAACCGTCTGACACGAGTAGGAGCGCGGTCGAAATGGAAAAAGTAACACATCAAAGGCACACTCAACGCTTCTGGTGCTATCATGTATTCGAAGCGCTGTATTTGGCAAAGATCAACCCTTGCAGGGGTTTATCGCAAGGCAGGTGGTAGCGTCTCGATGAACCAGCTAGGCCTCATTTGGAAGGCTTCATGGATACATTCCCATGTGCTTCTCGCTGTGCGAATAGGCATCGCGACCATGATAACGCCTCGCGCTTCGTATACAATCCTACATTTCGAAGAAGGAAATGCGACCGCTCGGTCCAGAAAGTCATGGAATTCGGCTCTACGAATGCATGAGCATACTACCCCCATGTCAACATTCTATCGAATTCATATATAAAAGGATAATGCCTTTCACTTTCATAGTTACCCATCGGTTTCAATTCCTAAATATTTGAGAGAAGACACTATGGGCATCTTTTCAACAGTAGCCACGTCCCTCCTGGCGGCAAGCCTTGTTTCCGCTCAGGGCGATCCAAATGCCAGGCTCACTAAGCCGCCACTCAGGGCCAATCTCGACTACCTTGCAAATGGCCTAATTCAGTACTTGCCAGAGCGAGGCTTCTCCTACGCTCAATGGAGCGCTGGATATGTCCCACAAGAGTGTGTCACTATTGCCAACAACTGGGCTGGTGTCAACCCCAAAGACTTCCAAGTCTTTAACATTCAGTACGACGATGTATGTGCATTATTTGTTGGTAATAATTTGGTCTGACATACGCAGTGCGGCGATCCATGGGTGTTTTGCCATCATAAGAACTCGCCCATTTCAATTGTGCAGATGGGTCTTCAGTTCGGGAAATTGCCCATTCAGATGCGTGAATGGGTTCGTCATGTCATTGACGTGCCTGGTGCTTCAGGTTGGGCTTTTGAATGGGATGGTACGTACTTCGTTTCCGTAGTGCACACTTTCTAACTCATCCCACCAGGGTCCGTGACTTTTGTCAATCCTACGACTACTATGATTCCAGTTATCATCCATGAAGTTGGCCACAGTCTTGATCTCTCCGGCGCATACATCTCCAAGCCAATTTCTTCTAGCGCCAACTTCTGGAACAACTACAATCAAGACAGCAATGTACCAGATAACTACGCCCAGACAAACATGATTGAGAACGTCGCGCAGAACACTGTAGTTTCCATGTACAATGAGCATGTCCCGGGCCAGTTTGGAGGGCTGGAGCCTAGCTGGGGAAATATCTTCCACCAGTATGCGACAATGATCACAGAGGCGCGGGAGGCTGGCCAGGGTAATTCCATTTACTGGCAGGGAAAGAGTGGTACATGCTCACGCAGGCTGGCCCCCAGCCAGCCAATTGCTGTAAGTGGAATGCAGCAGGCAAAAACTGGTGGCGTGAAACCATTTGTCAAGCTAAGTGCCAATGTCACTGAGCTTAACACAAATAGGAAGACTTCTAAGGAGAAGTTTAGTGGCTGCAGTTTGAAGTGGTAGGTGTGAAAGATATGCAAGTTGCTTTGAGAAATGGTTAAATAGATGTGAATGGGATTTTTTCATTCTTACTTTGAGATAACATGTTGTCATATGTAAAGCTTCACTTATTCCAGAAGCACCTATTTCCACAGCGTGTATAACTATAGCCAAGTTTGGAGTACACCAAATTTCAATCGAATGACAATCCTTAAGATCCTCTACAATAGTTTTTCTGGGACAGAGTATTTTAAATCGTAACTTGGAACCGTATAGAACATATATACTGCAGTATGTCTAAAAGTTCTTATTGGAATTAAGTCATAAATGTTGATAATATATTTGAGTCTTAGGTCGAGCAAACAGCCTAGCTTCAGAGACTGACATATATATAGATCCTCTTTATGATTTATTTTCCAATTCGAGAGAATGGCAGCTGAGGGAATATACTAAAACTAGGACTCTTTTGAACAAGAATTGAGGCTCTGAGGGTATTGTACTTGCTAGTATTACCGTAAGAGAGCTTGAACTAAGATTTTAGTATGAGTCAAGTAACCTTGTTTCAGCAGATATACTTTGAGGATTTGCGTTCTAATACCTCTAGACATTCTGTAATTGCAAAAAAAGGTTATGTGTTCACAGTTTCCTTATCGCAAGACCTGTCAACTCCATTGGCGAGATGATTGTAAGAAACAGAGCTCGGAAAAGAGAAAGAAAAGCAGCGGCTAGGACGGAATTTCCTACTCCCTCAAGCAACACGCTCAAACAGCTTGTTCCTAGGCTTCCAGTTTCCTGGTACACTTCGAGTTGTGCTAAGCCACCCACTCGCTTAAGCACGTTCCTGACCGGTGATAGTGGCTAAGCAAAGTTGGGCTTCAGCTCGTATAACCGCGAGCATAAAAACCCAGGCCGTCGCGACTATCCTTCCTCTACGATAACCGATCTCTTTGCCAAAACAGTTCATCATGGCTACATCGGATCGAAAACCGGATAAAGTGCGAGTTCTGTGGGTCGAATCCTTAATTGACGGGCTCATGCAAATGTACGTTTGCGGAGCCTTCATACTCTCCATCCTCCATTCTCACGTTGCTTTGCTAGAATGATGATCCTGTTTGGACGAGGTAGCCTTATTGGATTTCTGACCAAATTCCTTGCGCTCACATCCGTCCTCTGGGCACCTCAAGAATGGCTTTACTGGCTCCAACTTGTGTTACTCACCTCGGACAATCCCACATGGGTCGACGTTGACACATTGATTGGTTCCGATCCAGCAGGGCCGTGCCTTACTCGGGAGGAGAAACGGAACGCTATTTCGGGCTCTGCCGAGGACGTTTCTGGATGGTACGGGCCGGGCGCGTATTTAGCTTGGCTTGTGACAGCGAACGTTGCATCCATATCCGCCATCTGGAACGCCGAGCAACAGAGAGCGAGGAAGCAAAAAGAGATGGAAGGAGAGCTTCTGGCGGCATTGATGTACCCGACGATTGCGATGCTCGATCTACTATATCGTTTCATTCGCTGCAAGGTTGATCCCACGCTAAATGCCTCAATGCTTGTCATAATAGCAAGCCTCGTGACGCTAGGTTCTGCTAGAAGACTTGAGTGGCGGTTGGCATATTCTCAGACCGTGAATGTTGAGGATGATATGTTCCCCAGTGGACCTCGAGCATGGACCATGTCGGTGTTCCTGGTGTTGTGCCACACCGTGCTGTGGGCAACACTCGGGGAGCCGTATCTGGATATCAAACTCTTTAGTGTACTATACTCTCTTGCAATCGTGGTCTTAATGTATTCGGAAATTAGGGTTGAAACTCTGAAAGATGTGTATCCCTATCGCACCGAGGAGTTCCGACCAAGGCACGAGCGCATAGCAGTTTTTATTTTAGTTCAGGTTGTATTTTTGATCGTCCTTGGGACCACACAGCATTCGATCTTTCCGTCTACAGGATCTAAGCTATCCGATTTAGATCAGATGGCTACACTTCTCACAGTCCTTTTTGCCACCATATTCTCTAGGACGAAGAGGATCTTCAACTGGATTCAAAATGTTAGGAGACGATCTGCAGGATTTAGCCGATTATCACCACCAGAAGATATGGAACTGTAATTTGACAATCAATACAATTCTATGCGAAGATTTCTAATGCTTCTCACTACTTACTCAGCTTGAACCCACCAGGTTCTTGGTGTTGAAAGATCCCTTGCGGATCGTACCTTCTTACTACATCCTTTAATAACTGATCATTTTCCTTACTATAGCTTGCAATGGGATTTTGCCATGTGCCCGCATAATTCGCGTACACCAAGTCCCGCGACAAACCCATCTTCTTTGCAATGCCATTGATCTCACCCAGCACCTCCTTAACTTTGGTGTGTACAAGAGAGCCAGATCCTGCATCAGACTAGAAGACTGACAGGAGGAGGATCATTGAATTACCTTGCTTTATCGAAGTGCCAAGGACGTTTTTCCCTTCGCCGTGGGACACGAGAACTGTGGGCAAAGGTTCGAAACTAAGAATCCACTGCAAGTTCTTAGGGCCACTGAATTTATGCAGAGTCTCGTTGCAGACATCAAATATATGATCGAGAAGCTGGGCAGACACGCCAAAGGTAGTGGTAGAGAAGAGTCGATACGTCTGCGCCATCGCACTCTCATTCGCTAGGACGTGAAGCGGCGTAACTTGCATAGTATTTGACACGCTCGGCACCGCAAACAAATCCTCATAGACCCTGGGGTTAAGGTCCGGCTTCGTATAGATAGGTGCAGAAAGTAGCGTCCAATTCTTCGTCGTAGAGCTCAAGATGAGAGATGTAACAATCGACGCGTGTATATCGTATGGTTCCGCATCTGCAATTCCAGCCAGTGCACTGAACACCGCTCCACGATCCACGATGTCGTTGATCAAATGTCCACCGAGGATCTCACTGATGGGAAGCGTCTTGAAATCAATGCGAGTAACAACCCCAAAGTTATTCATGCCGCCCTTCAACGCGCGAAACAGGTCTGGGTGTGATGTAGCGTTTGCATCTACTAGTTGTCCCGTTGAGAGCACCACCTGAAAATTGACAACCGTGTCGCATGTGAATCCCGCCTGAGGTGAGAAATAACTAATTCCGCCACCGAGGGTCAGGCCGCCTACTCCTACGGCGCCATTCCGTCCCCCAGCGACAGTTTTGTTATATGGATCCAAGAAAGCGTAGACGTCGAGCCAACTTGCGCCAGTACCGACGCTTGTTACTGAGGCGTGACTGTTTATGCTGATAGTATTCAGGTCAGTCATATCAATGGTGATGCCATGGTCGATGTTTCCGAAGCCTCCCGCGGGCGCATGACCTTGGCTCTTGATAGCAAATGGGCATTCCTGTCGTCCTGTAATACGAGATATGATCTTTGTGACATCTTCCGCGGTTTGAGGTTTTACGATGCAGGATAGGATGAGCGAAGCTTCCTGTAGGGACCAGTATGAGTTTTTGGTTGCCAAAAATACGGAACTGTTTGGACGATAGACGTTAAGGCCACCGATGACATTCAGTAGCGCGCACTAATTCGTCAGAATTCCAGACGTGGGGACTGGGGCGTACTTAATGTGTCTGGTCACTTACACATGAAGACGAAACGTCAGTCATGTCTACAAAAACTAGAGCGTACCTGACAGCACACTGGATATGAAAGACAAGGATCACAGTGTCTTGGCCACAGGCCTCTAAATACCAATTCCCTCTTGTTCCGAGTAACCCTGCGATGGCACCGTGGCTTGGCGCTAGTGTGTAAACTACGTATATTATGCGGACGGACAGATGCCGCATTTGCACTGGTGTACGACATATCGCACACAATGGTCATAAGCTCAGTTGATTATTCGTTCCATGTGATGAGATTCGCATAGGTAGTGGGATGAATCGTTCTCTGGACGAAGTGGTTGAAACTTTCGAACAATGAAACTATAATCCTACGAAACTGAGCCAGTGCGTAGTTCTCCATTAGGCATGATTAAGGTATAGAGTATTATGTTTAAGTTATAAGCAAAGAAAAGGCGAGGCGGTGGTTTTGGCCAAACCCATATCTTGGAAATTCGGACGTTGAAGAAAATCTAAGCAGGTAAAAGAGGTATATGTAGGGGTATGTCGCAGCCAGCGAAAGGAGAATGAGAAGGGCCATACCGGGCTCCGTCGTTATCTGTCCGTCTCTTTTTTCAATGCACGTCTTGCCCATAAACTCAACAACAAGGCCTCCTTCGCCCCGTGCTCCCACTTAACCTAAACACCTCTTCCCACTCCCTCAACTGCCCACCACCGCCGCCTCTTCTGCCTCCACCACTCCTCACAGAGGCATTTCCATCATCTACTCCCCAACCTCCAATATCACCATATTGTATTCCGCTCCTCGGATCATCAGGATCAATGTCCCCGAGCTCGATCTTTGTGAGGATCATGCGCGCAAGCCGCTCGAACAGGTCATCTACATTCTCTCCAGAGAAAGCTGACACTTCGACCGCGACAGGGATGCCATTCTGGCCGGCCCATCGCGAGGCTGTTTCGAAGGGAACTTCGCGGCCCTCGGGGGCAATGGTCTTGCGCGAGCGGTCAATGGCCGTGGCATTGCTTAGGCGCGAGGAGAGCGAGGAGGCGGATAGCGAGGCTGACGCTGATATCGGGGTATCGGGAAACGCCCCGGCCTCACTGCCATAGCTCCCGTAGGCGGAGGAATCGTTACTGGAGCTGTTCTGTGGCTGCTGGGCCTCGGCTACGTCGACCTTGTTCCCCGCGAGCACAATGGTGCACTGGGGCCCCGCCAGCGCGCGTATGTCTTCGAGAAAGGTGCGCAGGCCCTCGAAGCTGCGCCAGCTGCTCACATCGTAGATAAGTATTGCGGCGGCGGCGCCGCGGTAGTAAGAACGTGAGACGGAGCGGAAGCGCTCGGTGCCAGCTGTATCCCAGAGCTGCAGCTTTATGCGTTTGCGGGGACCGCTGGCACCGCCATGATGCTCCCGCGGCACAATGTGTACGATTTTGGACGCGAACTCGACGCCGATAGTCTGCGAGGATAAGATCTTCCAGCTGTTGTTGACAAAGCGGTGGAGCATGCACGACCTACGGCACGGCTTCTTAGGATGACGAAGGGGGAAGCGGAAGAGAGCAAGACTTACTTGCCCGTACCGCTAGGACCGAGCAGTATGACCTTTGCCAGGTAATCGTACATAGATCCTAGCTCCTGCGCCACAGTGAGCAACTCTATCTGAACGCCCGGTATATGCCGTACCTACTCTCGCCATCTCCTCGCCGCTCCGACTCGACGCATTGCTTTCTTTGCGGGGCCGGCCCATATGCGATGTGCGCGTGCGGTTTTAAGTTTGTGTGCGAATTGGGAAGAGGGTGAACAAGCCGGGTGATCGCGAGGAGAAGTAAGGCGCCGTAGGAGGATGCGAGCGTGAGAGGGTTGTGTTTGGAGTCGAGTTGTTTTGTGCTTGACCGCGCTTCTTATCAATATGACGATAGCAATATGTCGGTCCTACGCGAGCGAGCCGCGGTCTAGGAACAAGGCACAGGTCACGCGCAAGGGACATTCACGTGGGATAACAAAGCATACGTGTACATAAATGCGCATCCAACCTCTGTTGCGAACCACAAAAAATCTCTTCACATGCACACATTACAGCGACCAAACACATGTATGGATAGCAATGCAACCCAGAGTTGAACAAAGAGATGACCATCTCAATTGATATTTGTATTCTCGTTTGGGGTACCGCTCCAGATGCCTGTGGTAGCTGGGCCGCCCCACAGTGTTTAATCCAGGATCGACCTCCCAGTACTATGTCTCAGTCCTTATGCTGTCTGATATCCACGAAGCGCCCTGCCCAAACTCCTACCAAACTCCTCCCAATGCATTACACCTGCATAATCTTGGTCCATACCAAGTCTGTCTTAGACGATGTCCTTACTCTAGCATATTACCAGTACTTACTACTCATCAGCCTCATTGTTCCAGACCTCGACCTCTTTGTTCTCAAGTTCCTTCATCTTGTCTGCTGGGAAGATGGTATCCTTTGGCAATCCCATTTTCCCATAGTGGACCACAGGACCAATTGTCGAATTCCATTGTGCTTTCCTGTCCATCAGCGTGCGGATTGGCTCACCAACACCCGGCCGACTAATACCGGCGTTGGGCACGGGATGACTGCCTCCACCTGCGCCTCCCGGACGCTTAGTTTGTTTCTTACCCTTTCCGAGGTTCCGGTTGCGCTTGAGGTAGGCTGCATTGAGCTGATTGTCAAGATCGTCGGCGATGGTATTGTATTCCTGCTGCGCAATGCGCTCTTCGGTGAGCTCCAGTAGACGTTGTTTCCGCGCGCCATTGATGATGGACTGCTTGCGAAGCTCATTCTGAAGAAGCCGGAGCCTCGCTGCAATCTCATCGTCAAAATGAGAGTCGTACGCTGCAGTCTCGGTATCCGTGTCCGAGATCATGCCGTAATGTTTAAGCTCCATGAGCACACGTTCTTCTAATGCAGCATAATCGGTTCGCATCGGCACCGGGGGAGCTTTCCAGCCTGGTTGTAGGAACTCTGACAGCTGGGTGGCTGCGGGCAACGCATTGTTGTTGCTCAGATCAGCGGGTGCCCCAGCGCCTTCGTCAATGTCCATTGTATCGCCATTAATGCCGTTAGTATCACTGGAAGTAGAAGGATTACCCCGGCCCTCGGGACGAAGCGTAGCCAGAAGTCGAGCAAGTAATGGACCTGTGGAGATTTCCTCCGTCTCCAGGAAGTCATCGGCCATATTATCATATGACCCGCGCGGTTCATTTGGAGCAAGGCGGTCATTGGTATCTGCGTGCATTGAGCCATCTTCCTCTCCCCAAATCTCCTTGTAGTGCCGATTGCCGCGCCTAGGAAGCACAAATGGACCGAGACGATCCCCTCGTTCTTTCAAGAAAGCCACATCCTCTTCTGTTAGTGGACGGATGTACGGCTCGACATAGTTGGCAAAGACGGTCGCGTTGACCTGCGATGCGGGTTTTGCGTTGGAAAAATCCTTGTCGGGTGGCGTGCCAGGCGTAAGGTCTTTGAGGTCGCTGTGCGGGTATTCTGCAACGCAATAAATTTCCTTGATCTCGTCTTCGCTCATGCCAGGTGTGACGTCTCGGATGTGGTAGATTGTAGGGTCGTCGAACTTGGACGGATCAGGGCCGAATGTCTGGAACTGTGGGATTGCGGGTGCAGGTGGGGGTTGGTGAGAAGCATCGGAGTTGGTGGGCGAAGGCGCGTCAACTGGGCCTGTGCCTACCGCAGAGGGTGCTGCCTGGGATGTAGGTGAAGACAATGTCGAAGAATTGTCTGCAGGACGGTGAAGGTCGACACCATCCTGCCGAGCAATGCCGTGTGCACCTACAGCCAGAGGCCGCTCTTCTTCTGTGCTGGCTTTCTTGATCTTCTTTAGCTTCTGCTTGCGCTCGTCCGCATCTTTGTCAGGCGCTCGGTCCTTTTCGCGGTCGCGGTCGTGTGAGGGCCGGTTCTTCTTCAGGGTCTGCAACTCGCGCAGCGCTGCATTAGACACGTCGCAGCGTTTCTGGACATTGGCCAGCACCTTGCCCTCAATGGTCTCCCTCATGGTGATAAGAGACGCACTCGATGGAACCTGATTCCCACCTCCGCCCTTCTCTAGTATTTCCTCGATGGTGACATCGCATTTTCTGGAGAGCGCAGTCAAGGGCTTGCTGAAGTACGAGGCGGACGACGCTGACGACGGTTCGACCGAAGCGCGCACTGAAGGCAAAGGCGTGGTGTTGCGGCTTCGCAGGGGACCCGAGGGCTTTGAGCCTGGCTTTGGTCGGCCCTTGCTGCTTGTGTTCTTCGACATTGCGACGCGTCCGAGGAATGCGGGGGGTTGCCCGCCGACGGATTGCCGCCTGCAGACTGCAGCAACAGGCGAGTGCGAAGAGGGGATAAGAACAAGAACAAATGCAATACACAGAGGCTGTAGGAGGTAGTTATTCTAAGTGGAGCGGAGGAAATGGGCGGGTGTGGAGGCGGCAGGTCCTTATGGCTGGAAGTCGCCGTGGGTTGTGGATGCACGACGTTTCTGGGCGGGCAGCACGAGCCACCAAATAAGCTTTTGCTAAGCTTTTCACCAACCCTCGGCGACTTCTGTGCTTCCAAAACCGGGCCCCTCCCTCCAGCCTCCGCATTCCAGCGCTGCCGGCTTGCCCGCTGCATCACACGCACACAAGACTCTCGCTTTCATCCACCCCCTCCTCACACGCCAAGCTCATGGCCTGAGGACACCCACCCCCGTTTTCTTTCCAGCATGCGCGAACGCTCTATACTCTTCATACAACTGTGATAGCCACGGCATTGCCGCTTAGCCGCCATGAGTACGTCACGCCGTCTGCTGCGCACTTCTGCGCACCACCCACCCTGAGGCCATGCTGACCACAGCGCATAGGCGCCGAAAGCATCAATATCATCACTATTGATTTCCCGAACCCGTACTCAGCCAACGGTCGTGACACCAACCACTTCAACCCACTTTCCGTATGCTCCGACTTGTCTTCTCCTGTGTCGTCTTATTCCCGGAGGGGGGCTCACACAGCTGCAGAAAAACAACTCGTTCCAATTCCCGATTAATAATGGTATTCGGACCCTGTCCTCGAAGGGAGTCGAGCGTGGCGAAGATCCGTACGGCATCCTCTTTGTGCCCGACCTGCAGACCGATGATTGCAAAAAGACGGAGGAGGCCTATGTTGCAAATAATGCAACACGCCTAAAAGACCTGCCAGCAAACACCAATTATGCTCTTATAGCGTTCGCTCCGTGGTTCTCGCCCACATGTATGTTGCAATACTTTGAGACTGCCCGAGTCCAGCCTGTGAAGGCCTTTATTGTGTACCAACCACAAGATGCTACAAGCACCCAGATGCCGCCAGATATGAATGACCCATCATGGGGTTTGGGAGATGGCGGAAGCTGGCAATTTGCTAACCAGTTTCCCACATATGCGATCCCTGCGGCTAGCGGGACTCTTGTGACTACACAGCTGAGTTTGTACTCAGGGAACATCTCAAGCGTGCCATACGGCGATGAGCTGGAAGGCATGTTCGATCTGACCGACTACATCCGGCTCTGGGCCAAGGTTCAGACTGGTGAGCTCTTACCGGCCGGGAACTAATCGCATAGCTGATTGTATTAGATCCTGGCTCCCAGCTACCGAACCTCTGGGTGTTCCTCGTCATCGTCCTTGGACTCCTCATTGTTGTTCTAGGGTCGACGTCTCTGTGCATGCACATTGTACAAAGAGCGCGGCGCAACTCGCTCCGACAGCGCGTTATCAATGGCGAAGTAGACCTGGAAGCTCTCGGCGTGAAACGATTGACCGTTCCTGAGGAGTTTTTGAGGAAGCTTCCTAATTATGCTTATCCAAGTGGGCCTCCAGATCCAGAAAAGACCAACCAACAGTCAGGCAGCCTGTCCCACCCAGTCGATGCAGAGACTGGTGCAAAGGGCAAACTTCTGGGCCTCTCGCCCCGCATGTCAAATAGCGCAGCTGCAGCGAATCGCGCCTCAACCAGCTTCTCGCAATCCAGCTGCGCCATTTGTCTCGATGATTTTGAGCCCACCGAGTCGCAAGTGCGAGAACTTCCTTGTCGTCACATCTTCCATGTCGACTGCATTGATCCTTTCCTTCTGAATAACAGTAGTCTCTGCCCAATATGCAAACGCAAGTGTTCCTTTCTTGGATTTGTTAGCCGTCTTCGAGCACGGCTATTCCTTTGTCTGCACATTACTGACATGTCGAATGCAGAAAGCGTTTTGCCAACCGGCTATTGCCCACCCAGGATCACAAACGTCATGGTACGGCGAGAGCGCATGATCAGTAGGAGGCGTGCACGCAGCGGTAACGGTCAGTCACCGGTATCCAATACTCTTATCGGACGTCTTCCATGGGCATATGACTCAGTTCGAGCTCGCATGAGCGGCAGGTCTGGTGGCCACAGAGCCTTCAGTGCTCCAGCCAGAACTCAGTCGCGTCCCTCTGAAATTGAGATGACATCCAGTACTACCGCGCCAGCTCCAGGAAGAAGTGTGAGTGCCACTTTGGGGTCAGAAATACTCCCGGTCCCAGCCCCAGCGATGATTCACGACAGTGATGCTAGAGAATGTCCACGCCCTACGTCTGTTGCCTCGCTAGGAAGGGAATGGCCTCAAGAGCGTAACGTGGTACTTGTAGGCGACGGACAAATACCTTTCATCTCGGAAGATGAGGAGCAAAGCAGTTCTCGCTGGAAACGTGGCATACGCAAAATCTTTCCTGGTTTCAGATGAACATTTTTCTTTCCTTCCGAGATACCACGAATTAGGGACTGGTGGAGCCTCGTAGGTTTGTCTACATTGTATATTGGATGGCGTTCACGGTACCTAAATGCGGTAATGAGAAGAGATGGTGCGTCGGACGGTATATTTGCACTATAAGCAGGGCGCTCTTCTACTATCTACTTTCCCTGCCGTATTTCCCTGTACAGACTGGCTTCCGCAGTTGCATGAGCATACTCCTAACCAATAATGTTTTTAACAATTCCCCGATTACCCTTCCCTTTTGCCTTTTTCCTTTTTTTTTTTTTTCTTTTTTGCCATGAGCAGGGTCTGGGCCAGTCAGACGAAAGACGTAACCACACTCACCCTCGGTCCATAACGGCCCACCAACGGGCGTCATTCAACACCACGGCTAACATCGTGAGCTTTCTTAAACCACCGGAAAAATGTTGCAGCTCGAGGCGGCCCACTTTCGGGGGAAGAAGGTGGCCCATGACGACGGATGCGGGTTGCCATTCGTGGAAATGCAGCCTGTCGGAGCTAACTTGGGCTAGCTGTGACTATGGAGGGGCACTCTCGCGGGATGGTCGCTGGGGGGCGCGCTCGACTATAAATGCCCCGCGGGGCAGCTTCTTTAAACCCCACGAGCCCGTCCACCGCGTCGTATTGTGTTGTTTTTCTCAATTGGACCTCTCCCTTATCCTGAGCAGCCGTGACTGGCAGTTTCTGTGGAAAAAGAGCTGGGCGCAAGAACAACAGCCACGATGAGCACGACGACAACACAAGTCAAGCCCTCCAAGGCGAACATCGGCGTCTATACGAATCCAGCACATGAACTGTGGGTCGCAGAGGCTCAGCCGAGCCTGGAGGAAGTCGAGAAGGGCGGTGATCTCAAGGAGGGAGAGGTGCTGCTCAACATCAAGAGCACTGGCATCTGCGGCAGCGACATCCACTTTTGGCATGCCGTACGTCTGTCCCTTTGTCCTTACACAATCGAACTTACCTCACACCGAATTTCCAGGGTTGCATCGGCCCCATGATCGTCGAAGACACGCACATCCTCGGCCACGAGTCCTCCGCCCAGGTCCTCGCGACACACCCTTCTGTCACCCATCTCAAGCCCGGCGACCGTGTAGCCATTGAGCCCAACATCCCATGCCATGCGTGCGAGCCCTGCCTCACAGGCCGCTACAACGGCTGCGACAAGGTGCTTTTCCTCTCCACGCCTCCCGTCCCAGGCCTGCTGCGCCGTTACCTCAAACACCCGGCTGTGTGGTGCCATAAGCTACCCGACAACCTAACTTGGGAAGACGGCGCAATGCTCGAGCCCCTCTCTGTCGCACTGGCGGGCATGGACCGCGCGGGCGTCCGCCTCGGTGACCCCGTCGTCGTCTGCGGCGCCGGTCCCATCGGCCTCGTCACAGCCCTGTGCTGCAAAGCGGCCGGCGCCGCGCCCCTCGTCATCACAGACATCGACCAGGGCCGCCTCGATTTCGCGCGCGACCTCATCCCGGGCCTGCTCACGCACAAGGTCGAGTTCAGCCACTCGTCCGACGACTTCCGCGCGCGCATCCTCGCCCTCATGGACGGCGTCGAGCCCGCCGTCGCCATGGAGTGCACGGGCGTCGAGTCGAGCGTGGCCGGCGCCATCCAGGCCGTCAAGTTCGGCGGCAAGGTCTTCGTCATCGGCGTCGGCAAGAACGAGATGAAGATTCCCTTCATGCGCCTCTCCACGCGCGAGGTCGACCTCCAGTTCCAGTACCGCTACGCAAACACGTGGCCCAAGGCCATCCGGCTCGTGCAGAACGGCGTCATCGACCTCAGGAAGCTGGTCACGCACCGCTTCAAGCTCGAGGAGGCCGTCGAGGCCTTCAAGACGGCGGCCGATCTCAAGTCGGGGGCTATCAAGGTGCAAATTCAAAGTCTGGATTAAAGGCTGGGAACCGATGCATTTTGAAAAGGTAAAGGGTTCTAGGTAGGGAAGACAAGATTTTTGCATACCAGGCGTAGATGTTGGAATGGGCAGTGTATAGGTTTCTTTTGAGGAATTCTTTTCGGTCAAATAGGTCAAGGAGTTCAAGACTTCATCAAATCGGATACGTGCAAACTGCCGGGTTTCACATGCTTAACAATTGAGATGCATCATGTTTGACATAATTCGTGGACCGTCGACAAGAGGACTGCCTCTTGCCTGAAATTACGACTTGTACACATGGATGACATGTGCGTTCATGAAAGCAAGCAGACCAGTCTTGCCCCACTCGCCGCCAATACCCGACTCCTTGTGTCCACCAAAGATGGCCTGCGGCGTCGGCTTCTCCCACGAGTTGACGAAGACGGACCCAGCTTCGAGCCGGCGTGCCACCTTGCTGGCCTTCTCGACATCCTTACCCCACACACAGGCACCGAGACCAGTCTTGGTATCGTTGGCACGGGCAATGACCTCTTCCAAGTCAGACCAAGGCTGCGTGGGCACAATGGGGCCAAACGGCTCCTCGGCAATGATGCGGGAGTCGTTGGGCGGGTTATCAATAATGGTAGGTTGGATGAAGAAGCCCTTTCCGGAAGTGACGTCGGGCTCGCCAACTGCGAACTTGTAGCCCTTCTCCTTGCTGTCTGCAAAGAAGGTCTTGACCTTCTCGTACTGCATGGGGTTCTGGATGGGGCCAAGCAGGTTGTCGCCGTCATCTGGGTTGCCCACCTTGATCGTCTTGGTGAAGGCAACCATCTCAGCGAGGAAGTCCTTGTAGATGGACTCGTGGATGTAGATACGCTTGGTAGCGACGCAGACTTGGCCAGAGTTCTGGAAGGCACCCATTACGACTTCGGGTGCCACTTTCTTGATATCGACGTCAGGGAGAATGATGGAAGCGTCGTTTCCGCCCAGCTCGAGTGTCACGCGCTTGAGCGTCTTTGCGGAGGTTTCCATCACCTTCTTTCCTGTTGCAATAGATCCCGTGAAAGAAATCTTGGCGATGTCGGGGTGCTTGCACATGAGCTCTCCGAGCTCGTTGTTTCCGCCTACGGCCTGAACGAGACCAGCCGGGAAGATCTCCTGCATGAGTTCGACAACCTTGAGGCCGGTGTAGGGGGTGAAGGGGCTACAAGCTATCAGTCTCGTGCCTTGGTCAGAAATACATGCAGACTTACGAAGGCTTGATGATGATGGCATTTCCGGTCAACAGAGCTGGTGCAATCTTGCCGATGGAGAGAATAAGGGGGAAGTTCCATGGAATAATGCCTGATCAACTTAGCATATGTGAATGTATGCACGTCGTCTTCACTGACCAGCGCAGACGCCAAGTGGAGTGTACTCGGTGTAGACAGTCTTTTCGCCATCCTCGAACTTGTCGGAGGGAATGTCGAGAGAGCCTGATAGGTGATGGGTCAGCATGTGAACAGCTTCGGGTATTATGTTTTAGCTCTGACATACAGTGGTACATTACGAATCCAGTGATGCCTCCAATCTCGGTAGCGGCGAATTTCCTCTGTAGGAATGGTTAATCAGTGCGATCCATCCAAATGTGCATGTCGACACGTACCGGCTTGCCCGTCTCCTTGCAGAGGAGAGTAGTGAGCTCGTCGCTGTACTGGCCGATCAGCTCGCAGAACTTCTGCAGAAGCTCTTTGCGCTTTTCCACGGGTGTCTCTCTCCAGGCTGGGAAGGCCTTCTGTGCAGCCACAACGGCATCGTTCAAATCCTTATCACTGCCAATTGGCACGTCCCAGAGCTCCTGGCCGCTGGTGGGGTTGATTCCATGGTGGATGTTGTCACTGCCGCGCTTCTCACCATTAACAATGTTGTAGAACTTGTCGAATTCGACGTTGAGCACTTTGGAGGGAGACATGGTTGGTAGTGTACAAGAAGTGGGGGAGGGGACAAAGAGGGGATTATGGGAGGACACCGGGCGCGACACAGCGACTACTTGAATGGCAATGAAAAATTGGGTTCCCAGACATTGCCACACGTCTCACTCAGCGGCCCTCGGCAGTAGAGTCGTTTGTAGCCTAGAAAGCCACAAGGATGCGGGGCAGGAGAGACCGCGGGACGGTGCGGGGCTCTTTCCTCGACAGGCGGGCACTCGAAGACCTTGTCGACGACGTCACCCATGCGCCCACACGTCCACGCACAGTCGCCATCACCAGCCTCCGCCTGCATTTCTTGCCCAGCGACAGCGAAATCCCTTGTGCACAGGAAGGGGGGGCGGCCACTTTGATACCGAATCCGTTCCAGCACGGTATCGTGGTGCGCGTCGACGTTGTGGCCCAGGCGTGGCGTCTAGCCTAACGCCGCGCACCGACGACTCGACAGCTTCGACTTGGACTAGCTGGTAAACGTGCATCGCCTTTGTCTCCCGTCCCGCAGTGCCACCGATGGAAATGCGCTGGATTGGCCTTCCATCGATGCTGACGCTGATTTTGGCGTAGACAAGTGGGGTGCGGTCCACGTCTACACCGCATGCCCTGGGTCATCACCGCGATAAAAGAAAACACCTCCTGAACCAGGCGGTGCAAGGTGCGAAAGGGGAAGAATGGTGGAGCAGATTCAACTGGGAGCAGCAGCCTCGGAAGTTGCCGCACTGTGCCTAGCTAAGTGCTTACGGTCTTAACACTCAGCGTCCAGTTTATTCGCCCCTCGCACCTCATACGCAACACTCGCCGTCTGTTGAAGGACCTGTACCATTTGCCCTGTTCGTCAACTGTCCATTAGTTGCACAGACATCGCCAGCTCGTTACGTGTCATTGGATGGGGCTGACCTAAGACATTACACCAACATCTGAAACACCATATCTCCACCAACAACTCGGACTGTTCACCTTCTTCTCATCGCGCAATTGCTGCTGTAGCGGTGATGGACTTGTCTGTTGAGGAGTGAGATAAGATCGACTTCGCTGCGGCCTCCATCGTTGAAACGTCGGCCTATGAACTTGTGCCATAGAAAAGCACCCTGATTATACCTTTTTGCCTATTCTCCTCATCCCACCAAGCCCCTTCGCTAAGCAAATTAACCAGCACCAACTTTTATCAATAGCCCGCTAGAATGTCTGTCGAACGTTTGACAAGCCCAAGAAGTCGCGTGCATTCTGTAATTGCCTGTCAACTAAAATTTCCAGCAACCTTCCCCCATCTACCTAGGCCATCCGCCATCTAATATCGCCTTTGATGAACGATACGAATGCAAAAAAAACGCTTCCCTAGGGTTCGGCGCCACCGTTGCCTTTGTATGCATGCATCTGTTGTTCGCTAAGCACTCCTGAGGCGCTGCCAACTTTCCCGCCGCAATTAACCGTCGCCGTTCGTCTTGCGACCTCGACCAAGGTCTTTCAATCTATTATATACAACTCAGTCTTCTCCAGAGTCCATAGCTCTGCCATCTTGCCTCCGGCGTCATTTCACCTCTGCTATTTTTAGTTTGTCGACTTCCCGATTCTCCAGCAGCACCCCAGATTTTGTGATGGTCTAGAGCGAAGATGTTTTCTACGTAGCATTACCATACAACGCTCGGGCTCTTCCGTACGCTAGCTGCGTCTTCGAAATTGCTGCCAGAGCACATAGGACCTAGTAAGGCACGTCTGGACCGAACCTCGAGAGCCGGCATGCATGATCTGCGTCCGTTGAGCCCGGTATGGACCTACTTTTCTAGGCCGTTTGGCTTGCGGATTCGTGGAGAGGCGTGATAAGGGTCTAGAAAACCACTTGGGATGTGGGACCGTGCTCCGGACACCCCAGTAACGGCGCGGAAGGTATCGTGAAGCTTTTACAGCAGGTGATCTACGCACCGTACCTAGTTGAACGACGATGAATATATAAGGGTGCCGCTCCACATGCCCTTCTGATCTACACTGCTCTGCATTGCTCTACACATACGCCGCCACCTCCGCTTCCTGCAATATATATCCGTTGCCCGTCTTCGCCACAGAACACCTATATAAATCCGTAATCTCCCTTCCCTAAGTCTAGGATTCGGATCCTTAGACCGCTATCCCGGTCCACATCTTCTCCAAACTCATTACATCATGAAGTCAGCTATCGTTCTCGCCCTCTCCGCCCTCGCGGCCGCCTCTCCAGTCCCAGACTCATCAACTGCCCCCCCTTCCTTCAAGATCAACAACGTTGTCTACGGCGGCTCCGGCTGTCCCCAAGGTAGCATTGACGTCGACTACACCAACAGCGGCATTCTGCCCATCTGTACGTTATACTGAAGATTTCCCAAGCCCAAGGAGTGTCAAGACTGACAGGTATGCGTCGCAGACTTCACCAAGGACTTCACCGCAGCGGTTGGACCTTCCGTCACGGCTGAGAAGTCGCGCAAGAACTGCCAGATCAACCTCGACATCACGTACAGCCCTGGATACTCGTACTCGGTGTACAGCGCCGACTACACTGGCTGGGCAAGCATCGACTCCGGCGTTACAGGCGTAGTGAAGGCCACATACTACTTCTCCGGACAGCAGGACCAGGTACGCTTCTCGCTCCGCCCCCCGCTCCGCCCCCATTTCCCCATCAGATATCTCCAGTACCATACATGAACTAGCCCCACTAACACTCCTTCAGGGCTCCACCTCGCTCACCCTCTCGGGCCCCTACAACGGTAAATACACCAAGAAAGATGACGTCGGCGTCTCCATTTGGTCTCCTTGCGGCCAGGAAGCCATGCTCAACGTCAACGCCGAAGTAGCCCTTACGCCGATGGGCAGCAGCGCCGCGGGTACCATTGCTGCCGTCAAGGAAACGGGCAAGTTCACGAATGTGCTGTATCTCAAGTGGAAGCAGTGCTAGAGAGTGGGTGGATGGATGGATGGGGAGTGTATGAGCGAAAAAGGGGATGTGACAAAAACTTGTAGAATACCCTTCATTTTTTTAGTGCTTGCAATTTCCAAAAAAAAAACTATTTTTATTCCATCCGGTGTTTCTCCCTTGAGAGCTGAGTGACTCTAACGGCGAAAAAAAAAGAGACGTTCGCCTTTGCGGAACCGGCACTAGACATTTTGCCCTGCATGGAGTCGAGATGCACGTAGCCACTTTTCGAACCCGAACCAAAATTCTCTCGGGCAATTGCAAGCTAAAAATAAGAGCAAGCTTTCGTGTATTTTTGGCCAAAGCATGTCTATCCCGCATATGCAAGTAATCAAAGCGCGAGCATAATATACAGCACGCAGCAAGCGCCGATGCACTCCTACCCTAGATCCCTCCGACTTAACTCCATCCTTTCACGCCCATCCACTCATACGCCTCGTATCGCCTACTCCAACGCTTTCTCCTGTGCTTCTCCCGTGTCCCCCGCCTGCGCCTCTGCATACGAAGGCGGCGCCAATTCCTCTCCGCCCTCCAGCCATACCCGCCCTAGCTCCTCGTCAATCTCCTCCTTCCTCTTCTTCCACTCCTCGACCTTGGCCAGGCGCTCGCGCAGCTCGTGGAGCTCCTTCTCCACAGACGACTTGTCGGACTCTGTGCCGATGCGCTGGAACTCCCATTCATCGCCGTGCTCGCCCTGGCCGAGGGTGAGGGTGAAATCATGGTAGCGCTTGAGGGAGGCGCGGGTCGATATGGTGATTAGAGCTAGATCAGGGGTCAGCATATGGCTCAATGTGGTGAGAGTGCATAGAAAAGAGACGTACTGATGCCTTTGGCTTTGGCGCGCTCGTACAGCAGGCCTTCGACGTCGGAGGAGACGGCGCTGGTCCCCTCGTCGATGAACGCGTACCGCGGCTCGTGGTACAACAGCCGCGCAATGCCCATCCTCTGCTTCTCGCCGCCGCTGAAGACGTCTTTCCAGACCTTCTTGGTGTCCCACCCGCCCTCACGATCGGGGATGTAGCCAAGCTTGGCTTCCTCCAGGATCTGGTGAAGTTCCAGGTCACGGCGGCCCGATTCCTTCATGTCGATCTCGGTGTGGGGGTATATGACCTGGTCTCGCAATGTGCCAGTGCTGAGATAGGGCCGTTGTGGCAGGAACATGATGCCATCCATGCCTACGCTGCGGGGTCGGCTAACGAGACCACGGTAGGCTGGCCAGAGGCCGGCGACGATGCGCGCAATGGCGCTCTTTCCTACGCCATTTGGACCAGCGATGAGAAGGTGCTCGCCCGAGTGTACGATAAAGGAGAGAGACTCAATTAAGTCGTCACCGCCCATGGGATACAACGCCGGAGCAACGACGGGCACATGCTCAAGGCGAAGTCCGTCGAAGCCTTTGTGAACCGTGCCTTGGATGTCGGAAAGGGAGTACAATTCGGGCCTGGTACCGGGATTGGGATAGTATGCATCTGCATGCACACGGTGCAGGGTGCTGATGAGGGTATACACGCGGGAGGTATAGCCAGCGAGTTCAGAGAGATCTTTAATCGAGTACATCATACGACCTCCTGCATCCGCAAGCGAAAGCATGAGGCGTTTGTTGGTAATAAAGTCTTTCATGCGGTTCCTCTCCCTGTTCTGCTTCTCGCCTCCTGACATCTCTTGCACGCTTCCCAATCCACCCCATGCGGGCAAGAATACGGGTAGTGATGTGACAAGGTATCCAAAGGCCGACCATGAGTATTTGAGTACAAAGTCTTCCAGCATGTTGTAACGAATCTTCAAGCTGTAGATACCTTCCATCCAGTGCTTGAGATCCTTGAATCCTCGCTCAAGGAAATGTTTTTCCATCTCGTCGCCGCCGTAGAAAGCTACCTCTTCGGCGTTGGCTATCAGACGAGAGTGCAGTGCACGGAAATCGCCTTCTCTTCGCCCTTCGACTGCCTTGAGTTTGCCGAAAGGTGGTGATAATCGACGCAGAATTGTCGCAGTAAGGAAGTAGTTGCTTAGAAGACCAGTGAAAGCCAAGGGACCAAGCGACTGTATCAGCTGGTAGTTAAAGACGCAGATATCCACAAAGGGTTTTCCAAGTGAGGAGTACAATGAAGCTGCGGATGCGCAGAACAGGGTAAGATCTTGCGTGATGAACTGATCGGCACCTTGTCCGACGCCTCCGTCCAGATTCGAGAGCTTATAGTAATTGAGGTGGTCGTTGAGGTATAGATCGTGAATATACCTTGTCAACCGTGTCCGGAACGCGATCGAGACCTTAGACTGCAGGAACTTGATCATTGCATTCGTGTATGACGAGAAGGTTCCTACACCCAGCCACTTCAATATGCCCCACAAGAATGCTTTTCCATTCCCGGCGACTAGATCCCGCACGATCTCTCCGTCCAGTCGGGCAACTACCAGAGAGAGGTAGGTCCTTAGCATCAAGAATACGCTGTGACTGATAAGAAGACCCGATTCCTTGCTATTCCATCTCGGTATCATGATGTTAAGAAGACTGAGGAACTGGTGCAAGAAGGCGAGGTTTAACCCGGGCTTCGTCTGCGGGGGAGGCGCCTGTGGGTTGCTCGCATCGGCCATGCGCGCCGCGCGCGGAGGCTGGAGAAACAGACGGCGATGCGCATCGAAGGTCATCTGTTTCGTGGGGTGAATCACCACCTTGGACGTCGAGTCCCGGTACGGCACATAAATGGTGCGCGATCCATCTTTTCCTCTCAATCCCGAGTTCCTTCTGAGTAGCCGCCTGCCCGTCTCCTTCTCCGCGCGGCTTCTCTTATACCACCTACGCCCGCCATACCCTGCGCCTATGATGGTAAGTACAAGAGTGATGGTGGAGAGGAGCTTCGTGAGTCGGGAAGCCTTGCGGACACGGGTACGGAGAATGGCGGCATAGCGGTTGTATAGGGCGAGTAGCGGGTCGTCAGGTTTTCGCAACGTGGATTGTGCGGCCATTGTAGGCCATGGAGATCCTCTTAGAGAGGACGTTCATGTTCTGGGAATTACAGCTCCCCGAAGTGTTGTGTCTATCATGTGCAATCGAGCATTCGCGACGCCAATGATGTCGCTGAGCGCGGAGCCGAGGCATGTGAAGCTCCACGTGATGCGGTGCCCCAGACTTGGCATCCGATTGCGATGTATTATCCCGTTCAACATCAGCAGGATTTCTATCGTTATTATTCTCCGAGATGCGTATTAAGATAGAGCTGAATCGCCTCTGCGGAAGGTAGTGGCCATTTCCCTCAGCCGCCTAAAATGTTCTCCAAATGAAGTCTCCTAGCAAACAGCTATGGGAGCATCTATCGACTACCAATGCTAAACGCTACATATTCATATTTTTAGTATGCCCGTATACTTGATCAACAGCTTAACCTACCCATAGGATTTGATGTACAGTATGTATTCACATGTAGGTAGCAGTTACGTTGACATCAACATCCTCGCTGAGTCTAGATATGCGGAAAGAAAAATCTACCAAACCTTCACATAAAAGAACTTCTGCCCAGCTCTACAGCTTCTACTATAACATATGTTATATCTACCAATTATTTATTGAGTGAGCCCACCAAACTAAATTCATACCCCTCATCATCCCCATCACTAAACGCTACGCCGCATTCCCACATGCCCCCCTCCCATGCAATCACGCCGCAATCTTGCTGGAACCAGGACACTACTGTGCCTCTAAGGCAAGGTACCCGAAGCCGATCCGCTCCCGCAAGGCTATGTACCGAACCATTCACAGGGCGGGTGGCTCTGTCTTACCTCACGCATCCATTTCGTCCAATCATCCGTTCATCCAATATATGCATGTGCTCGCTCAGCTCCGGTACGACGTAGATCTTGTAAGCAACAGTACGTACCCGATGCATGCTCTTTCGATGTCCAGTCTGTTGCGAAGCCCAAGGGTAGGCGAGTGTGTGATTTGTTCATCGCCCTTCAACTCCAACTCCATTACATCCCCACCTACCCTTCGCTAAACGTAGCACCCCTCGGCCAGCTACAATCCCCTTTCAAACCCCTGCCAAAAAGGGCAAATTTGCGTGACGCGAGATAAAAAGGCGGATGGGCGGTTGGAGGGAGTGTGGTTGCACGAGGGAGGCTGTGTGAGGGTATTTTCGTTCTTTCTGAGACTTGAGAAAAGGCCTCCAGGCAGACGCCCTGTTTGTACCCCCCCAAACACATTACACCGAATTTCTACGGAGCGCGCGCTTGCCCGCCCGAAAACTGAGCAACACGATCCAATGCTCTTTAGAAGGGA
>Ga0247757_10000753_pt1 | contig 25316 bp, 26 predicted proteins | sample UWRJL126311R4_FD_180929 | JGI IMG/M metagenome (GOLD analysis project Ga0247757, IMG submission 180929) | Plant litter microbial communities from Arlington Agricultural Research Station in Wisconsin, United States - UWRJ-L126-311R-4 | ecosystem: Environmental > Terrestrial > Plant litter >...
GCCGAGAACGATGGTAAGGGTGCCGACAACACCGCCGAGAAGCTGGAAGACAAGCTTGAGAACACCCGCAACAACGACATCAAGGAGGGTGAAAAGGTGAAGCAGGACAGAGAGGAGAAGCAAGACAACGGAGCCAAGGAGTTCGACGATGGCTAGATTGTCGTTAGTGTTTCGGAATCGGTGACATGGAGTATATGGGGAATACTTACTGATCTTCAGCGTGGCAAGGACGAACTTGAGGGTGAAGAGGATCTCGAATACAAGCTCCAGAACCAGGCTGACAATGTCGGCCTTGACGTCACCAACGACCTCGCCAGTTCCATCAAGGTAAACAGAGAGACTACCAATGAGCTTGTTGCAGAGGCCGATAATTGCGATGACTTCGCCCTTGACAGAGCTGATGATCTCGGTCTTATTGCCACCCTCGTAGCTGGACATGGTGGCATTAATAGAAGAGGTGTGCTTCTTCACTTCGACAATAGTATTGGAGAGCTCGTTGCAGATAGGGCTATCCGTGCGGACCTGGTGAGCGACTTTGGCGACATTAGTGACATCGGACACATCAACGACAGCGGGTATGTTGATGGTAGCAGGGGCGGCAAAGGTGACCGCAAAAAGGGAGGAGAGAGCGACCAAGCTGAAGTCAACGAAACGCATTTTGGCAGATTTTTGTTAGACTGGAGAATTAAAATGAGTGTAGTATGTTCTAAATGAATGGAATGGTTGCTCGAAAGAGTGTAAACGAAAGACTGGATGAAGATGCTGAAGCTGGATGAACTCCGTGACAGACATCAACCATCCCTTAAGTACTATTTTTTCTATGACACCCCATCTATGCTCAACGATGCACACTCAGTTGCCCTTCTGTCTTGAGTCAAGATTGAAACAGACCATACCTAATGCACAGACCCATGCGGGTGCTCACGGTACCTGTGCATAACAGTCTATACCCTTTTGGAACCAGGTTAGACCCACGCAATACAACTTTTTGGGAAACGATGGTCAATTGAGTCGTCACAATACGAAAGTAGAATAGTGGGAGTATTGAATACGATTTCTGTGACGATCGTCGGCCCCAGAGTGCTAAACTCACGTGGGCGCACCCAACTCAGACGCACCCGTAAGGTCAGTCCCTGCCGATCATTATTACAAGGACGCTTGACTATTACTCGAGCTCCATCCTACTCGCAGGATGTAAATATTGATGGGCGATATGACGTTGCTCTGAGTCGCTCGAATAACTGATCCAACTTGTGCAGCGCATCCTATATGCGCTCACTTTTCCCACTGCCTTGGCTTGTGTGGGCCTTTTGTGCGCTCTCAGGGGCTCGAATCCATAAGCACTTATCAAGTCAGGAAATGTACGAGGTCATCGAATAAGCATACTGGAGAAATCGTGATCTCAAACGTGAAACAGCGCGAACATTCGGCCCACTCTGGTAGTCCAAGATAGTAATCGACCAACACTGGCCGACCGGTCAAGCGCACATCGGCGTTTTAGTTCAGGGGACGTTACACCAACTTGAGTTACATTAGGACTGGCCCCGAGCATGTCGCCGGAGGAGCGGCAATTGTATAGGACTCATGACTTGCGACACATCTAGTGCTTCGACGAAAGCATGCGAAAGACAAAAGTTCCGAGTTGTGGGTGCCAGGCAGGGGAGTTACTCCTTGGTGGAGTACAGGAGTGCAGAAGTAGGATAAGGGATCGTCGAAGATCGGCGACCGGTGACAGGATCAGATGCACGCTAAAGGTCCGACTAGTGCGATCACACACAGGGTCTGGGTCTTGGCTGGTATACGCGGCAACATGGAAGTTCTTGCATTGATGAAATCACTATACTGCATAACATATTCAAGTCCACTCCAGTGCCAACGTCAATCCAAGAGATCCAGGAACACAGTACTCACACGCCAAGGAAGTGAAGTAGTGCCTGCGCATGTCTTTCCCAAGGGTCCCAAGTTGTGGCGCAGCAATAACGCAATTTGTCGCCGGAAAGTTTAAACAAAGACGGCGTACATTTCCCCAAGTCATGTTAGCGCGAACTGGATGCAATGATGCCTCGTGGCATGCGAGATGTGAGCGTTTTGGACCGTGCCCTTGCTGCTCACCAAACTTGCCGTCAGGTTGGCTAGCCTTTCATATTTCGTAAAGTCAAGGCACAACATCGCCACGTTATTATGAACTTCCATGATCACCCGAATGCAATTTCGGATGTTATTATGTCAAGATACATTCATATGCATAGAGGTGCACTCAGGTTGTGGAAAAAAGCCTTTGAGACCTAATATCTACCTCTGCAGGGTCTAATTTTCAAAATCAAATATCATAATCAAGTCCAGTCAGAAAAACTGATAAGCGATTTCCTAGAGCCAGAAAAGGCTAGTTTGGACATATGCAGAAGAAGTGGAATACGATGATGTTCGATTGCACGGACATCAAGACTTTAATGCCACTATACCAAAGTAAATCTAAACGGAATACTTTAGTTTTATCAATGATAATTAAGTGGTATCTTTGTTCACTCGTGCACTCCCGATCCCACCGTAGTGAAATCCAGCATCTTGTTGCGATTGGGATACCAGAATCGGTAATGTGGAGAGCGGCTGTCAATACTAGATACTTGAAAGAAGAAACTTCCCAATAATCCCGATCTTTCAAAGATGATGGGTAACAGGGTAACTTGTAATACACAGGCCAAGACATTGTTATTCTGACCGGGTGGGTTGTTCCCCTCGCCAACTATCCACTTAAAAATCTTATATTTAAGGGGCGCAAGCTTGGCGCTTTGCTGTGCGTATAAAATACCATTGGGCACGGAGCGAATAACACGAGTGTTGTAGTTCTTCCAAAACTTTCCTGTTTCTCCAGATTTATGGGCAACAGCAAGCAACTCAGCACAGGTGCTCTGCAGCACATGGACAGTATTGTAATCCGGTCGATTCTGAAGCCAGAACTCTAAATCCATTGTAGGGTCATTTGCCGCATGGTTCTCTTCGTCCCAGGCAGAGCTATGAATGACTTTCATATCCGAATCGATTAACAAATAAGTGACGAAATCTGCAGGAAAGACCCCGGGAACGGGAAGTGTCGATGTAAGTTTCAACATTTCGATAAATGCTGGCTCATTTATGGATTCTCTGCAGCAGGGTTTGAACAACGAGGTTCCTAGAAAACGAAATTCATAATCAGTATCAGATAGCTTGTTGACTACCTGTTCCATAGTTGGTCGTAGCAACCGATTATCATCAAGCATACTAAAGCTGACGTCTTTTAGAAACCTTTGGATCGGTTTATAGTAGTCACCTTTGATCCATGATAATGTGGCTATTTTGTTTTGGGCGAAGCTTATATGTGTGTTACCATTTGATTTCCAGTGGTGCTTCATAGCACTCAAGCGATGGCCATTGATGGCTGAAGCCATTTCAATAAATATACACCCAAGCGAATACACATCCGATGCCCGGTTGCGTGGTTCAAAGTTGAGAACTTCTGGAGCTGCGTAGCGCGGAGACCATGCGGAAGGACGACCTGTGGTAGTTGACATCATATCTTCCGAAAAATCCAGACTTCTTGAGCGTAAGAAATAGGTCCAGAATCAATTATAACAATGCTTACCTAAACCCAAAATCAGTTAGGAGCAGGTTATCACCGTGCACAAGAACATTTTGTGGCTTGAGGTCTTCGTGGCTGGTCACCAGTCAAATGCAGTTCAAGTCATGGACAATGATTCCCTTACCGTATCTTTCTTTGATGAAGATAATTCAGGGCACACGAAAGACATCCAAATCCACAATAGAGGATGTCTTTCTGTCTCGCTGAGAGAGAGGGTAGGTCCAGAAAGGCAGCCAAGTCCATGTCTGCAATGGGCAATGAAAGAATTGCTACCGATTCGAAATCTGTATAGCTGCCCAGCAATCGAACACAATGATGATGATCCACTTGTTGCATTACGTTCAATTCTCGAGAGAATGCGTCGAAGAATTGTCTTTGCGATTTTAACGGCCGTGGCCTTCCGATTCGTTTTCGTACACAAACTAAACGATTCGATAGCGTAACCTCGTCCACAAGACCGTGAGCACCTTCCCCAAGTATACGGTTACTATCCATGGTCTCATCACCATCTTCTAGGGCTAAATGGTATATCTTATCAGTAATATCATCTGGCCAAGAGTTGGAAAAGCAGTGGTCCCTTTGGAGTTTAAGAAACCTGGATTCGCTTGATGGGTCGCTTATAAGGCGCCTGAGGGTTTGTTGCGGGAAAGGGAACCAGGCGTCGCTGATTCCATTGGTTTTGAAAACAGGAAGACAGACAGGATCTTCTGTCTTAGTTGCTGCTCTTAGGATAGCAGGCCAAATCGACCGCGTTTCGGTACTAGGCCCTGTATCTAAAGTTATACAGATTGGAGTACCGGTGTTTCTTTCATCACCTCTTATCCGTATTTCAGAGTCTTTTCCAGGGCCGAGAATGATAGCTTGGTGATGAACTGTCTCCTCATCCAACTCTTTGTTATAAATCATAGCGTTAGAACCAGCACCAGTGTCCGAGCTGTGAATAATATTTGAATCCTCCGGCTGCCACACTGCAAAGTCGTCATAGTCGCTTGGGATAATATTAGGATCATCAAACAGCCATACTGCAAACTGGTCATGATTATGGAATTTCGGAATCTCATAATATGGATTCTGATCTCTTGTGGCATTCGGAACACCGCTCTTGTTATTGGTTTCAGCTTGTAGCGCTTTGGGTGGCCGAGGTGTCTGTCCCTTTAATCGTGTACTGTCCGATCGCGTTTGATGTATTCCTCTTTCTGATGATTCGGATTGAGCGGCATCCGCATCAAGTTGCCCCGTCTCGACCTCAAGTCGTTGCCTCTGTTCCTCCAATCGTTCATACTCAAGCCTATTCCTCTCAAGATTTTCAAATGAGAATCGAAAACTGCTGGACTCCATTCCAAGTAACTGAGTCACAGTATCACTTGTTCTGGGCTAGTGTAGGTAGGTGAAAGACCAGGCTGCGACGAAAGGCTCAGGGGAGGGCAAAGTCAGTAGTGCATGCAGGAGCAGCAACTCGGTTAGGCCTCCCGTTTCGGACACTAGCCGGGAGTGCCCCACCTTTTACTCCCGCATCGTAGACCACTTTCACAGCGCTAGCACTCGGTGCAACAACCATGGCTCGTATCTTATCATTCGCCCGCCGCCAGTGCAAAATCCTTCTCTCACCTGCCTTCATTCACCCTCCCTGATACCCATCTCAAATTTTTCAAGCTCAAACAGCAGCAATTGGAACCTCCACAATCGACAGCAATTCTGTCTTACCAACATGGCCATCCAAGTTTCACGAATGACAGAAGCCGACATTGACGGCGCAATTGATACAATCCAGCAGGCCTTCGCCAACGACCCTTATAACAATTGGGTGTACCCAGACCGCTCCAAGGTACATTCCCCCTTACGCCCATTCACCCGCCCCCACTTACACCCTCCAGGTCTCCCTCACGCGCAATCGCGTCTCCCTTACGCTCCGCTGCCGCTGGGGCATCCAACATGGCCTCTTCCACGTCGCGCGCTCTACCTCAGATCCCTCCAAGATCCTCGGCTGCGCCATGTGGCTGCCCCCACAACCGCCCTCGCAACCGCAGTCTTGGTCGCTGTACCTCTCCTTTTGGTGGCTATGGCTAGGGCAAATACGCATGAACTTGTGGTATGGGCGAGGCGGGCTGTCGACAACAAGGTACTGGATCTGGAAGGCGAGGCAGGCGGAGGCGCAGGAAGAGCTGTGGACAAGCGAAAAGGGGTACTACTTTTGTAATATTGTGACGGTGCTGCCGGAAGCGCAGGGTCAGGGCGTTGGTAGGGCACTCATGGAGGAGGTGCTGCAGATGGCAGACAAGGAAGATGTGCCGTGTTATTTGGAGAGCAGCAGGAAGGAGCCGAACGTGGCCATTTACGAGAAATTTGGGTTTCGGTTGGTAAGGGAAATGCCGTGTAAAGATGGGGAGGGAAAGAACAGCGAGATCACCTTGTACTGCATGACAAGGGATCCAAAGAAACCAATGGGCGATGCAGATAACGGAACCCCGAGCTAAAAGTAAAGAAAATACATTTGAACAATGTACAGCCAGTGCGTGCAAAGTCCCATCACTAAATACTGACTATCAAGGGGATACCTCTTCGTCAACCCTCCATTCCTCTCCCTTCCTCGGCCCCTCTTCCCAATTCACCCCCTCCCACCCCTCGAAAATGCTCTTGGTAGCTTCCTCCTTCCCCGTCCGCATCTCCACCCGCACAATCCGATACGCTCCCTCTATCGCATCCATCAACAATCCGTCGCACGTCCTCATCACCGCATTACTCACCGCCTGCATCAAACGCGGTACAATCTCCTTGCACCACCATTGCGCCGTCTGCGGCACCAACATCACCAGCGCATAATACCACGCCACGAGAACCAGCGCGCGGGGCTCGCGCGCACGCACCAAGCCATGGAACTCTGGCGTCAGGAAAGTAGGCAGCACGAAGATGCGCACGTGGGCGTCGGGCGTCAAGCGGAAATAATACAGCGAGAGGAAGATAGGAGACAGGGCGTGTAGCACGGGTATGAGGATCGGGCGGTGAAGGTCCATGGGCCCTGCATCCTGCGGGTCGGCGACGAGCGAGTGAAGAAGAGCCATGAGGGGTGGAGGGAGGAAAGCTGGTGCTGGGAGCTGCCAGGATGGTTTGGTGTTTTTCCAGGACTGCGGGGCGTGCTGGGAATTGGAGGCGGACATAAGTGTCTGAGGGCGGATTGGCAGCTTCGAAGTGTCTATATGCACGCCCGCGCTTTGGGGAGAAGGGGTTGGAGAGGCGCTGGCTGTTGTGGAGCGAGGGGTCTGGTTGAGGGATTCTCCCGGAGCGTTGGGATGGCTCCATTCGCCGTGGGGCCAGAGGTACTCGGGTACTACGGTGAGGACGGGTGGGGGTGGGAGTTTTCTCAGTTCCCTTCTGAAAAGCGGGTAAACAGTGAGCTTTTCGATGCCAGAAGCCCACTTTAAACTCGCGAGGATGCGGAGGCCCTGCATCATAGAGAAGGTGGAGTAAGCCCAGTCTAGACACTCGTCATCCGAGCACGGGAGGGTGGGCTTCGTAACCATGACGGTCATCCACATAGATGTGATAAGCAGAGTCTCATAGTTCTCAGAAGTGATGTTGTTTAGGGCTTTGCTATATGACTCTAGGGCCTTTTGACGGTACATTATGGATCGATGATTGCCCCATACAGGCAGGCGTCCAGCTACAGTGTGCTTGTGGAAAGACGCTATGCCAAATATGCTGTTCAGCATGTAGTCGGTGCCCATAGCTTTCTGGGGTACCCAGTCCCGGATGATGGCAGTGATTTCTTCCCCTTGTTGGAGGCTCATTGACTGCCATACCGTAGTGCGGAAATGGTGAATCAGTTCGTGTTCCGAAGCATCGAGGTAGCCTGCGGAAGTCCGCGCTGCAGGAATCAGAAAATTTGGTATGTCTAATGCATCGTTGAAATCAATAATATCTTTATCCGGGCTGGAATGAGACGACAACACCTCCTGTGGTTGATACGCAGGGTATTCGCACTCCAGCTTCCTTGCGGAACAGTACGTGCATTTGGGTTGAGCTTCATCACACTACTGAAGGATGAGCGAACGTTCAGCCAGGAGATGATTGCCATGGTTGGCATCACATACTTTGACCTTCTTCTTCTTGCAAGTCAGGCATCCTCCCCTCGACTTCTTATGCGGCCGTTTACTCACGAAGCCCGCGCTACGCCGTGGCATGGCAAGACTATGATGCGGCAATATGATACTGGATGCTCATGATGTTGCGAGGTGTGTGTTCTCAGCTTGCCAGACCCAGCTCCAAAAAGCAGCTGAAAGAGAGTCTCATGGACACGCGGTATTGTGGCAGTGAGGCGCTGAGGGGGAGTCGATACTTAAATAGGTTAGCTCCTCGTACTTATAGCGTCTTAGCAGTTTCGATGACGTGACGATATCCGTTGAGGAGCTGGATGCCTGAATTTTGGATGCGCTACTACAAAACACACTAGGATATATTTTGAATCTAAAGTGAAATAAGGGAATGAAAAAAAAAACATATGGGATTCATATCATTTCCCTCCGGACGTTGTCAGCTCCTCCACGTTGCTTGAATTACTTTGTCTCCGGTACTCCTTTGAAACGTACTTGGTTGGCTGGAACACAAGCAGTAACACCGACACCAAAAACATCGGAACAGCATCGAACGCATAGAGTGTCCACTCGTGCGCGATGAGATAAGATGCGTTGCCCATTGCGTACTCAATCAACCGGAAAATGCAGCGCAGCAAGATGAGAGAACTGACGATCTTGAGGATCCAAAGCATCTTCTTCCAATTGCTTGATTCGCCACGTCCTGTTGTAGCCGTTTTCTTGCTCATGCGGATCTCGAAGTCGATCAACGCGACGAGGAACACGACAAACGTAGCGACTTGAAGCGCAAGACCAGCGATGACGATCTTCTCACCTGCGATGGCAAGTTTTAGTTGCATAGTACCCATGATAGAAGCGCCTAATGTAGATTGTTAATAGATCGATTCGATACTTCGTGCAAAAGACCTACCCATTCCCTGAAGCACCAGCGTACTAATGTCTGCACCGACAAAAATACGTGTATACCACCTCGGCTTGATAAGCGAGACATCTTCGCCCCCAGCCGATACAATTGTGCGCCCAAGCATCATATAAACGGTGGCTGCGAAGAAAAGAGGTCCGACCAGTAGCAGAGTACCTTGTACGATGAAGAACGCCCATGCTTCATTATCAAAGTGCGACCCAATGCGCGTGCCATAGCCGCACACTTCACCTGCAGAAACCTTATTAGCTTGATAGTTGTTAGGGCTGACCGGTTCTTGAAGACGTACAGAGGATGCCAATGATCACGTAGACAACAATATGATTTCGTAGACGCAACCACTGCCACAAATGCAATAATGCTAAAATAGAGAAGATAACAAGCGCAATTATGGCTCCGACAAGAGATGGGATGTATCGGTACATCTGCCAGTCAAACTCTGGTGTTTTCGGGGGGTTTGCCATAGTAGCTGCTTTCGACTGGTAGCAAGGTTGGCGTGAAAGATAGTCAGAAATGGAACACTTTAACGGGAACTTTTCGATGCTGGCAGTAAATCAAGGGAACAGTTGATGACAGCTACCTTTATATCTATTGTAAGACTTCACATTCAGAATCAATGTCATCATGGATGTATCGCACTCGCTACTGTCTGGCCTCGCAATCGCTTAAATACCCTCTTATAGACATACTTACAACAGTCAACGGGCTTGGGGTAATAAGATAGTCCAAAATTGCGTGTTATTGGGGCTGTTGGTGCTCGCATTCCGAAATCCTGCGTTACGGAAATCGACGCTAAGTTCGCATTCGCGGGGACAGCCAATAAGCGCTCAGGAACGCCGACCCACAGCCACACGAGCCCTATAAAAGGGACCATGCCATAGAACTGGGGAAGGATATAAAGAGGCTGTAGAGGCTTGTGTTACATGAAGGGTGACGTGTACATCCACGAGGAGTAACTTTCCGGTCCGGATCCGCTCAGTTGTAGATGCGAAAAAAGCTCCAAACCGAATGCGAGCAGCCTCACCGATAATGAGGAGCCATGGCATGAACCCTTTCCAAACCCCTATAGAAGACGTACGAAGAGAGCGCGTTGTGACAGCGAGACAGCGAACTTTCACCATCCCATTCGGTGATTGGCCAGGCCCTGTGAGGCTATGAGTGAAGGCGACATGGTTCCTGCAGGCAGCAGTTAATGTTCTCGATGCTTCGTTACTCGCAGTCGAGGCCACGCTGGCCTTGGAGAGATGAACATCATCGAGGGTGAAAGCGGGTCTGTCTCAGGGATGAGCTCCAGCTTAGCGCGCCAAGAACGGGGCTTGGCAGCGTTTTCCCACATCAACCACGTTGCAAGAATGCGCACCGCGGCCCCTCGCCATCACCACCTCCATTTAACTACCCCCTTCTTCTCGATCCCTTCTCCATCTCTTTTGTCCCTTCTCGAGTCCAGGGAACCGCAATCATGAGCGGCCGTAAGTCTTCTCCCCCGCTGCCAATTGCAACGCAGCCACGCGCGCATTCAATATTCGACTAACAAAGTCATGCTCTGTAGTTCGGTTTTTAGGTACGCCATCCACTGTGCTCCCCCGCACAAGTATCGTGTAGACCATGTTCTGATTAGCATAGATTTGGTCAAGCCCTTCTCAGGGTTCATACCTGAAATTCAGCTCCCGGAAAGCAAGACACCCTTCAACAACCGCCTGGTATGGACGGGTCTCACCCTCCTCATTTTCCTGGTGATGAGCCAGATGCCGCTTTATGGAATCGTGTCCTCTGATACTTCGGATCCGCTATACTGGCTGCGTATGATGATGGCGAGTAACAGAGGAACGCTAATGGAACTGGGCATCACCCCCATCATCTCGTCTGGCATGGTGTTCCAGCTCCTCGCTGGTACCCACCTCATCGATGTCAACCTTGACCTCAAGTCCGATCGCGAACTCTACCAGACGGCCCAGAAGCTCCTTGCTATCCTCATTTCATTTGGCCAGGCTGTTGTTTACGTTATCTCTGGGCTCTACGGACAGCCATCTGACCTCGGCGCTGGTATCTGCGTCTTGCTTGTGATCCAGCTTATCATTGCTGGTCTCATCGTCATTCTCCTCGACGAGCTCCTCCAGAAGGGCTATGGTCTTGGCAGTGGCATTTCCCTCTTCATTGCCACCAACATTTGCGAGTCTATCATGTGGAAGGCCTTCTCTCCCACCACTATTAACACCGGTCGTGGTCCCGAATTTGAGGGCGCGATCATTGCTCTCGTGCACCTACTCTTCACCTGGCCTAACAAGACGGTCGCTCTGCGCGAGGCTTTCTACCGCCAGAATCTGCCTAATGTCATGAATCTGATCGCCACGGTTGTTGTTTTCGGAGCTGTTATTTACCTCCAAGGCTTCCGTGTCGAGATCCCAGTCAAGTCTGCCCGCCAGCGCGGTGTTCGCGGCTCGTACCCGGTCCGCCTTTTCTACACCTCCAACATGCCTATCATGCTGCAGTCTGCTCTATCCTCTAACGTTTTCTTGATCAGCCAGATGCTGTACTCGCGTTTCTCTGACAACCTCCTTGTCCGCCTCCTCGGTGTCTGGGAACCGCGCGACGGCTCTGCTCAGCTTTTCGCTACCTCTGGTATTGCGTACTACATGTATGTACTATTTAAACGATGGGCCTTCATAACACTAATGTCTTCAGGTCCCCTCCTCTCAGCATCGGCGAAGCTCTGTCCGACCCTCTGAAGACTGCCGTCTTCATCGTGTATATGCTCATTGCTTGCGCCGTTTTCTCGAAGACCTGGATCGAGGTCTCAGGCTCTTCTCCTCGCGACGTTGCCAAGCAGCTCAAGGAACAAGGTCTTGTTATGGCTGGTCACCGCGAGGAGTCCATGTACAAGGAGCTCAAGCGCGTTATCCCTACGGCTGCTGCTTTCGGTGGTGCTTGCATTGGTGCTCTCTCCGTTGGTAGCGATCTTGTCGGTGCTTTGGGCAGTGGAACCGGTATCCTTCTGGCAGTCACCATCATCTACGGCTACTTTGAGATTGCCGCCAAAGAGGGGGATATGAGCGGCCTCAAGGGTATGGTCATGGGATAATTTGAATATCCTATCGATTGACACAAAGGGAGACTTTTCGTAGTAGAGAAAAGGGATCATTTTTTATGCATGGGATTCAGAGATGGAGATTGTGTTTAGCATCTTGTAAAAGAGGTGCCGGGGCAATGCGCCGTTGTAAAAATATGATATTTGAGTGTAACAGTCAAGCGTTGCATGCGTAAAGGGTTTTTTCATTGCTTGTGGGATCTGCGTTTTCTTTTGCTCTTTCGCATTTCCTGTAAACAAAAGTCTTGCAACACACGGATGGCGATTGGGCCTATTCTGATGTAGGAATTCGATGGCTAGTGGGTGTGATACCAAGATGAGAAGCCAATAAACAGATATCGGGCTATGGTGGCACCGTCATTATCCTCCATTCAGTGACAACTGGTGAACTAGCTGAAGAAACTGGCTGCGGCTCTGCTCGAAGCGTCGAATGTGGGCGGGGCCCAGTGCAGGAAATTCCGGGTGTCAAAAGGTGGTGAATTTCGGATACGAACGAGCCTCTGTATGGATACGAAGGATTGGGGCCTGCCCGAAAAAGATGAGGGATGAGGCTCCGAAATGCCGCCTCATGTGTGAAGCTAAAACAGGATGCGCACCGCTTATGTTAGATATTTAGTGAGGCTAGGCTTTGTTGCGACTGTTGGCGTTGTGGGCGAGAACGCGCTTGAAGGTTTTACCAGTGCATTTTTCATGAGTGCTTACGGGTGGGGGCGAAGGGAGAAAGTATGTTGCCTGGTTTGGAGACTGTAAGGTAGGGCACTGTAAATGCATGGATGTGCTTAGGTCTATGCGTGCAGCGAAAGGAAAGTGAGGCGCGTGAATGAGGTGTCATTACCCCCTTGAGTGAGGCGTTTATTTTGTGAAGCTATATATTGTGAAGGATCTTGATTTGTGAGACAAGGGCGATGTCGTTATAAAAACTATGGTCATGTATAAACAGTGCTAGAAAATGACTTGATTAGATTAAAGGTAGTATACATAAAAGTAGAGAAGGACAACACGCCCCTGTTTTTCGCAATTAGGACCTGTAAACGGCAGGAGACCCCAACAAGTTTTCACTTCTGGAACACATGACCAGGAACCAAAGCAGCCATTGTAATCACTGCAAGGATAGCCAGGACCAGCAGAATGATTGAGTGGCAGCAAAACATACTGCCTTCGTCGAGTCAGTAGTAGCCGCTCTCGCATTGAATACCTCCGGTGCAAAGGGCACGTGCAGGAAGAAGTGTTTCAGGGGCTCGTGTCGTCAATCGTAAAATTGTGGCTTTGACATTCATCTGGGATGTTGTAGATTTTGGAGAGGTGGTAGGCAAAGGGCGTGCGGATAATATAGAGAAGGCGATGCGGGTGAGGAGTGCAAAACCTGCATTTGACTCATAAGTAAGAGCTGGAAGCCGCGAAAAACGAATTACTTACTGCCACCAGAGATTTGCTGGCTGTATCAGAAGCATTGTTGCGGTTATACACAACAACAATAGGGACACATATTGCCACCACGATGCCTACGAGACCAATAAACAACACTACCAGAAAAAGTGATTCACGTTGCGTTCTCCAGAAAGGCTTCCTTCTTCTGTGCTTCTGATTATCAGGATCGCTATATTCACTAATTGGTTGTGGCCGGGATGAATGCCCGCAGTTCGCGGAAGACGTATTTGTGCTCGATACCCCTCTTTGACTATGCTTCAAAAATTGAGAAAGTCGAAGGTGATTAAACACCTGACTGCTATAATAGTGCAAGTTTGTTATGCTGTTGTTCGCATCATGGTTGTTAGCATTTTGGCTGCATCCGATCCCATTGTTTGTTGCATGAAGGTCCAGATCTAAGTTGTCAGTTGAATTCTGTGGTAACGAAGCCATGACTGAAATGCGAGATAGCTTGTTCCCAAAAAAGATACATTAAAGGGTGAATTTTTGGACCGGAATATGCAGAACAGTCCCATAGAGCGCTCTTTTTGTTCAAGTAGTAGTGCATCTCCTTGGGGCTGTTCTTGGGGCATCGTATACAGATGAGATGGAAAACTTTGAACTCCAAAACCAGAGTAATTAAGCCATTTTTACATTTAAACAAGGCTATGTGCCGGTCCATGTCCACCTCTTCATTGTGTGACCGGAAGGACAACTTGGCATTCTTGGCAAGCGATTTACTACCTGAACAACAGTGTTTTTTTGGAGATCAATCATGTCGCCTTACAAAGTGCGCCCTTTCGGGCTGAGCGATGAGGCTTCTGCATTATATGCATTAGCGCAGACGGTGGAAGCGTTATGCCAATAAACATTGAAGGACTTTTGTATGACGGCACTATCAGAGATTTAATTGGTTATACACGCACCCATGTTCGTGTTGGGATAGGCAGAGCCGCTCACCGGTGGCAAGCCTGCATATCATCCACCTTAAACCACCAACCATCGTTTAACTTATCTCTTGTGTACAGCCTCACTTCCCGGCTGGGTCATGGAGCAGCGGAACTGTTGTGACCGTTGGTTAACTAAAGATTTGCCCCGTGTTCGCCTGGTACGCCTAGGTACAGGGTCTAGGAAGCGTTTTTGACCGTCCATTGAGAGGAAAACTCTGCACCTGACACTTTTAAGAGCTTAATACGGCTTGGTCGGAGTCGTAATCTGACATCCTTCATAGATCGTGGACATTCTAAATTAAGGCTAGCATCATGGAAGTTATTGGTGTTGCTGCAAGTGCGCCCTGGCTGATTGCCTATTCCAGATCCACGTCCGGTGTCTTATCATATAAAGAGTTACACAAAGACGTCAGAGCACAGATAGAGCAAAAAGCAGATTTCGACCTTTTCCTCAGCATCATTAATAGTCTGATACAAACCCACCTTGGCACAGACGAGTGTCCCGACGAACTTATACCCCTCATCAATTTTTCACGTATTACACGGGAAGCAAAGAGCTTGATAGCTTCAGCTTACGAGAAGGCTGGACTCTTCAGCTTTAACTAAGGCATCATCCGTTTGTGGCGGAAACTGGGAACTCTGCTTAAATCATTACGTGCGGAGCGTGAAATTCTTCAATTACATAATAGCCAAGATACACCTCGGATCTCTAAGATCATAGAGACAAGTCAACGTTTGTCTTTGCCGCCCACAATGTCTTCAGAAGACTCAAGCTCACAATCTTCACAATCTTCCTCGGGAGAGCAACACGACCAGAGATCAACAGTGAGTCTTCTCTGTATCCAAACAAAGATGCTACAAAGCTCTAATCTTATAAAGCCAAAACATTATCTTAGCTACTCTAATGAGGGCTTGTTGAATGCTCAGTATTCTGGGAACGGATGGGGAAAGCTTGCAGTTCAAGGAGCAGAGATCACCCACAGCATCACCAACCACGGATTCTCCAACTGGCAGTGCTCAGGGAACTATGAGCCAGGAGTTCCTCTTGCGGCTATGAACTTTGGGCGTGCTAAGGCAGCAAACAAGGCTTCGACTCCCCAAACAAACAGGGTCATAGCAAGGATAATCGACTCGGAGCCTAATGAGTATGAAAGGGCTGAGGATTCAGATTCTGAGATTTTCTCAACCAATAATTCGTATAAAGTAGGTTGATCCATTCGTCGAAATTGACTCTTTGTCTATGTCTTACCCCCCAATCTCGGGTTTTACAATGAATAGAAGGTTGCCAAATTGAATTGTTGTTTAATTCTTTCGCGTGTAAGCAAAAATCCATATACATTGCCTCAGACTCGCTGCTTTGTCATTAATTGAGTCCGCATATTCACCATCACGTTCTAAAACATTAGAACACAGATTTCCCAAGCCCCGGGGAATTTAGTTGTCTTAATTGAATTAAGGAAACCAAACGATTATATGCCCTTCAATGTCAACCTGCAGGCCAGGTGCGGTTAATTTCAGATCACAGTGAAGCCGCTGGGGGCGTTGAAGGACGACCTAACCGCCGTGGACTTTATGAACCGTGCTCAAATATACTATCCCTATGTCATCTGCCAATGCCGATATTTCCACATCACAAAGGAAGATCAGGATGAGATTATCCTTGGTCTGCCCTTGGTCTAAAAAGAAAAGTATCTGCCTTCTGCCGTTGATAGCCTTCCCCCTTTGGTAGTATAAAAATTTTTAATACCGTTCATAATTATAGCTAGCGACACGTAACAAAGTGCGCCTTATCACCTCACATAGCCCATCACGCTCCCATTCTCAATACAACCCCAAACCACACCTTGACACCCATCCACTTCAACCCCCTACTCCCCACCCTCCCCTCCTCAACATCGACTTTCTCCATCGCCCTCTCCTTCACCTTTGTAATCTCAAACCTACATGTCTTCGCCATATCCAGCACTTCATCTACGCTGTACACCCAGCTCTCGCCCCTAACCTTAACCCCTGTCCTCTCATCTACAAATCCTGCCTGCGAGATACTTCCCATCTCCTCATGCATATTCGTAACAAGTGCATACCCACCAGGCCTCACAACTGCCGCCAGCGTCGCAAAGAATGCGTCGAGAGGAACATGTTCGAGAACCAGCGTACTAATCACAGCATCTGGTGGCGCCCCGCTTTCTAAACCGTCTGCCACGGGAAACGGTGAAGCAGATGCGTCTTTCATCGTAGGGAAACAGTCAGCGAGCGCGAAATGCGGTTTGTGGGGCATTCTCTGCGTTTTCTGGGCCGCAACATCGAGCATTGCGCGCGAGAAGTCGAGACCGGTGACGCGCACGGAGAGTGAGGAGGGCCAGGGGTAGGAAAGTAGTTTGATAGTGTTTCGACCGGTACCGCAGCCTAGATCGAGGATGTGGATGGTCGGCGAAGAGTGCTGTGCGGTGGCCAGAGAGAGGAAGTCGGCGAGGAGGGTACTAAGCTCGATATCGTCGATGGATTGGAGCATGTTTCCGTCGCTGTCGTAAATGAAAGCCCATTGGTCGTAGGTGGCTTGCGTGGGGAGGTATTGGACTGGAGTAGGTGCTTTGGGTGGCAGAATAGAGGTGAATTTTGAAGGTTGGGGGTCGTTCTGGGTGGTGTTGAATGTGTTGGTTTTGATAGATGCTGGGCCTGCGTCCGAGGGGTCTGACTCGGTAGTCGAGAAGGAGACATTGAGGTCAATGAGAGAGGTGTCAAAGGTCATGTTAACAGAATTGGGGTGCGTCATGGTATATGAAGGAATTCAAAACAAATATGGGACTATGGAACTGCTTAATCGTTCAGCGTCGTCCGTCAGAGAATCAAATTGTGGTTAGGAAGCGAAGTCGTAGATGGAAACGAGGCAGAGTATGGATATTTGACGATTGAATAGACAAATGCATTGCTCGCAATATATAACAACTGCTCTGCGCCCTATCGCCTTTCTCTTCGTCTTGATTAGGCAATGTTGTATGCGAAGCATGAACGATGACTCACGTTTGCATTGCATCGACGCGACCAATCCACTTGCCCGCGGCAAGTGCCGCGCCAACGTCACATGTAGTTCGTGAAAACAGTGTACCACATCTGAGCATCGAATAAGAGCTCGAATTAAGACCAATTCGCGATATGCAACACCGTCTCTATCCGTATCCGCCATGATTCAAAAGGGAAATTTTTTGCAAGCTTACATGGCTCTGTTGCACATTGTATTATACATGGAGTTTGTAGAAGGTTATTTGGTTCACAACCGGCTGATCATGCTCTTACGAAAAGTAAGTCGCGAGTATGCGGTTGCGATGGCTCATAAGATTCTTCCGACACAGCAGAGCATCTCGCAAGCGTGTGTCAACCCAGCCTCTACCCAAATTATCGTCCATCAGCAAATGTGTATATGCAAAAACATTCGCATCGAAGAGGCCTGGCCCTGCAGCGCCGAAAAACCATGGTTCGTCTCCCAGCACCATCTCGAGCGCTGCGAACGCCTCCTCGGCTTGCTTGTGCAGTTGCTCAGCGTCAACAAGGGCAGAGAATTTTAGTAGCTCATTTTCGGCTGCTTGACGTAGCTCGCGGGCAATGGTAAGGCGGACGAAAGGATTGGAAGAGTTTGGGAGAATATAGAGCGGTTCAGCGAGGGAGATGGAGTTGGATGAGAGGTAGATGCTGTATAACTGATGTCCATTAGCACGGTTCTCGTGAGTGTGTACGTAACGCACCCATGCCCTTCGTATCCGGTGGTCAAGTAGAGACAGATATGCTTCATATCGCAGATCACCTGGCTCCTCAATGGCCGACACGCTGTTCTCCTTACCCCAGCGCTGGAGCTTCCCAGACGAAATAGGCACCGGCGGTTTTGACGAATCTACGGTAGATGGAAGAAGGAAAGGGAGGGATCCGCTCGGCGATGCATGGTTGTTCAAGGATGCAACCTTAAAATCGATCCTACAGAATTTCAGGTATGCCTATATTTGATTAATTCCCATCAGTCAATTGTCAATCCCGTCATGGAGTTCAGTCCTCACCTGCCATCTCAAACACGCAGGGTTATATGAAGGGGCTCCCACCCTAGCCTCCTTGTCCGTGGTGTAGATATAGAGTGTATGCGCATTGCGATTCTTCGGTGCGCGTAGCGGTAGCTCGTTCGCTGGATATGTGATGAGCGGGAACCGGTCGAAGAGCTGTTTTATCGGCGTTGGCACAGCGAAGATGCTGCGCGATAACGGGGGCTGCTCTCGGCGAGTCTCCTGTGGGGTATCATTATGCTTGCTATGTTTGGTGGTCATGGTCCATTGCCTGTGCGAGATTGAGGCTATGCGATGCCCAAAAGTTGTTCGAGGGATGCGGAAGTGACACGCTCGCCTAAACTTGCCGTTCTAGGAAAGATTAGGGTAGACTTCCAAATCCCTTTGATCTCTACCTTCACCTTGGCCTTCACTAGATTTTCCTTTCTCTTGTGTTGCATGCTAATATCATATGGCACGATAAGTATACTCTGCTATCATACTCGCTATTACACCTATCTCTTCCCTATTTTGATCCGGTACAAAATCCAGTTGCTCTCATCGCCCTCTAGAGGGTTTGTACGACATGTCTAAAATATCTAGGATAGACGGTTCTGATACCATGTGAATTTAATTCAGGCCTTGATGGGGTAGAAGCAATGAAAAACTGCATTCAATGCATTCACTAGTCGTCAACCACAATGACGTCAACATACATCAGCACAGTACCCCACCTCCTCGTGCCATTTCAATTCTTGCCCACCATAACCCATGCATTTAAAGTGATATTCGATATCGTTTCCATTAATATCTAATATACATTATTATACTTCAAACACCTTAGGCTTATACCACCAGTACCAGAATGGGCATCCCCTACTCCCGGGAAATAAACGCGGCCTTCGAGCAGGTCACGCCGCTCGTTGCCGCAGGCTTCAAGGTCCTTCGCACCATGAAAGATATATCCATCTTGCTTGCCGTAATCCAAGTTCTAACGGTCTTCTTCCTATTTCTTATACTTATTGCTCTAATACTACTCCTCTATTCTGTGAATCCTGACCTGGAAGTACGTACATGCCTTCAAGTCCCTTTACTATAGAAGCAGAAGGGTTAAAAACACTAATTTCGATACTGATAAATGTGTCTTAGCACGAGCGACTATACTTTGTAACTCCTTTCCTGCGATGGATGGCCAGTATCTCACTATGGGACGTTTTTAGGGGCTTTGTCAGCGTAGTGGTAGGTATAGGTATTGTGCTTGCTACTACGTGGTACTTCTTCTTTGTCGAACATAAAAGCTGGAGCACTGGTGTCGAGAAAGAAGCAGATGAAGATGCGGATAAAGCGTTGGAGGAGATTGATGGTGGAAAGGGGAAGAAGAAGGGAAAGCAGAAGGGCAAGAATGACAAGGCCGATAAAGAAAAGGAAAAAGAGGCTGAAGAGAAAAAGGGAAAGTGACAAGGTATGGAAAGTTCTTACTTTCAAGTATCTTGTTTTGTTAATGAATCATTTCTAGTTGACGCATCTAATGCTATGAAACATAGAGCAAATCAGAGATATATAATGAAGCGAGTCTTAGTGTGATTGAAAATTGGACGACAGACACAGTAGTTCAACTCTACAGCGGCTTTCATAAAGGCGTACACTACCCCTAACAATTATAGGGATTCCCGAAGCCCGAATTCGCTATATCGAATCTCTATACCAATATTCTGTATGGCTTGACGATCTCGAATGTACCATCTAGAAAAACTACAGGTTTTTATGAAGCTTGACTTGAGTGGAATTTAATTTCCTGCAGCCTGATGACTAGTGGGGGGCTATCGCAATTCAATGTTTTCTCTATTTTTTTTATTTGGTGTATTCAACTCCTCACGATGCGCGCGCTATGAGAACTTACCTGTGGCTTTCCCTTCACTTTAGTCTCGAACTGGACGGCGATTAAACGGAGTTTGACAGATTAGAACACTTGCCGTGAAATATTTATCATGGAGAAAATGGCAGGATACAAATGACAGATGTTGTCCTGAAGCAAATAGGGAACCTAAGCAAATCTATACTGACAGCTATATTTCTACCGTGGGATAATTTCAGCTGTTGTGATCCCAGTTCTTCGTCCTTTTGATAAGAAGAACCAATTACTTGATTCACATGCTAAATATAAGAAGCATCTCTACTGTTGAAATGTAATAGTTTGTGTAAAAGGGACGATGGTTTTCATGGCTGTAGTTGTGCGGTATCAATATTTTTGATAGCCTGAGAGTAATGAGTGCATCCCCATTATCATATACATCTAGTATTTCAACTAAGCATTGACGGTCATTATGTTTCGGTAAATGGTAGTACTTCGTCCGAGGGTTCAGGTCAAAGGCTGTCTTGGGAGCGGCCAGTGGATGGAGTTTAATGACATCACGTGCTCTCGCGCTTCGCCGCGCGCTAAAATTAAGTCGCTCTCAGCGCAAACAGCCGTAAATCACTGCTTGCCCATTATTACACCATCGTATATTGCCTAAACTATTCTTTCGCAGGCTGGTGCTTGGTTCAAAGACCCTGTGCTCCCGAATTTGCCTTTCTAATCAACACCGTAGCGACACGGTTTGCGCGCGATCCTCAATCGACGCCTCATACTTCAGGTCTGCCCCGCCTGCTCGTCACCTGTTGAGCAACATGGTTACGAGGCGACCGGCTCCGCGAAAGCGCCAGACGAAACTCGATTTTTCCTCTGCATCAAATCCTTCACCTAGGAAGCGCCGAAAAATCGTTGCAGTTAGCAGCGATAGTAGCGACGAGGTCGATGCTCTCCCGACCCGGCCCTCCAAACGGCGAAGGGAAGAACATATAGGTCGTGATATCGTAGATAGCATGACCCTATCACAACCTGGGCGTGGCATGCTTGGTAGCGAGCATAATGACACTCTCGTTTCGTCTGGTAGTTCACCAGATGACAGCGACAGTGAGGAAGAAGTGCCTATCACACCAAAGAAGAAGAAGAAGGCAGAGCTACAAAAGAAGAAAAAGGTAGTCATTAGCTCAGATGAAGAGAAGGATACCAGAACAAAGAGGAGCAAACGGCGGCATATTAGACAGAGCCCTACTCCTGAGGATGACACGCCAGGAGAGCAGGAACAAGAGCCGGATAGTGATTCTGATGATGAAATGAGAGAATTACAAGAAGACCTGGAGTTCTTGAAATCATCTCCCCCTCAAGATAGGGGACGACTACGAAGCACACAAGATAGGCCAAAGTCTGTTCGAGAAATGGCACTGGAGGCTTTAAAGAAGCGCCGCGCAGGCACAAGTGGCCCGCCAACATCAGCTAGCCGCAGAAAGCCAGTGGTCCTCGACTCAGATTCGACCTCAGACTTAGAAGTCATCCACGAGGAGCAGAAGCATTCAGCCAACGAAGCTGATAGTGACGATAAAGAGAGCGACACAGATGAAGAAGCCCGCAGCCCGACTACTTTTGACATCTTTTGTGAGAATGAAGAGGATGATGGTTTCATCAATGATGAAGACGCTCCTATTGGCATGCCTGCCGATGCTGAGGAGTCTACTCTACCTCTGGCATTCAGTTCTCTGGGCCGGGCCAAAGCTCGGGACCTATTCAAGTATGCTATAGACTGGATGGTCCAGAAAAAGATCAATCCCGCCTTTGCCTCTGGTGATGAGATATATGACTTGGCATTCCGAAAACTAGACGACGAGGTTAATGGTCTCGCAAAGTCAAAGTTTCATTCGTCGGTTTGGACACCTGATTTTACGCGAGCTATTCGAGCGCGGCCTGACATTATGGTAAATGAGATCGGGAAGAGCATACAGGCACTCATGCAGCCGCATTGCGAAGCATGCAACCGCAAGAATCATGTCGCATCCTTTGAAGTATCATTCTTTGGAAAACCATACTACAAAGACACCTTAGAGCCCTTAGCTGAAGATTCGTCGTCAGAGTCTGAAGAAAAGAGCGGGGAAAGCGATAGTGAGAGCGATAGTTCTTCCATCTCCTCCGATGGTACTGAGGCTGCACTCAATGGCGAGAAACCCGTCCATGACTCTGACGGAAATCGCCTTCCTCCCGAATCGAAGATCTTCGCTCTCGGTTCTATCTGCAAGGCCAACGCCCAGGTTGCACATACGCTGTATCACTGGCGATATCATCTCAATACCTGGGTCATAGACTACCTCGTACGTGAAGGCCACTGCACGCCTGAGAAGCTCGTTGAGCGAGATTCATGGAGCATCAAAAAGCGTCAGAAATATGCGGAGAAGATCATGAAGAAAATGGAGAAGTCTGGGGAAATCAAGACCCTTCGTCGGCTGTACAAGCAAAACGTAGACTATGCCGTGGAGACAAATAATGACTTTCGAAGGGGTTGGGGTCGTAGATAATTTTTTGGGAGGCTATTAATACTTCTTATCATGGCTTCGAGGGAATCCCGAAGTGGCTCGGAAACCCGTTGATTAATGAGTAATGAGTACCACGCAGGCTGATAAATGGGTTCGAGGTACCCATCGGCAGGTTGGGTTGGGTTAAAAAGCCACGGGCGACGGGAAGGGGTTTGGTCGGGGTGTTTAAAGCGCTGGGTCTTACCAGATAGGTCTTACTAAATATAACGCCGTATTACATATAGTCTCGTGCTATACTGTGATAAATAGCTGTTATAACTATATATAGATCACGTGACTGTGTATAATACACTGTTGTAAGACCCAGCTTAAGTTTAGACCACTCCGACCCTAACCTAAACCAACGCTTTAATCACCCCGACCAAACCCCGACCCATTTGCCAGCCTAGTACCACGCAGTAATCCTATCCACACTTTCCCCATTTCCATGGGAGATTGTTCACATAGGCAGTCCTTTCTTTCCAACCCTACTTCCTATAAGACCTAATTCTTGGCTATTCAATGCTAAATTGTGAATGGTTGCTTTACATGTTTGTTGTAACTACGATCTATGCACACGTGTCATGGAAGGCAGCTTGCAGACAAAGCCATATTCAACTGATTTAAATCCGTATAGTAACTACGTAAGTCCTAATTATATCAATAGACTTCTAGCAGAGCTGAGGGTAGGATTTGTTCAAAAACACCTCACGCTCTATATTTTCCAGATTTGAAGATCTCCTTGAGTTTCGCTCGATCACCATTAATCCCCTCCAGCCATTTCCCTTCCATTCCTACCGGTTCCCAAGCCATCAGGCAATCGGAAAATGTTTCAGTAACTGGAACCTCATGTACGATTTTGAACCCATTTTTCAGATACGCACCCCTTCCTTTGACGCTTCCCTCTAGTGTGATCGGTAGACCCTCTTCCGCCGCAATCTTCTGTCCATGCTGCACCAACATACTACCAACACCGCGTCGCTGATGATCAGGAGATATCGCGATAATGGCAAGATGCCATTGCGAACCCATTAGCGTAAAGTAATCCCACGGTGCATCAGCTATGTGGTGTGCAAGCCGCTTTTTATCCATAGCACGGTCAAGGAACGTACTTTCATACCAGGCTTCTGTTTTCAAGAGCATCCGCTCGAATTCTGTTTTCAAATCAGAAACACAAGCTTCATTGGGAATTGAAGATGAGCCTACTCCAGAATAACGAATCCGTCTGCCATTTCTTTGCAGCCTCGTCCTTGCCCCAACGGAGAAAGTAAGCGTAACCCACGACTTCAGGTTTGCCGCTCCAATCGGGATCCCCGGGCTCTGTCTCGACGACAAAGCCAAGCTGTCCTGCGCTCACGAGTCGCATACGAAAACGGATGGCCTGGGACCTACGGAGGTCATCTGGATACTTGTCCATGTTGGGATACAAATGCACCCAGAGTTCATCGTGCTCGAACGCTTTGGTGCAAATGGCAACGACTGCTGGGTGGTCTTCTCTGGTGATTGGTCGGACTCGCATTTTGAAACTTCTGCTTCGTGCCTGAAGGATTTGAAGTTTGCGAGCAGGCTTTCGCGCAAAATCCTTTACTGGGAGGAAGCGAGAAAGGGTGGAATTCAGACAGAAGTGGGATTCATTGCTGCCTAAATTTCAAATTTCGCGCGACAGGAATGGCGGTAAGATCGAGCGCGAAACAGATTTACCGAAGACTACCACTGTAGATCATATCGCCATGTCCGGTTTTTTTTTTTTTTTTTTTTTTGAGGGCTCTCATTAGCTTGGAGCAATTAAAGAATCCTCTATAGTGTTTCTTCCTACTTCAAGGTGTGGTTCAGGTTCAGATTGCTTTTCAGATTGCTTTTCAGATTGCTGTTCGTTCAAGATTCATGTTACTCATCGGTAAAAGTGGCGCAATAATAGCAATAAGGGGAAAGCACTAATGCAATAGTGGCTAGAGGCGCTCCGAATATCTCTCGATGGGAGACGTCATAACAGAACTTATGATTATGGCATTGACATGACAGCATTGATAGATACACTAAGAGCCGAATAATTATAGAGCAAAACGAGGGCTCAGGTTGCGCGTGCGCATCTAACTAAGTAGTTTGATATGACGAGCATTGATCAACGGAGAAACAGCTCAAGGCATCAAACGCAATAGTAACGCTCTTCCCAGTATTCCCTGGAGGTACTCCAACTTGAAGGATCAAAGAGTGAGTGTTGAGATTGTTCACAGTCACGCGGCCGCCAAGGGTCTTCCAGTTCAGCGTCGCGCCGGCACCTGTACCCTGAAGTGTGTTGTTGACAGCATAATTATCGAGATATAGAGCAGCCGTAAGCCCGCTGGTGGCGGGCGGGTTGTCATTCTGTACCCATTTGACCGCCATGGTGCAACTTACTGACGACCCGGCAGGGATGGGAATATTATTGATGGCAACATTGTATACGCTCTGAAAAGAACCGGCTCGGTAGGGTGCGCGAAGATAGAGAGCGTGGGTGCCGTCAAACGGAGCGAAAGGCGCAGTGTCGGAGGCAAGGACGTTGGCAGTGTCGCTCGCACCCATGCCTGCAATGGACTAGGGCTGAAGATTCCCTGTCTCGAATGATGGATTCAACGACGCAGCTAGGGTATTGGTAGGAACGCAAGACGAGGTTGCGCTTGTTGATGTGGGTGTTGTGCTAGTTGTAGGCTCGGTGGTAGTTATCGCAGTGCTCGTTTGGGACACAGTCGAGACAGAGGACGACGTTGGAGGCACGGATGAGCTTTCTGTTCTGGTAGAAACATCGCTGGAGCTAGTGGGTACTGGGGCTGACTGAGATGAAGTTGATATATTCGACGTAG
>Ga0247757_10000754_pt1 | contig 25301 bp, 24 predicted proteins | sample UWRJL126311R4_FD_180929 | JGI IMG/M metagenome (GOLD analysis project Ga0247757, IMG submission 180929) | Plant litter microbial communities from Arlington Agricultural Research Station in Wisconsin, United States - UWRJ-L126-311R-4 | ecosystem: Environmental > Terrestrial > Plant litter >...
TGGCCTTTTGTCTAGTGTCTAGAGTGCCCCGCGCCACATCCCCCGCATTCCGGCCTCAACATTCCTCCTCAGCAACCTCACGCGGAACGACGAACGGTCAGAGCCTCAACGAGATCTCGAAGATTTCCCTTTATCTTTCAGGATGCGCCACACGAGCCCGACAATCGCAATTTCTAGTTCGCCATCTCGGCCAAGAGCTTGGGTCGTATCGAAAGGATGAGCTGCCGTTTTCCAGGGACCAATCGCTCTGCGCCACCTGCATGGCCGCGTCCGATTACTTCACTATCGACCCAGTATGGCACGAGCTATAGGCACTGACTAATACTTGCCCTCTGACATACATAAAGAGCGCATAAGCACTGCACTCTGGAAGACCTCTGAGAGACGTGAATAGTGGAATCGGGGATGCATGCAGGGGTTATCGGGTATGCGCGTACCTTGTATACGGAGGCTAGGTCCGATGTCCACCTAGAGTGGCCCAATCCGGAGCGCTAACGTTCCCGAACTCAAGGCAATGGCGTGAGACATCCCCGATATCTCTTTTAGCGCGGGGGGCGTGGGCGGGGTGAGGTCGTTTTTCCAGTGAGCAAGCCTTTGCGCGTGTAGACGCAATTGCTTTAATGACACTTGGCCATGATCAAGAGGGTGTGATGCCAATGTCACGGATTAAACTCAATGCTTCGGCTACTGCGAGGCATTCTTATGCAGTCACTTTGTATTTGCCTAGTCCTCGGCGGGGGTGGCTATGTCCAAGCCATTCTGGATGACGGTGGCCTTAGGAGCGGGGTAATGGCAAGGACTGTGTAGAAAGGAGCCATCTTCGAGGGACTGTCTCTAGATATCATCGAAAGCACCGACTAGCAGGAGATGGATGCCCAAAGAAAAAATTTATTGGAAAATTAGTGATCATTCCAACGTCTTGGCCCAATGTTCCAATCACGAGATCTGGTCGGTGCAACTTTCAGCCGCACTGGACTTAAAACAGGAATGCGATTCGAATCCGGGCAGATGCTTGGTCCGTCGGGTAGTTCGTATGGCTGAATTATTCATCATCTTTGAGCCCTTTTGATGAATTAGGTACAAAAGCCTTGGCAGGGTTACGGGAGTAGTAACGGTTTGGGACATAGAGGCTCCGTTCCGTGGGTACGCATACGGATCTACCTTGCAGCAACTTAATATCCTGAACCTTTCAACTGTCACTTTCTGACAAGAGCTCCACAAACGGTATTCTTCTGACAAGGTCTTCGGACGGTGGTGGTAGAAACATGCGACCGAGTACATATGTATATCTAATCACACAATTTGATCAATGACCATCCCTTTACTTTCCTAGTACAAGCGAGTACTATATGATATCGGAAGTTTTTTCAAAATTCGAGATTCTCCAACAGTGCCAACTCAGTTTTCGTGGCAATCTACCGTAGTACTCTCTGTGTTTGAAACCTACCTTTTGAATTTCCCACAGCCACCCTGCAGTGATACGGTATGGGCGTCACCGAAACCCAACCGGCGGCCGGCACGGTCGCCGACTCGTCAGCCTCATCGTCTATCGAGAAGACCTCAGGGGAAATAATCATGAATGCTCAACCTGAATCCCCTGCTCGCAACATGGGCAGGATCCGATGGATTCTTACCTGCGCGGCTCTCTACTCCGCCACGCTTCTTTACGGTCTCGATACTACGATTGTAGCCGATGTTCAGGTTTCAGTCGTTGAACGATTTGGAGACATCCAAAAGCTCACGTGGATTGGTGCTGCTTTCCCGCTTGGTTCCGTCGCCATCATATTGCCACTAGGTGTCTCCTACGGATTGTTTGATTCCAAATGGATGTACATTGGCAGTTTTATCCTATTCGAGGCTGGCAGTGCTCTTTGCGGTGCAGCACCTAATATGGATGCGCTCATCATTGGCAGAGTCCTTGCCGGTATGGGCGGTTCGGGATTGTACCTAGGGTAAGCGATCGCCCTAAGCTAATATGTTGGGTCTTAGACTAATCGTACTACAGAAACTTGAACATATTCGCCAGTCTTACTACGATTCAAGAGCGCCCCATTTACAATGCTGGAGCAGGAATGTGCTGGGGTGCAGGCGCTATTCTAGGACCAGTCATTGGTGGAGCGTTCGCAAAGAGCTCTGCTACTTGGAGATGGGTGAGAACCCCCACCTCGTCTCACAAAACGTACACTAGTTAACATACATTAGGCATTTTACATCAACCTCGTTGTTGCAGCAGTCAGCGGTCCCATCTACGTATTCTCCCTACCCTCAATCCAGCCTCGGCCAGGCATGTCCATCCTCTCCAGGCTTCGAGAAATCGACTTCGTCGGAACTACACTCATGGCTGGCATATTTGCGCTGTTTATCATCCCACTGACTCTCGCTGAGGGTTCTTGGGCATGGGGCGATGCAAGCACGATCGTCACTCTTGTTTTCTGTGGTGTTGTCACCATTGTCTTCATCGTCCAACAAGCATTTGCCATCTTCACGACAAAGGAGCGACGAATTTTTCCTGTCGGCCTGCTGCGCGTCAGGACTCTTGTCTTGTTGTTCATTTCCACCGCGGCAACTTCCACAAGTCTGTTCATACCCGTCTACTACATCCCGCTGTACTTCCAGTTCAGTCGCGGCGACGATCCTGTTGAGGCTTCCGTTCGTCTTCTGCCTTTCATCCTCATCGGTGTTTTCACAACAATGGTGAGTGGCGGTGCGATGCCTAAGTTTGGCTACTACATGCCCTGGTATGTTCTCGGTGGCTCTGCGAGCGTTCTCGGCGCAGCCCTTATGTACACCGTAAAGGCAACCACAGCCGCAGGCGCAGTGTACGGCTACAGCATCCCCATCGCCATCGGCGCCGGAGGCAGCTTGCAGATTGGATACTCCGTTGCACAGGCCAGTCTTCCTGTGTCGCAACACCCAGCTGCCATCCGTTTCATCAACATGTCGCAATTGGGAGGCACCACCATCGCATTGACGATCGCCGGCCGAGTGTTCCAGACATACGCTTTCAAGAATGTGAAGAGCGCCGTCGCCGGCCTTGGTTTCTCGGATGGTCAGGTCGCAGCCTCGATTGCTGGCGCCCAGGGCTCGCTGTTGGAATCGCTCACGCCCGAGATCCGCGCCGCCGTGCTCGAGGGGATTGTTAAGGCGATTTCCAAAGCCTATATCTTGGTTATCGCCGGTGGCGCCACGACTCTCATCTGCTCTGTCTTTATGAAGAGGGAGAAGCTGTTCCAAGCCGCCCCCGCTCCCGCGCCCATCGAAGAGGAAAAGCAATAGATACTCGACATCGGCGAAACGGGAATAATGAAAGTCCGGTGATAGAGCGTTGGTTATTCGTGTGGGCTGTAATGGACTGGTGGACGAACACGCAGGTGGCTGGTTGGTGTCACTGATTAGATTGCAGATCAAAGCATGTCTTTTGGGTAAGAACGGCAGGGTTTATTTCCCGAAATGTCTTCTGTTGGTTAACTGGTGTTTTTGGAAAGCAGCAAAGGTTCGGCGAAAGATTTCCCATTTTGTCCCTGGCTGCGACGAAATTGTATGAGATGAATTGCACTATAGAATGTATCTCGCTCTGTAGCGAAATGACAGGAATGACGTTTCTTTCTTGAACACGAGCGGATTTCACTGCCTGTCATTGCGCGGTAAACTCGGAAAGAATCCTTCAGACAGGACCGATTTCCTGCACACGATCCGCGTTCAGCGATCGTGACACAACACCGGGTTGGCCTATCATGAGTAAGGTTCTGACTAGAGATACGATACGCATGTTCTGTTTAGTGCTGCTTTCACAGGTCTTATGTTATACATTCGAACTCTCGCGCGCTTCGGTATCGGATTTCCTGTGCTCTCGGCACGCACCTGTCAGACGGTACAAAAATGAAGGTACCTTAGATTCCGATTGAATCGCTAAGTCAAAGAATGTGCTATTTCAAATGATACAAACGGAGCTTGAGACTATCGATACATGTGCTGGAAGTCGACTTCATTATAAATCTGATTGAATTTGATGGAAATCATGATTGTCAGATCAGCGATGTTCCAGAACAAAAGAATAAATTTTGATTGGAGTATAAGCCGTGGTGTTGCATCCACGTCATCTCTGGATGAGATAGTATTTATCCTAAGAATATCCATTCCTTCCGTGATCCTACGGAGTATTATACAGTGCGGCACAGGCATATATCTACGGAGCTGAAAGCGCAGCAGCGAGTGCCTCACTCGACTCCTTGAGCACATCAAAGGAGAAGATGTAGTCATTAATATCATCTGTCGTGTCAAGCTTCTTACCCTCTGGGAGATATTTCGAAGCAGCATCGCGAATTGCCTGCGAAGCTGGAGGATTTGTGCTGGAGAGGATCTGAATTGCCGAACCTCGGTTCCGTCGAACATTCTCAAAGAGTTGTAGTCTCTTCTCAAGATCGGCTGGGTCTTCAAGTCCGGAAAACAGGACGCCCAATGCAGCTCCATCTTCGATGGCTTGTCCTCCGCCTTGGCCCTGGACTATTACATGGTCAACTTGTATACATGGAGCATTGTTGAGATGTCGCTTACATGTTAGCATAGGATGGGCTGCGTCACCGATCAGAAGCAGGCGGTTTTTGTGCCACTTCGAGATCGGACCCCGGCCGCACAGCTTCCAGAACTTGACATCACCAACCTCTGAAGCCTTCCTGTGATACGGGTTAGTCTGCTTAATTTTACGATCCCAGAACATCCTACTTGATGACAGTTTGTAGCTCAGTAGTAAAATGCTTCTTAGCATACTCCAGCGGCATACTTGCGTCTACCATTGCACGGAAATCTACAGACAGCGTCAGATACAGGATCAGAATCCCTATAGGTATGTGAATGCGCACCTTCTCCAACATGAGATGTATCAAAATCTCGTGAGAGATACAAGAAGTTCTGAACTGTGTTACTGGATTATATCATCAGTAACTGGGCAAAAGCTCTGAGGGAGAAAATGTAACATACTCTCTACATGGGTACCAAACCAAGCCTGCAGCACCATCAGCCGCGGTATGATATCTGGTCGTATTGTCTTGGATCATGTGCGCAGTCTCTGGATCTGAAAGGAAGTTCTCTCGCGGCACAAGCCAGCGCATACAAGCCCAGCCAGTAGGCTCGACCCTCACAACTTCGTCTTCATCGAGAACGGTTCTAACAGCCTTCGAATGGACGCCATCGGCGGCAATGATAAGATCACCCTGAATGACTTCGCCACTTTCGGTTGTTACTTTGCCATTCTCGGCGTCCTGACGTATGTGTTAGTACCATTCTATCATTTCCAATCCTTATCCGAGATGAACTGCATGCTTACATAGTGAACGACCTTGCAATTGGTCCGGACTTTGCAAGGCTGTCCCGCACCCGCCTCTTGGGCCGCAAGCTGTTTTAGCTGGGAATGCAGGTCTTCCCGATGAACAGCATACAGGGGCAGACCCCACGTTCCTTCGCAGTCTTTGTAGTAGTTAGGGATCAAGACCTGCATGTTAGTGCCATCGATCAATTTTCCGGTGCGGATCGCGACCATGCCAGATTGTTCTGGGCTGAAGTCCCATGACTCGAGCGCGCGTGTGGCGTTGGGCTTGATCGTAATCGCCGCTCCCACCTCGTGCAACAACGAGGATTGCTCGAGGATCTGAAATCTGTCAGAAGTAGTTATGTTTTGGGGCGGAAGATACACACTGTCACGTTGTGGCCCGCCCTGCGAAGACCGACTCCAGCGCTGAGACCCGCAATGCCAGCACCTGCAATGATGATTTCCATAGCTTGAATATTTATTTTAACTATTATTGTTGAATTGTAACTGTCACTGAGCTGTTTGGTGAAGATAGAAATTATTAGGATACTATTGTTTTACATATAGATGAAAAATCACCATGGTATGTATGTCTCATTCGATTCCGGACTACGAGCTCCCCGCCTCCGACTTGTCATGATAGAGACAACGATTAAATCTGACTGCGTGATCCACAACCGATGTCGTCCATGAAAAGGTATACCTAAGTTTTGAAGGCTAGGTCAGAGTGGGCTGACCAAGTGAGGTCATGGCTGTATCGAGAATTCACAATGGATATCTACGATTGAGTTTCTGACGTTTCCTGTACGGCAATGACATCTTGGCAGCCCAGTTCGATGCCATCTAGGACGACCTTAAGACCATTTTAAGACCACGTTCAAGCCATTTGATGTTCTCTTCAAATATGCAGCGGGTTCACAATGGATTCGGAGCCGGTTCGCATGGATCGCGCCATACAGCTTCATCGTCCCACTACAGGCTCATTTCTGGTGACTTACGTTTGAGGAATAGTCTTTAGAGTATGCAGGGGTAGCTAGGAAGATGCCAGTGAGCCACCGCACGTGTGAAGCGCAATCACACTAGCTCAGGCCGGCTAATTGAGACTGTTACCAGCAAGCCTTATGACAGGTGGCTCTCTCAATAGGCAGCTTCCACTGGCTGTTTTCCCCTGTCACTTCGTTTGAAACTTTTTTTCTCCGGGTCCGGGAGCATGCGCACACTGACGGTCTAGAAGGCGCCGATCCCGCAAAGCCACCCTGTTGGCACGGGCAGCCATCACGCGGTAAGCGAAGCCTGCACCACGAACGGTGGCTCAATATTAAGTCCCAAGGCATGTATTGCGATGCACTACAGCGATCTACTTCAGTGATGAGGTCCATCGTTGATTGGTAGGCAGTGCGCATTTATCGATGGGCTATAAAGGACAGGCTGTTACCCTACATCTTTGCATTTCATCTCTATCTTCTCACATTTGAATAAGCACTCTATCTACAGACAGGGCAGCGCTACCATCGGACGCTAAGACTTCACATAGATCTCTTCCGCCGGTGACATCGCATCTAACGGGCATCATGCATGACCCCCCTACAATAATACCCGCGCTTGGACCCTGGTCCGCGTCAGCCCATTAAGTCGCCCCCCGGGAACGCCCGTGCCAGCGATTCGGGAACACCTAGCAGCTGATTACCACGTGGTCGGGAAGGAAGATTAAGTCCCTCATAAAGGCAGTGGCGTGCATATGTAGCTTCCTTTCGCCCTGCATGCTGAAATTCCTTGTATGCATTACCCTGCTGCCGTATACGGAGTTCTAGGTTGCCGGAGTTGGTTCGGAGTGCGGAGTCAAGGTCATAGATTCTATTCACTCGGGAGACGGTCTATCTAGTATCTGAAGAATGAGTGGGCAGATTCTACTGGTCGTACTTTCTTCGTGCGTAAAGCAAGATTTTACTTTAATCGCTTTCTAGTGATCTCTTCTTTCCAATATCGCGAACGTGTGAGCTCCAATAAAGTGAAACTCAACGCCCCAAGCTTATATTCAACTACAAGATTCAATCTTATTTTTATCGCTATACTATTTGACAAAATCAGCATACAAGTCGGAGTTCAATTCAAGATGCGCCAAGTAGATTCAAGTCCATGCATGCATCTATCCCTACCCCGGTCTATCGGTCTCCGACTACACCGTTACTAATCGTAAATGCACTCATCCACCTATGCCAAGAGATATCCCCGAACCCACATAAAGCTTTGGAATACAACATCCCCGAAATTCTGGGGTACATAAGTTAAGCCGCAAAGTGTCCGGCTCGGGAACTTAAGTTTCACCCAGGCTAGCTGCACTAAGGAAGCTTTGCCGCGATACTCCAGTTTAGGTGCGGCTCTGACATCGTGTATCGGAATCGGAGGTAGGGTTGGAGTGGTGTTAGAGCGAGAGAAAAGGTCAACTCTGAGACTTATGGCGTAGACGGGGTGAGACGGTGAGTTGGGTAAAAAAGATTAGCCATTTCGGGCTTAGCGAGAAGGTCTCTGATCGAGCATGTCATGTGATCATATCGTTATGCAATTATTTCTTGAGCCAATAGCAGCCCTCCTGCAATGTAGATTATCATAATCAACTGGTAGAATCTACATATTAGTTTTATTTTCTTCGAAATGTGCGCACATGGACAAATAAACACATATTCTTTGGCTCGTATACAAGTCGTATAATGCAGTAGAGCCTAAGGAACCTGAGGAAAGACATTTTTTGGCATAAAGCAAAACACGGCAGCTCCAATGTGATTGTTGTTCTGTATAGGTAGGAAGACACGCGCGTGATTGGATGATGTGCCGTGACTGCCAGCTGCCTGCCTGCTACCTGACTCAAGCCGAAGAGCGGGGTTCACATTGAACAGCTCTTCCATCCTCTCTCAACAACAAAGCATGGCATGCAAGATCTGCAACAGCTTAAAACGATCGTGGTACCAGCTAAATACTGCCCCAACGCGTGTGGCGCCGCGGCAGATTCTTGCGGCAGAATTACAAGGCTGCACAGGATGCTTGCTTGTGCTAAAGATCATTCAGCTTAGCTGCCCGGGGACAAAATACGGAAATTTTAAGTGGGTCACAATAGACCTCAAAGAAGGATTGTGTATTCAGGTCTGCCGTGCTGGGATCGATCCTGACGGGATCAAAATTAGACGTATTCTCCCGTTTTCTCTAGAGGGTTCGTTAGACGTTTTCTTTTGGAGGTCAACATGAAAAGAGTACAGGGCTAACTGTAGCAGAAACGCCGTTGAAATCGATTCCGGTCTGTGATCTACTCAAACCACCAACCCCTTCTTTGGAGTTATCGCTTCCACGGATCCAAGCTTGGCTAAAAGAATGCCAAAACTTTCATGTGAATTGTGAAGTTGCTGAAGACTCATTACTTCCTACTCGAGTCATCGATGTCGGCTCGTCGTCAAGTGCCCCAAGATTATATATACCTCCTACAGGTAGCAGAGGTGCATACTGCGCTCTGAGTCATTGCTGGGGTCCACCAAATTCATCAGCGCTCCGCAAAATTACCACGAAGGAGAACTTTGAAAGGCACTGTAAAGGGATGCCACTTCTCTCGCTCCCCAAGACTTTTTCGCAAGCTATCGAAATAGTAAGGAAACTTGGATTTAAGTACCTATGGATTGATTGCCTTTGCATTATGCAGGATGACAGCACTGATTGGGCACAAGAAGCAGCACGGATGGTAAGCTGTCAGTGACCATGAGGATAGCTTACGCAGCTAACATACTCGTAGGCCAATGTTTACTCACATGCTACCATCACACTTGCTGCAGACTACGCTCGCGATGCTTCTGATGGCCTTTTTCCAACACAGGCCGCTGCTACCAATCTCTACTCTTCACTAATTAAACTTGATGAAAAATCCTCATATGGTCCACCACCGATATATCTTTGCAACCGCGGGATTGTTGATAACAGAAAGAAGATTGTACGCCCATGTGTTCATGACAGCAATATACGAGTGTTGAGAGAGCGCGCCTGGTGCATGCAGGAACGGGCCCTGTCCATAAGAATTATTCATTTCTGTAATGCAGAAATACTTTGGGAGTGTAGAGACAAGACAAATCCCATTTGTCCTTGTGGATTTGAGGCAAAATCTGGTCGTTCAGATTCTGTGATCGGGCCGTGTGCATTCAACAACAACAAGAAAGGTGACCTGAGAAAAACCTGGCAAAAAATTGTTTGCGCGTATACTCGTGGAAGCCTATCATATCAAAGCGATCGACTACAAGCTATTAGTGGTTTAGCTCGCCGGTTTGCTCTCCAGAATATCCCTTACGTCGCAGGCATGTGGTGTTCTGAGTCCATGATTCAAGATCTAGGCTGGTACAATACGAAGGGGTTCAGAACTCCTAGGTTCTTCCAAGAACATGCTCTTCAGATAGAAGAAGGCATGCATACATCAGAGAGATTACCCCAAGATTATGCGCCCAGTTGGTCTTGGGTCTGCATAGATGCACCTGTGTCTTTCGACCACCAGCTTAATGATAGGGTTCTTGATTGGGGCGTTAAAGATGTCGCATACACATACGCATCTTCGGATTGTTTCGGTCCGGTAGCTTCTGCTGCGCTTGTCTTGGAAAGTTATGTTTTTCCTGTTTCACAGATAGACGCAAATTCATTGCTTCTTTTCACTGATAAATATTTAGGAGATTGCTTTATAAGTTGGGATAAGGGAAGTGAAGGAGGGGAGTGGGGTGAGAGTGGTTTTGAATTCCGTGTTATCGTCGCATGCTGGGATCTATTGAATTTCACAGGGTTGATTGCAAGAAGAAAGTCCGCTGATGCATATGGTAAACATCTTTGTAAAGAAACGTGGCAAAGAATAGGCTTAGTGTGGTTTAAACATGAAGGGCGACTCCGAACAAACTGGTCTCATTCTATTAAAGAATGGAAATCGAACAATTCCAAACACTTGATTACTTTAATTTGATCTAAGTAGGCAGAAAAAAAAGAGTATTCATATCTGTTCTATATCACCATAAAACTGCTTGATAAAGCAAACACTATGCTATACTTTTCGTAGTGTAAAATACAAGCTAGAGGTCTGGTTCAAACGCGAGAGCAAGGACGCAGAACTCAGGCACTCAAGCTCTACAGCATACTGCTAGACTATCTGGTTCCAAGGGTAGGTAGCTTTCTCAATTATTAAAAAATACAGTCTGTTAAATATAGTATTCCTATTTCAAGAGCCAAACGACCCATTGTGGCTCCGAATCTGAGCTAGAGGGCGAGGAGTTTCGTCCGCTGCCACATCAGCTAAGAGGATCACAGCACAACCTTGCCAATATGTTTCGTCTATGTTTAAAGATACACCTGCCGCAATGAGTTTTAGCGAAGGAAATAATGAGCCTTTGTTTCTGAGATGCATATAGTTAACTGGTTCAAAAGTACATGCTGGAACCCGACCCAGGAGAACTTCCAACTTATCTCTCATGAGTCTTATGGGGGCAAGCATCAGCAAAGCCTATTGTTATGTAAGAAGGGCGATAACCGTTATTCAGATGTTGCCGATCAACAACTTAGCACCAGTCGGATGGCTGCGGCTCGCGCCGACCTTCCGCCATGTTACGCAGCGAAATTGAGCGAAATTGTTTCCGAGCTGACAACTAATTCTCACGAGACTACCGATGCGTTGAACTGAGCTATCGCCAGGCTGCACAACATTTATCGCGCAGAATACGGAGCCATAGACAATACGAGGTTCTAACTTGCTACAACCACACAGAAACTAGGTCTAGTGTAGGAATCGGTCGGTAGTAAACACATAATGCATAGCACATGAATGTAGACGCAGCAAGAAATCAAGAAAGAAAACGAAGCAGCATACCAAGCTCTGCTGATCAACCCTTCACTGTTTGTTCTATGAGCAGGATTTAGACTTCCTTTGCTATTAATGGAAGCAAGCACGGATCCCTGAATATTGTTTTTTGAGTACTGATTCATAGCCTAGACAGCACAGTACGACATAAAGTTTCGCTTATTGTGCAGTGTACAGATGGAGCATCATTCAACCAATCAAAAGTTAGAGCCCGTTGGCATTCATCTTCTATTCGGTTGGGTCCTGAGGCAGGGTATCGTGGTACACAAACACATACTTTCGTTATACATGTTTAGGTGTTCCAAGTCATCAGCTCATGATAAGTCCAGGCCTCTTCGTCGTGCCTCATCCGGTCTGATGGCTTGAATATTCTTCTGCATAAAGACTAAAGCCACCAAAATCTTATTGTAAGAGTTAACGGAATACGCCGGCGCATGTTCCGCCTTACACTCTTTTATTTCAATGTTCCGAATGCGGCGACACGGAGCAGAGCTCCACCGACTCAAGCTATGTTTTAGGTTTTAGTACGCAACGGTGCATCAGGATGCGGGGTAACCACCATGCATAGATCTAACGGCGCATGGACGTTCAGTATCGGCTGCAAGCCGTCAATAGCGTTCGGGTGTGATGCATGCCTAGTGAAGCTTGATGTACCGTAAACACCCCAGAACTCCACGCTAATGTAGGAACGTGCAGCTTGCTAACACGATAGCCTGAATGTCATCCTTGCATCTGGTTACAAAAATAGAAGTGATGTTCCGATCATTGCCATGGCCATAATTGACCACGGAGATACCTAGCCAGACGAAGGTACGAAACATTTTAGTAAACCTCACAATTAGGTTCTAAACGTATTCAAAATCTCGCGGACCAGAGTGAGAACTGAGAGAGGCTGTAATTTGACCTCTGGAGTTCAACGGTTTGCCTTTGGGATAACCTTCGGCCTAACGATTCTTCTTTACTTCCACCGACTAAGGCACGATGGACCAAAGAATACGACAACAGACTATTGAATTTGTACTCCACTCTTTCGAGAAGCAATCCTCAATGAAGTCATCCCGCATGGATATACGAATTTTGGTTCCAGGATCATGAGCTGATTTGCATCTATCGATCATGAGCAAGCGTCATTACAACGCTCGGATGAATATAAATTATATGGAGAGGTTAACCAACTCATTGAATTCTAAATCACTCGTTTTTGAATCAAATGGCTCGCCTCATCAGGATTGCAGTGCTCGTAGCACTTATTATGTATATTCGATTCTACTCTACATTTATGAATGACTCTCTGACATTCCTAGTACAATAAATGCGAGTCCGTGGGGTGGAGGCGGTAATGCCGGGAGCTGTACCTGTTATACAGCCACATCCTACGTTACCAATGGCTACTGCGCCGATTTGGATTGCCAATGGAAGACTGTGTAAGTTCATCACTCATTTTTTTTTAAGTTCTGTAAACTGATAACAGTAAATAGGTGGACAAACGTTCCATCAGCTGTCTCTTGGTGCCCTCAGACACCGACTGTCACAAGAACAGTACCATGTCCGACCACTGGCAAGGATGGCTATGGGACAACAACCAAGACAAAATGGACACCTACTACATGCTTGACACCTTCAACACCAGGAGTAACTTCAACACCAGGAGTAACTTCCACACCAGGGATTACCTCAACACCAGGAGTTTCTTCATGTCCTCAACTACCTCCTGTCACCACAACCATCACGCAGACACTCACACCACCGGGCTCATCATGTCCAGTAGTCCCACCAGCCACAGTCACGAAGACTTATACCCTTCCTGCTTCCTCCTGCCCTGCAGCCCCGCCAGAAACAGTTACTAAAACTTATACCCAACCTGCTTCATCTTGTCCAGCTGTCCCACCTGCTACGGTTACGGCCACAGTCACAAAGACAGAGGTCCCCCCAGCATCATCATGCCCTGCTCAGGCCACAGTTACCCAAACTTACACTCAATCTGCGACTTCCTGCTCAAATGTGACGCCAGTCACAGTAACAAATACAGTTACTGCCCCAGCAAAAACGATCACCACGACTTATACTACACCAGGAACATCTTGTCCTACTCTTCCCCCAGCGACAGTAACAAAGACCCAGACTGTCACACAGCCAGCATCATCTTGCCCTGCTCCGAGCACTGTAACGGTAAGTGGGCCTGGCTCGACCACTACTCAAATCGTTACCCAGCCTGGATCGACAGTCATAGTTACCCAACCTGGTTCAACAGTTACTTCTACTGCAGTCGTTACGAAACCTGGCTCCACGATAACGGTCACCCAACCTGGCTCTACCGTCACTAGTACTGCTGTTGTTACCCAGCCCGGGTCGACGGTCACAGTTACTCAACCCGGCTCCACCATTACATCTACTGCGACTGCTACTCAGCCTGGACCTACCGTCACTTCTACTGCAGTAGTAACCCAGCCTGGGTCCACCACCACCTCCACTGTAGTCATAACCCAACCAGGAACGACAGTCACCTCTACCGCGGTAGTGACCCAACCAGGATCGACAATTACATCCACCGCCGTTGTGACTAAGCCTGGCTCCACGGTCACATCTACCGTAATTGTGACTCAAGGTGGCTCGACAGTTACATCCACTGCAGTTGTAACTCAACCAGGCCCTACAATAACCTCTACAGCAGTGGTGACTCAACCTGGCACTACGATCACTTCTACCGCCATTGTTACGATACCCGGCTCAACAACCACCAGTACTGCTGTGGTAACTCAGCCTGGCTCAACAATTACCACTACTATTCCAGCTTCAACCATAACAGTCACTTCTACTTCTCCAGCCACTTCCTGCCCATCGGTGCCAGCTGGTGTTACAAGCTGCCCGGCGACTACACCTCCAGTAACTGTGACAACCACTCAAACCATTCCTTGCGCCACATCTTCTGTACCAGGGGTTACTTCTACTACGCCAATATCAACACCTCGTATTACTTCCACACCAACTACTTCATGCTATACCGCGACCATCACGACCACCCCCGATTGCCAGAGAGGCTGGTGGTGTGGTGACTGGAAGACCACGAAGACAGAATGGAAGACTTGCCCAGGCCAGCAAGCAGGCTGTCCAACTACCAACACGGTCACAGAAACTAGGGCTTGCCCTTCAAAATGTGAGACCTGCAAGACTGAGTATCATACGAAGACCGCTGGACCCTGGTGGGCTTAAACGGAGAACCGAGTTTTTGGAACCGAATTCGTTGGAATGATCCTACTGGGAAGGCACATGGGACAAGAAACCTGGAAAAGCTATTGCAAGTACTTTGTCTTTTTAGCTGTGATGAGACAGGGGGGATCGAGCCAATCCCTACCTAAGCTTAGTGCATAATTTTAATGCAATGCTATTTCAGTAAACCCCCGAGCCTCTCTATCACGTGGAAATAAAATTTGGTTCCCACGTTCGCTAAAATTTAGTTGATGACAACGGCCTGATGGATAAGCGGAACTAGATGCGTGCGGGGCAAACCTTATTCGGAAGGTCATGATTGCCGAGGGTGTGAGATTCACGTAGCCTAGCCTCAGACATGAAGCTATATTTTTATTCGACAGGAGGAAAAGACTGGACCAGCGGTACCCTTCAGTATAGAAACCTGATTAAGAGGTTCATTGAGTTGCCGTGTTTCCATAATCCTGATATCCTCCAGTATAAAGATGCGAATCATGAAGTGACCATAAGTCAACAAAGAAACCGATGCTCAACATAGGTTAAGTAGGTCCTTTTATATTGTTGGCATACTACGTTTTCTGTCGCATATGTATATTTGTATGGGTACGGCTTATACCCTAGCTTAAGAAATCACCTTTGGTCTTCGCCAGCTGCTCGTCATAGTACGGTTGAAACGCGAGCCATCCCTTCTCTGGACCGCCTACTTGCAACGATGTAGCATACGCCTCATCATCGTCGATCATAATCTTTTTATAGCCAGCCGCTGAAGCCGCATCTGCTAAAAGTTGCGCCTGGCAGGTCTTATCCAAACTAATGAACCAGAAAGCAGCTTCGTCCACGCTTCCTCCGACTGTAAGCAACCCGTGGTTCTGTAGGATAGCCGCCTTTCCGTTACCAAGCGCGCGCGCAATACGTTTTCCCTCTTCAGAATCCGTCACCACGCCTCGGAAATCCCGATACACGGCATGGCTTTTATAGAAACGCAGGCTGTCCTGGGTCATCATGTCCAGCTCGCGTCCGAAAACGGAAAAAGCCTTTCCAGCTACGCTGTGTGCATGGCAGGCAGCATGGACGTCGGGCCGAGCCTTGTGAATCTCAGAGTGGATTGCAAACGCTGCGGTGTTTACAGGCTCGTCACCCTCAACGACATTACCATCTTCATCCACAAGAATAAGATCTGAGACCTTAATGAGAGCAAAGTGCATAGAAAGTGGATTTAACCCTTATATCCCAGTTAGTGATAATGTATGTTGAAACTTCGAATTACTCACAAAAGTGGTCAGTAAGTATAGGATCGCGCACAGAGATGTGCCCCGCAACACCCTCATCGAACCCCCGATCCGCGAAGATGCGGAATGCGGCCGCCAGACGTTGCTTTCGATGCAATCGCTCATCTTCCAAGTTCTCGAACTTGGGCGGCGCTCGGATCTTGAGTTGCTTACCGCTTTTTGTCTTGCCCAGAACCTGCAATTGAGGTGGGTTGGTTGGGCGGGGAGCTGATGTGGCGAGGGTCTTCGTGACAGCTTCTGGTGCTTTTGGCTCGACCTGAGTGACTGACGGAGCCATCCTTAAACAATACGCGACGATAATTGGAAAGATAAAAAACTTCTCGATATGTGTATCGATTTGGTTCAGACTGAGAACACGGCCAGAGTTGACGCTGACAATGAATCAAAGATGGCGCGATAAACATGCCAAATGCGGGGTCGGCATCCATGTTCGTGCACATTATTCCCGACGCCAAGCAATCCGGGATGTAAGTAAAAAGAGGATGCTGTTTCCTGCGTCCACTCATGGCAGCTTCTAAACTAATTTGAGTTCCGCTCGCTTCCAATCCGCAGCAAGAAATTTCTCGCAGAAGCTTTCCCTAGGTCCCTCATGTTCCCATATAGTGATCCTGGACAGCCCTACTCGTTCAGCAATCTTTTTATCTTTATCTGTCCAACGGAGGAGAAGCAAATCAACAAAACCCCCCGGGTTGTGCCAAACATCTGAAAATAGAAAAAGACATAAATCGTAGTGTGGATCTCCGTAGTCACGCTTCCGTCCCCTCGGGTCGAAATCGTCATCATCATCCTCATCAGAACCATCTCCTAGGTCATCAGGTCCTCGAGGCCCGCAACAAGGACAGCTGAAGGCATTGCTTTTGTCCAGCCCTATAGACTGGCCGTCGAATCCAATATTGTCTAGCTGTTTGGAAAGACGCCGGTGCTCATCCGCCGTGATATAGGTGCCTTTAATGACAATATAAGAACCTTCCAAAACGGTTCCATAGGGGTTGGACTCGTCCTGCAACTTTATGAGGTGCTCCACAAGCTCAATGTCGAACTTGGCCGCCCACATTCTTCCCTCATCATTATGCGTTGGCTCCAGAAGCTTTGGTGGAGATGCCAGTATCAAAGAACCTATTGTTCCGTCCACACTTGCCCAGCTCCAGCTAGGTGCCCTGTAAGCGGGAGGCGGGGTGAGTAGTGCGTATTGTCTTCCCCAAGCAAGGCCGGCCGCAACATAGTTACTCCATATACCAGCCAAGTACTGCCCCATCTTCCCATCGTGGTTAATGATGGAAGCGACACCAGATAGGGCATGAAACTTGTCTGAAGGTATTGTCAAACTGCGCGACGAGTATTCGTCAACACATTGCTGCCAGGCACGAACCCGCTCCAGTATATCTTTTCTCTGCACTTCCTCGTCAATCAGATCCATTGGCGGTTCAAATGCTCTTGTGACATAAGGTTGGAGCTTCTTCTTGCTGAATCTTTGATCAATTTGGCCGCTTCCAACTTGAACTTCTTGGATACCCGAAGCCTCGAATTTGAAGCCTTCTGCACATTCCCAGATGAGCTGACGTTTCGTAAAATGTAGGATTCGGGGAGACAACATTCGCTCTTGAGCAGCCCATCCACGAGTTGATAATATGGAACGGTCAATATCCCAATCCCATCGGAGTAGTCGTTGGCGTAAGCAATATCTTCTTTCCGGACCCAACATAGGGGAGACGGGGACATGCCGGTCATGAAGAAATCCTTTGCTACTGTCTTCTGCCGCAGTGGCTGATATCATTAGCGCTGACCTACCATAGTACGAAGCCATTTTTGGAGCTTCTTCTCGCCAATCTTCTGCGTTGTCTTGGCTGATACATAACGCGTCAATCCAGAGATATCGAAAGCCCAATCGACGTGTAATGTCTATGGCATCACTGAAACTCTTTGAAAGCAAATCAAAAGGAATGGCCTTTTGAAACGCGGGAATGAGTGAGTCTGTAAGTTTGGCGATAGGAGTTTTACCCCAACAATGAGATAGAACAACATATTGCCCCGTCTCGCCAGTGCTGACGAGTAATTTGGGCGCTACTGAGGGATCGCCTGATATCTCGATAACTCTTTTCGGAAGAGCAGCAGAATCTGGGTTGTGGCAGTCATTGTGTTTCATGCACTCTTCTATCCAAGAACGGATTAGAGTGAAACAATTGTCGTCCAGGGGATCAACTGGAACTGAGCGCTTGACATCGATTTCGGAGTGCGGATCTAGCAGACTTAGACTATTTGCTACGACAGTTCATCAATTCGTTACACACCTGGTTTTCCTATATCCGTACACAAATCGAAGAGTAAGTCATCCACGCTCCACGAGGTACTGGTAGTATTTCCTGTCTTCTTCACATCCAGACGAAGGGAGCCGAAAAAAACGAAATGGCCTGGGAGCTTCTCGAGACGATATGACCAGCTATTAGAGCCGTGGAGAATAGTACAAAAGAATGCACAGCCGCCACAGCCACCACGTCCTTCACCAAGACTCTTGGATTTGCTGAGTATCTCATCGTAAGGTCCAAGGGCTTGCCTCTCATGTTTCAGCCCTAGACTCAAGCTCGAACAGACGCTGCAAAGCTCCATAATGATGATGGAAGTATCTGCGATGATCATTGGGGGATTTAGGCACCAGCAAGCTCAAGGATAACAGACCTTACGTAATACAGGCTTTAATCCTCCGCCTCAGCCCACCTTCCTAATAGGAACTAACGCGGCGAGCATCAAGAAGTTGGGGTCAGGATATACATTCGACATCCGCATGTACATGTACAGAGAATTGTACATTTCCAGTTTTAATAGGTCATATTCTCATCATAAAACAGTAGAATAATAATCGTTAGCTATCTACATTTATCATTTGTCCATTTAACTATTATACAGTCCCTGCATCTCCTGTTTCTCCATGCTCTCATAAAACGTTCCCGGTCATTTCCATCGGGACTGTACGCAGCACCATCTCAATGCGTGCCTATTATGTTTCTCCAAAAACTCATTATTCGTACAAGACCAAAGAATAGCCAGGCTCCCGTGACATTAGTAAAGGATCATTTCGCACACCGATCAACGGTCCACGATTCCGGAAAGAAAGGAGGTATATAGCTCGGATTAAGTCGAGATGTCTGTAGGAGCGATGCGCCGTATAGGAATCCCCGCTTACTCGGTATCAACGTTCATTCTCTCGGCATCGAATTCTGACTCGTCGAGAAATGAATCTCGCTTCCTTAATCCTATCTTCTCATTCACGTGCTCGTCAAACCTTCTCCGCAATTTTTCCTCGTCGTCGACAGCTAAGTCCTCTTCCCTTAGTGTTTGCCAGTTCTCTGGTGGCCTGTGAATTGCAGTGACGTAGCTCTTTCCGTTGCGCGCTGTGGGATCGAATTGATACCTCACTTCAGCGCCATCACGGGCCATGTAGCAGAAGAACTCGGTGCCAGGTTTAGGTTCGGTCGCGGCAGAGGGTGTTCCGTCGAGCTCGGGGTCGAAGGTTTCAATGACTAAATCAAGAACCACAGGACCATAGTCCTCACTCTGTCGCTTGGAGGGATTGAAAAGATATCTTATCGTGTTGCTCGAAGAGTCTTGATACTGGAAAACTTCGAATGCTGCCATTGTTGTGGCGTAGTCGTTTGTTCGAGCGAATTGGTGGCTTTTATAGTAGTTTGGATGAATTGTCTGATGAAATTGTACTGACCCTCATAAGGCGAAGTTCCCTCTTATATATCTTTTGATGAGATCATGAGAGTGCTGGTAGCGATGGTACGATGTGGATGATTCGTTCGGCTTACGTCAACAGATATGACCAATGAATGTGTGAGAAGCTACCTGATTCTTACCGAAGGTGCTAGAATAAGCGAGAAGCTACCCGAACACTCGTGCATTGAAAGCAGCTTTGCACCCTAACAATGATGCCTAGATAAGTCTGAATAGATGTGTATGCAAAATATTTCGCAAGCTTATTCAGGAAAAGTGAGAGGCAGTGTCAAGACCATGATTTGATCTGGAGAAGAATACAGACAACCCTGTTATTTAACACAATGGTACTTTTCAATACGAGCTCTAATGCTGACTATTTGCGATGACATTGGACTCATTGGCGCGGCCTGGCTGTGGATGAGCAAGCTATACTAAAAACAGCTAGTCCACATGACCCTTCACCTCGCTAGTACATTCTGCATAGGGGCCACTTTTTAAGTACTTACTCAGGATTTCCAACTTAACCGCTGAATATGTCGCTATTAATTACTGAGTTCTATAGCTTCTAACGATTTTTGGTCTGAGTTTAGTAATTAATAGCGTATTTTTTAGTAAATGAGCTAGTAATACTACAAGGACGTGCAATGAACATGACATTCCGGCCCTTTTAATCTATATAGTCTGGCTAAGAATAAACCGGATATCTTTGTAGCGCAGTAAAAGCAACTGCAACCTGCTTGGCACGCTTACTATAGATTGCTGACAGTTTTCTTCAAGACCTAGTTGCAGCCACGAGCGGGGTAGGGCTTCAGCTGTATATAAATACAATCAGGGCCAGAGTGCGCAATTAACCTACTGCAACGATCCATTTTTAATGTTGATACCCTGTTTTACTCGTATGCTTTTCCAATCTCTCCTAGGAGGAGTTTTATGGGGGATTGTCTGCTCATGTAGCGTCTTTACACCAAAAGAAAGTATCGCATCACAAGCATGTGGAAGAGAATTAGCACAACGACTATCCAGTGGCGCAAAAATCTACTGTCCCGGATCTGAAGCCTTTGACAACTCGACTAAAAGATGGTCTACATTTGATGCCCCAACATTCAGGATGACGGTTGAAGTGGCGACTCAGAACGATGTGGCAGAAGTAGTAAAATATGCCAACAGATACGACCTTCCATTCTTGGCTGTCAACGGCGCTCATGGGGCACAGTCTACTGTTGGAGGAGTGCGCAACGGCATTATGATATGGATGCGACAGCTTAATTCTGTCAAGGTTGCGGCAGATGGCCAGACAGCGACTTTCGGTGGAGGGATCTTAGACAAAGCTGTGACTGACGGACTCTGGGCTGCGGGAAAGCAGACAGGTAGGTTCGCTTGTCATAAGAAGTACTCTAGTTTTGTTGACAATCACAGTTACCGGCGGGTGCGAATGTGTAAGTCTGATTGGCCCTGGACTCGGAGGCGGCCACGGCTTCCTACAAGCGCGACACGGCCTGGTCTCAGATCAGTTTGTATCTTTGCAGATGGTTCTCGCTGACGGAACTCTTCAAACAATCGATCGCAATCATGAGCTTTGGTGGGCGGTCCGAGGTGCCGGACACAACTTCGGCATTGTGACTTCCATAACTTCAACGATCTACGATGTCAAGTTCCCAAAATGGGCATTTCAAAGCTTTGTCTTCACCGGAGATAAAGTGGAAGCACTTTATACTAACATAAACGAGCGGCTTCTTAGAAACGGAACTCAGCCTGTCGACATCTTCAGTTACTCGGTCTTCTTGAAGAATCCTACCGTAGACACGGAGAACGTAAGCTTTGAGCAAATATATGTAGCTTGCACATGCTTATAAATCTAGCCGATAATATCCTTCTACATCCTGCAAGAAGGCGTAGGAACGGTCGATGAAGCTCTTACTGCTCCATTTCTAGCTCTTAAGCCAGCCTCATCGTCTAGCGGCAGTGGTGAATACCCAGACGTGCCAAAATGGATAGGATGGGGGAATGACGCCGGTACCTGCCAGAAGCTTGGACGTGCAAGCATGCGATTTCCGCTTGACCTTCAGACCTACGATGTTCCTGCGCAACGCCGCGTTTACGACCTGTTCAGTTCTACGCTGAAAGAGACGCCAGCCTTGAATGGATCCGCTTTCTTATTCGAGGGCTACTCTGTGCAAGGCATTAAAGCCAAGCCAAGTAAAGATTCTGCATACGCTTTCCGTGAGAGCAATCTTCTCGTAGCACCTATTATCAGATTTCAAGAAGCCGGTGAGGAGCTTGAAACAAAAGCTGAAAGCTTGGGTCAGAAGCTTAGAAACATTCTTCATGAAGCCAGTGGCCAGAGGTTGAAACGGACTTACGTTAACTACTCTTTCGGAACAGAAAGTCTTGCAAATCTATACGGCGATGAAAGGTGGCGTCAAGAAAGGCTGCTTGCACTGAAGAAGAAGTACGATCCTCGTGGAAAGTTTAGCTTTTATGCTCCGATTATGTGAGGTGCCAAACACAGAAACACCATTTCTCAACAAACCTGTGGTGTGTGGGGGCTTTGCATCATGTCCAATCAGTTTTGGTCAATTTAGTTATAGGCAGGGCTGAATAGCTGATAAAAAAAACCCTCAGTTTCAACAGTCTCAAGTCAACTAACAGGCTGTAAGTAATTCATTCTTCCTCTCGTGAAGCGATCTGCACCGTAAGTCCAATGCACGAGCTTTTTAATATCCATGCGGGCCGCGCGGGGATATTCGATGATATACAAGTGGATCAGATCGCAAAAGGTCCACTGAATTTATCGTTTAATTTTTTGTTGAACGTTTTCGACGAGCAAGTACAGTCTCAGAGTACTTGGGCACTGACTTTTCTTCTCGAATGCCATGGGGGAATTATCAATAAGCTTCACTATAGTCTATGCACGGCCCTCACCCGTGCATAGCCCTATAGCTATCTACTTACCTAGTGAATCGATTGGGCGAAGCAACTATGGGAAGCTGCAACATATCGTCCCAAAAAAAATTCGTCGAATACACCTTCGATGTAAAAAATTTGTTAATGTATTCTCTAATAACCACTGCAACTGGAAATTGAAACAAAACGAAAATGCTGTTCTTTATCATTAGTATGATTTCTGCTCTTTCAATATTTACAAGAGCAGCTCCAGCCGGGTTTCAAGTCGACGTTTTCCGTCGAGCTCCTCGGCCGATCATTGACGGGGACATTGCCAAAGTCAACGAATTTCCCTTCATAGCCAGTCTCGAGTACAAGGACAACCGACTCTTCTGTGCCGGCTCACTCCTCAGCAAAGACACCGTCGTCACTTCTGCACAATGCGTCGATACAGAAAAGGAAGAGCGTATACAGGTTCGACTGGGAAGTCTTGTAAGCTCACTTCTTCTGCTTCCCGTTTAACCCTCATTTCCCGTGTGAAACCCAAGAATGCAGAGAGATGCTGCAGAAGCAAGCAAAACGGCTAAATAATAACAACCCATCTTCATATATAGGAACATGGCCGCGGGGGCATAATCATAGGCGTCGACGAGATAATTACCAACCCGACTTGGAGGCGCAAGAAAATGGCCAACGACATTGCCGTCTTGAAACTTTCAGAGCCCATCTCCAAGGGAACCAACGGCGTAGAATACGCGAGGCTGCCGCCATTTGGCTTTGAGCCTCCTCCCGGTAGTCCGAGCACCGTTGCTGGCTGGTACGTACTTGCTCCAATCTCATGCACCTCTTGACCCCCTACCTTTCACATTCCATCCATTAATCGTTTATTCAAACTCCCGAACAAATATACCCCGACAATCAAAGATAAAGCCTCCGCTAACATGTTTTTCCTTCTTTGGTTTCTAGGGGCTTACCCATGAACAATGCCACGCTACTCAGTCCCGTGCTTGTCAAAACCCACCTCCCCATCCTCGAACACACCGACTGTGCCCACCGTTTCGAGCCTGGAACGGTACGCAGAACCATGATCTGCGCGGGGTTCGAGAAGGGCGGCAAGGACGCGTGCCAAGGCGACGGTGGCGGTCCGCTCATCAATTGGGATGGTTGGTTGATCGGCATCGTGTCGTGGGGCAACGGGTGCGGAAAAGCCCACCTCCCGGGCGTGTATACAAGAGTAGGCCCGTATATACGGTTTTTGATGGAGCTTTTGGAAACATGAGAGGAGCCAGATCGGGAATCAGACAATGAAAACGAGGATTAAGACTACGAAGGCGGCGAGAGGATTACGACTGGGATGAATGTGGGGATGGCTGGGACGAGGGCGATGATAACGACGACAGCGAATTCGACCCTCAAGAAGCGCTTACTAACTAATAGAGCCACCATTCCATCGTAATGGCCTCATAACAATGCCAATAGTGGTTTTTTATGATATGATTATTGTATGCTGTGGTGAATTAAGCACATTTGGTATGATTTTATCGGTCTTACAAGTTATGCTCATACATATTCCGGCCAGCAATTATATGCTGGTAGTAAAAATTCTACAGCTTTCTATGTACGCGATCTTTAAAACCACCACTTAGCAGATGATCACTGCTATTTTGAATATCTTTGTAGTGGGATCTAAAGAACATACATCCTTCCTCTCTTCCTTTCTCTCATAAAAAAAAAAACCTCATCAACCAAAGAAAAGAAAAATTTACAAAAAAATAAGCCTTAGAAGCCCTCAGCCCCACAGTAAAGCCCTCAGTATAAGCCCTCAGTCCTCAGTCGGTCCCCACTATAGCACCTTGCTGCGCCACGGGAGAAGCTTTTTACTTCTTCAACCGCCCAGTGTGTTGCAGCCCATACACACACTGGCCCTTTGAACAACCAACTCAGCTTCTTTGCATGATGTTGGCCCACTAGGTGCCTTTTTTGTTTATCACAATCTCTTCGGCTTCGCTTTTCTTTTTTGTTAACCCGTAGAGAACCAGGTCCGAACCGGCGACTTTTTAAGCAATGCGAGCTTTTTGTTTTTGAAATTTTGCTCGCTTGCACAGTCCGCCATTTAGTTGGTTCGTGGGAGTGAGGAGCAAATTAATATTATTTATAGAGGAGGTTAAAGGGTAGGAGGGCTAGGGCGGAGGATTGCACTTCTTGAGATGGCGGAGGAGGAGGAGGAGGCATTGTGTTTTTGCGCCCGCTGAAGGAAATATTTTTCCCCTTCCTTTCCTTTTCACTTTCACCTTGAGAAGCAGCTTATCGCCTCGGAAGATACGCAGGCACTTTTACACCAGTTCGAGAGGCCAGCACGCATCGTACACGACTCCCAGGTCCTGCCGCCCCGCTCTCCACTCGGCGTCCCCAGCACTGAATTCGAAAGGGGAGAAAAGAGTACTCCCATCGACCAGTACGAAGAATAGTAAATCGAGCTGCCTCCAAGCCGGCCAACGGGCTGTACAGGATATAGTTTTATACTATAGGAGCAGAGGATGAGGTAGAGAGACTTGTGAGGGTGAGTTGGATGAAATGACGACGACTCATGGACATCACACCCGCCACTTCCGTGTTTTCGGATCTACGTTCCGCGCACATGTACTTGAACGCAGCCTACCCTTTCATTTTTATACACCCATTGGCTTAGGAAGAAAAAGAGCGCGCGGCACAGCACAGCGCGTATGTATACATTCGTTCTCTACCTCACGATTCACAAGACACGAAGAAAAGAGTACAGATGCGAACCGTGCCAACGTATATTTTATATGGGGAATACATCATGAAAAGAATGCGATGCAGTCAATATCTCATGCATATGCTCATACCCATGCTCATGCTCATGCTCATGCACTCCCTCAAAGGAAAAAGGAACGAAGCAAAACGACACTTGGTATCACCCTGAAACGCCCGGAAAGCCCTCTCTCTCCCGCCCTTCACTCCTCCCTGACGACCCCGTACCCCCTACTCAGTATCCTATCGATCTCCGCCCCCTCCATCT
>Ga0247757_10000755_pt1 | contig 25258 bp, 25 predicted proteins | sample UWRJL126311R4_FD_180929 | JGI IMG/M metagenome (GOLD analysis project Ga0247757, IMG submission 180929) | Plant litter microbial communities from Arlington Agricultural Research Station in Wisconsin, United States - UWRJ-L126-311R-4 | ecosystem: Environmental > Terrestrial > Plant litter >...
CACCATCTCCATCCCCATTCCCTCCTCCTCCTCCTCCTCCTCCTCCTCCTCCTCCTCCCTTCCCACACCCACCGCCAGTGCTTCTCCTCCCAGCTGCATCGCCATCGGCCAAGTTCTCAGCTTCATCAACGAGCACGACTTCGTCACCCGCGCCGACGGCTCATACACCAGCTCCCTCGTCGATCTCTTCCGCAGCGCGCGTGCGCACGCGCCGACCAGCCGCGCGAAGGGCACAACCAACGCCATAGCCGCGGGGCTCGCGGAGATGGGCCGCCACGCAACGGCGGATATTGGCGGGGCGTCGGCGCCGCCGCGCTGGGTGCTTCCGCCGCAGCAGTTTTTCCAGGTCGGCGATGTGGTTGTGCTGGCCAAGCGGCGGCAGGCTGGGCAGGGAGTCGGGCTGGTTGCGCGGGCGGTGGGCGCGCAGGAGCTGCAGCCGTGGGTGTTTGCGAGGCTGGAGGTGCACCATATGGCCGAGTACTTGGAACGAGTTAAGGTGCTGGTGGCAGCGGCGCAGGGGTGAGAGGGTGGCTGCATGGTTTTGCAGCTGGGGTGTGTTCATGTCTCGAGGGCATTGCCTATACCAAAATGCGTTGTCAAGAGACGCTGGAAGAGTCACGAGGCACCAGCCACCCAGTGCACTGAGGGTGCGGGGCAATCCGAACATATCTCCTCGGGTGCCGGCCGCGAAGGGGACCGTGGGCGAGAATGTCGCTGTTGTGGAGGCGGCCCGCTGTCTATTGTACAAGGGGGTATCATGAATGGGTTGCCCCCCCCCCTTGCCAGCGCCACCAACCTTGGCAAAAAATCCTGTTCTCATGAGATGTTTCATGAGGTGTTTGAATTGTTCTATATTCTACTACCACTGAGTATGCCCGCCACGGTTCTCGATAACTGCTAGGCAGCGTTGTTGCATGTTACCTATGTAGTGTTTGTAGTCTACTGGCTCGAGCTTCTCCCACTCCTCCTGTACATACTGCTGTACTTGTTCTACTGTCTTAGGAAGCCGCCTTGCTATACGGTGCTTCAGTAACCGCTATACATTCTCGATAGGGTTAAGATCTGGTGAGTTCGCTAGCCAGGTCATGTGTAGGAGGTGTAGGCCGTTGTACTGATGGTGGAGCTTCTGAGTATCCTTAGCTACATGAATCGACACGCCGTCCTCTGAGTATAGGGTTCTATATACCCTTCCTGAACCTGTGGATAATAGGTATTATATTCTCTCTATATACCTCGCCGTTAACCCTGCCCTCGAGCATCACTAGAGGACCCTTCTGTTCACTAGTTATACAGGCCCACACTATACATGCTAAGTATCCTCTGAACTTTGGTATACAGCACGATAGATTATACTTCTCCTCTGCGCGCCGAGTTACATATACCTGGCTATAAGAGCAGGTAATAGAGCACTCGTCAGTCCATATAACGCGAGACCACTGCCACGGCGTCCAGCTAACGTAAGTATATGCCTATAGTAATCGAGCCTGCTTATGTGCCTCTGTAAGAAGCGGCTTTTCTGTAGCCACTCATCGAAAGAAGCGTTCTTTTTTAAAGGCTTGAATAAGTGTATGCCTATAGGCATCTAGACCCTCTAGAATAGCTATCTCTTGAAAGGGGAGCCGTCTATGGTAGGCGTCTATCGCCGCTCGTTTGACTAGGCGCTGGCGTCGAGGTGTATCAATAAGAGGTCTTCCTTGTGGCTTCCGTGGTGACTCTAGGTGCTGGATGATATGGCGAACAGTACTACGAGGAATCGCGAGCTTAGAACTGATTTATGTATAGGACTAGCCGGCATGTGTACGTAGAGAGAAAATCTCTGCTCGCTTGCGAAGTGGAACACGGTTGCCAGAACCCTTAGGGGCATCGCGAGGGCGGCTTCTGGTAGAGACGGCATGGCGATGGTAATGGCGATGGCTTATAAGAACACTACATAGAACATTCAGGAAAACGCTCAGGAGAACACTCAGCAGAACATTCAGAAGAACGCTCAGCAGAACGCTTAGTAGAACACTCAGGAGAACACTCAGCAGAACACGAGAACACTCAGAGAACAGGATTTTTTGCCAAGGTTGGTGACGCTGGCAAGAGGGGGGGGGCAACCCGTTCATGATACCCCCTTGTACCCCTTGTATGGGCCACAATGCGATCCTCCTGCAGCAGGGGAGGCGGCGCAGAACACGAGCGTCTGGACCAAGCTTTTGCCCGCTGACGATCGCTCCCCCTGGACCGCCGTCTGCCGTCTGCCGTCTGCCGTCTGTCGTCTGCCGTCTGCCTGGTTCCTGGAATCCGTGCGCGCTTCTCACACACTAGCCAACTGGGCATGTCTGGCCTGGGAATGGAGGCGTACGGTACACTGAACTACGGTGCTTCAATTCGTTTACCCATGTTCGGTAGTGTGGCTGTGTGTGCCAGCTTCGACTGCATTGTATTGTATTGTATTGTGGTGGTGCCGCACCCCTGTCTCCAGCGCCCATTTCTCAGTCCAGACTTCTCAGCTGAAACTCCCCTTGCCAGCAGCTGGCATCTGGCGGTTTGCATTTTGTATCCTGCATTTTGTATCCTGCATTTTGCATCCTGCATTTTGCATCCTGCACTTTATATCCTGTTTTTTAGATTCTGCATTTTACATCCCGCATTTTACGTTTTGCATCTTGTATCCTGCATTTTACATACATCCTGCATCTCTCATCCGTGGCGCGCCAGCCGTCGCCTTCTCCTGGCTGCAAGCAGCAGACATATAGCCGAAAAGATGAAGGCGGGCACCATCGTCACTTTTGTGTTTATCTGTCTGGGATTACTCATCTTCTTCGTCACTCTCTGTTGCTGCTGGAGCCGCCGCAGAAGCAGTGGTGGGGTGCGGATGGTCCTGGGCATCTCGGGGGGCTGGGCCATTGCCGTCACCCTTCCTCTTGCCGTCGTCGAACAGATTGTTTTGGTGATTTACGCTCTGCTCAAAAAAAGGCTGTTCATCGCGCTCCTGCGCTGGCTTAACGGACTGCTGTGCGCCGTCTTGGGCGGATTTGCTGCGTACAATGCCGCCGCGCTGCTGCCTTCGCATTCGCGTCCGCAAGAGCACGTCGCAGGTTGGAACAGATGGGCAGCCAGCTGTCTGATTAGCACTATCATTGTGCGTAACTCTCAGATCCCATTCATCCTGGCTGTACGTACAGAGTGCTAATACTGGATGCTCTAGGGTTGGATCTACGTTACCTTTACTATCTTCGTCATCTACTTCGTAAAGCAGGTGTGGACCTGGCGACCGCAGGGCTTTCCGTGGTGGTTCCTCCTAACGGATGCCATGGCTGCCGTCTGTCTCATCGCTGCCATGGCCGTGGTTCCCACCGAGGAGGCCCTCGTCCCTGTAACTCGGTGTGGAGCCGTGGCTGACCAATTCGCAATGTTTCGCTCTGCTGCGTCCACACTCCATATGTCGCCCGCCCACGCATGTAGATATCTTGTCACCACCTATGCACTGGAGGTGGCTGTCACGTAAGATGATCCGAATCCGAGTCCTTTTTCCTGGCCGACTGAGCGCTAACCAGACATCGTGGTAGGATTGTGTGCTGCCTCCAGCTTCTCCTTTGCTTGCCGGCTAGGTACTCGCTGCTACCCATCTTCCCAATCCGATTCCTACTTCGGAAGGCCCGCAGTATGATGTCTGCCCGAGGCCAACCTGCCACGGCCATTCCTCTCTCCAACATCAAATCGAACCAGTCCCTACCATCGACCGCGCCGTCAACCGCCAAGCCCCGCCCTCTCATGCGCGCATTGGGTGAAGGCGCCATCGCAGCAAACATCGCAAGCAACCTCCACTACCTTGATATCGTGAACCTCGGGCTGACATCCCGCGAAATGCGCCGAGCACTGTTCTCCACGAACAGTAGCTGGAAATCGCCGCGCGCCGAGTTGCTTCATCTTTCTTCCTGCATAGACGGTAGTAAGCAGGAGTGCTGGGGCTGTCTGAGGCAGATATGTGAGGTCAGTAACGCGGTAACCCAATACGATCTGGATATGAGAGCTGACTGGTGATATGAACAGGGTTGCCAAATGCAGAAAAAGGTGCCTATGTCCACAGCAGAATGGCACATACACTGTTGCGTAGCCTTCTGCACGAAATGCGCTGCCACGAAGACGTATCCTGCTATTCTGGGACACTATGTCGCATGCCCGGTCAAATGGTTGAAGAAGCAGAGCGAGGGGGAAATGAATACCGAGGTACGGCTGTGTCGAGACTGCGATGCCAGGACCCCCGAGGAAACGGTCACCCGTCGGGACAAGAGGGGGGTGCAGAATATGCAGAAGCTTATCAAGGTGAACGGGCCACGGTGTCACAGCTGCGCACAGGATCTCACTGGACGTGTGCCCTGGTGGGCCTGTTGTGGATGCGGTATAGTGTGCGACTGGAAAGAGCATTTTCCAGACAAGCATGCTACAATGAAATGAGCCATGCCATGTTTCCTTTTCCGACTACCATTGGCATTTGTGGGTCGTAGTACCTTTGGCTATAATGACAATCCTAACATCCTCCATACCCTCCACCGTCAGAAGCATCTCCAAAGTCTCCATCACCGGAAGAATCGCCCCCGAACGGCATTGCCAAACTCCAATCTGACCTGGGAGCGTCAATGGTTTGTGCGGTGGTGTCCTCGCCACCCGTGAGCGATTCCTGCACCGAATCGGCTAAATCCGCAACAGCAAGCGGCAGCATCAACCCAACAGTCATCGACATGAGAGCTTCACTTGTTCTGTCTTGCAAGCATGCGGACATAGCATTCATTTCAGTCTGCGGGCCAGGCAGCTTCATGCGACCGTCCCGCAACTTCTCATACTCGGCAATCTGATCCGTCCGCCTAAGATGCGCCCACTCAGCAATGAAGAAGAGGTGGTACGCGCCCCGTTCAAAGTGATGGCTAAACGGCTGTGCTCGGTGGATGCCTCCGAGTTTCAAGCGGTCAAGTCGCGCGTCGTCCTGCTGGTGCAGCCAGGCCGTGCTGCTGTGGAATTTGGGCGAGCGCGCCATCGCCTTTGCGACGGTGAGGAGGCTGCGTTGGCCGAGAAGAATGCTCATACGGTTGCGAAACCAGGCCACATCGTTCATGACGATGTTTTTGGTCGGCGTGGTGCTTGAACTGTCTAGGGGCGTCGATGGCGGATACAAGTGCCGCCCTCGAAGCAAGTGTAGAGAGATGATTGACCATGAATCAAAGGGATAGGCCCACAGATGCTTGCCGATATCGCACTTGCCGCACTGTATGTCCCCTCGTCCATATGCCTCTGTACAGTCCCAGGGAAAGACATCTTGATATTTGTAAATAGGGCCGCCAAATGCGCCCCAGTCGTACCAGTATTCGGACAGTGTATCGATCATGTCAGAGTCTTCTTGTCGGCCATAGTGGAACTTGAGAATATACTCCTCTGTGAGCCCGTTTGGAACGCTGTATTTAGACACAGACTTCTCAGCTCTGTATGCACTTGGACGGCAGACAAAGCTCATGAGATAGAGTGGATCTGGTTCCGTTGTCCGCCGGTTCTGGTTGCTCATTCTTCGTTGAGCAACTAGCGGCCCGAAAACATTATGGTCGATAATAGAGTCGCAGAACGTCTGGCATGTGTTCTTAGACAGGTCCCAGTGGATATCCACATCATGGCTGAGAAGACGCGAGCCGATAGATGCTAACATTACTTTAATCCGACCAGCAAGATAAGGCTTGATAAGATCCATCAATCGATCCAAGCTCTCATTGAAGAGAGTTGATAGGTCTTCAAAATCGAGACCTGGGTCGACCTCCACTCTGCTCTCCTTAATTAATGCGTCGACAATCTTCCTCTCCAGATCATGTTCGAAGAAGTTGCAGAATGCTCCACCAACAACCTGCTTCATCATGACTTTGTAACGCTTAGGACCCCGAGGCCGCCTATTCTGGACAAGAAGAAGTCGATCTGTCTTACGAGTGACTAGAAGGCTTCGTTCGATGAAGCTCTGTAGCTCTGCGTCCGAATCTTTAAGCACCTGTAGATGATTAGTCTCTTTGCTCGTAATGAGAACTCCTCCATGATCCCTGAATAATGTTAGTAGGAAGTCGCTCTTTGAAATAAAATCTCCCCAGAACTTCGCACTTACTGGCCAGCACCGATCTCAATGACAATAGTTCCCACCCTCAGTGCCATGTGAGTGTTTCCATACGGGACCTTATCAATAAGATGTCTCATGTATATCGGTACCTCTTCGTATGCATCCGTTATCCAGTAGCCCGCTCCAAACTCGGCAATAGTTTTTTTCTCGTCCACAAGGCTAGCTACGGTCTGCGGCTTAAGATGAGCTGCAGAAAAGCCAGCTCTGGTGCGGAACTCCTTGTTCCGTAAAGCTTCTGCCCTTTCATAATCCGCCAACGTGGGAGCCCCCTTGGTTCTTGAGAAAACTATAGCGTGTTTCCTCATATCTGCGAATGTCGGATAGCGGCTTTTCTTGTTGGCAGTAAACCTGTACTTTGCCTCGGCTACTTCTCTTCCGATTCGAAAGAGTCCACAGCTCAAAGACGAGAGTCCAGGGTGATTGACGTGCTCATCAGATGAAGATACCGGAAACAGTGTTTTTAACCGCCCATGTGAATCAACACGAGGTACTGAGCTGCAACCACAGAGTTGTCGTGCAATGGAGGAGTCTATGGAATCTTGGAGGTTCGTGTGCTTGTAGGATTTCTTAAAGGCTATGGTGCCAGGAGTGCAAGTTTTGTAGTAGCAAGTGGTGCAGAGTGCAATCGGAGCCTCTCCTACTCGCGCTTTGGTGAACTGGGATCCCTGAATGGGCTCATGGCATTCTGAACAATCCTCGGGAGCAAACTCTGGCAAGCCTGTCCGGCTGTTAGTGCCCTGAGCTTTGAGCTGAGGCACGGCTGGGGCGTTGCCCACAGAAAACCGCGGGTCGTCATGTCTGTACTCGATGACTTTATCAATATCTAGGAATTGCGCAGATTGAAGGAGCAACGCGGCTTGGGCCCGTGACTTTTCGATCGGAGTCTTGTCATTGTTGTCGTCGATGTACGTCCTGATATCCTCGATTACTTCTAGGCTTTGTTTTTGTTCCCACATCTTCTTGGAACGAGCGCGCTTTTCTTCGTCGGACAATCTTTCTCTTTCTCCATCATGTAAAGCGTCACCATTTTGCCCGAGAATCTCATGGTCGTATGCGCTTGCTGACTGACGAGACGACAAAACAACCTGGTCGACGAAGGTATTGAACCCAGAGGCTAGACCAGCATAATTTTCTTCGAAAGAAACCTTGGCAAATGCTGGCTCTTGCCATTTCTTCAGAGTTTGAAGGATGTATCGGAGCTCTCTTCTAACTCCTTGCCAGTAGAGAGCGAGAAGCTCATTCTCTAGGTGATCCTTGGCGAGTCCAATTTCCCGTTCGCCGAAATCGTATTTCTCTTCTTCCTTAGGGGTTTTCCGAGGCCGTAGAGTAAACTTGCCCATTTTCGCAATCTTAGTCTCTACGATGGTTTGAAAGTATTGTGCAGAAACATCATGGAAGCAACGTTCAGATGTGTCGAGCAGGCTTTCGGTCACAGTCACGTGATTCAGCCGCACTTTCAGCTGCCTAGCAGGCAAGCGAATAGGCATCCAACCAACTGTTCTAGATTCTGGAATAAGATAAAAATTAACTTGGCTGGCGATCTCTTTAATGTCTAAGTTGCCAAGCACAGTTTGGCGCAAATCACTCCTGCCCAGGGTCGCTTGTCTAGGAAGCCTAATATTAGCTATTGACTGCCCTAGACCCACCCTAGATCCGGATAGAGAGGGGAGATCCGTAGGGTACTTTTACCTCTGTTACCGCCACCAATAACTCTCCTTTACAAGAAGCCTAATGAGCCGGTTAAACTGCGCTTAGAAACAGCCCTTGACATTCGCGTCATTTCCGATGAAGTGCAGACATTCAGCATGCTGGAAGCTCCGAATAAGAGAAATTAGTTCTTTTGTCTAATTGTGCGGGCTGTACTAGTGCCCTAATCGATGGAACACAAAACTCAGCGTATCAAGCTTCGAATCTGACATGAAAAGGAAACTGATGCCAATTTACTTTCTCTCTGAGTTGACAGGCACCGGCTACGAACGAGACGTGATGGGGAGAGGAAATTTGGTAGGGACGGAGGATGGGGAGTTGGGCCGGTATGGGCATGGAGCCATTTTTGATAATGGATGGGGTAATACTGAAGGCTAGCTAGGTGAAGTTGTTACTAATTACTTACAGGTCAGGAGAACTAATAGTAGAGAAGCAGAAAAGCGGTCGCCGACAGTATAAAGACTGGTGAAAGAGTGGTTTGGTGTGGAGTTGAGTATGAGCCCAGCATTGTTTCCCAGAGGCAGAATATAGGAAAGTATCTCTAAGCGGATTTCGAGTCGCAGGCAAAAGAATGGGGAAGTTTGAGTGGAGGCAGACATATTGCGACTACCCCTAGACAGAAGTTAGGCTATGGATAGGATTAAAAGAATAGCCTCTGTTCGAATCACCTTGTCCTAAACATAATAGAAAGTCGAAAGGTTCGGACGAGTATCGATGAAACCCTTGCGAAGTATGAAATGCAGTGACCGGCAGTTTAGGATAAACTTAGCTGAATCCATTCATCATGCAGGGTTATACAAATATGTGATAACGTCTATTGAAACACCAATATTGAAAGCCATCAGACACCAAGTATCATTGAAACCTTCATTACTATCTTCAGTACCGTACGCGTTTTTCATACGTTTAAACCGGGGCAATGCATTACTCTTAATCTCTCGTAGCCCAATCCGGCCAAATCTCGTCCTGTCTTGGCTTCGATGCCAAGTTGCGATCCTCAATATGCCTCGCCAGCGGTAAATCTTCATGCTGACTACGCTTCCCCATCTCAACACCTCTTTTCTGAATCGTCCTCGCATACGCCATCGTCTGCTTTTTCCACACTTCCCTGTCCACCTTACCCTCAATCATATCCGCTAGTATCATTGCATCGAAAGCAGCCTGGCTCGTGCTCGCAACAGTGTGCGGGCGGAAACCAGCAAGTGCATCGCCAATCAATACGAGCTTGCCCCCGAAGAACTCGTTCTGTGGTGATATGACGTCCGTGATGGCTTGCACGAACGGCTTCTTAGTCCCGCGCACGATCTCGGCGAATTGGGGAGGCAGACACTGGGACGCGATCTCACGCTGCTTTTCCCACGCTTTTGGATCTATTTTTCCTGGTGGCATGGTGATGCGGTGCCGTAGACCGTCCCTATCTGTCATCAGCTTTGCCAGTTCGGGGGATGGCTCGTCGAGGCTTTTAGAAGGGAAGTTAGTGTAGTAGACGAAGTTGATAAGTCTTTTTCCGGGTTCGAGAGTTCCGTTTTTGCCCGGGATAAGGTAGGCCAGAATTTGGATACCATGCGCGTGGAAGAAGGTGAAGCGCTCGCTGAAGGCTTCTCGAGCCTGCGGGCTCGCCTCGTTTTCTAGAACGGTGCCGCGCAGTGCAACGTAGCCCGTGTAGGTCCGCTGGACGTCAGGCTGTAGGATCGAACGAATAGTAGAGCTAGGTCCGTCGGCGCCGACAACGAAGTCTGCGATCATGCTACCTTCTTTGCCTGAGTTTGAGGTGTAGAATACCTCGAGTGTGTCCCCAAGGTCTTTGACCTTGGTAACTGTATGGCCATGCAGATGCGTAGCCTTCCCATCGCTTTCTAGAGGTTCTGGGACGCTGCAATATGCACTTTCGATGCCGTCAAAGTTCGCTCGCAATATATGGTATACGAGATCCCAGCTCGTCATATTCTGCACCATGTCCTCCCTATGAACTATCTCGCCTTCCTTGTTCAAGTATTGCCGCCGCTGCGAGGATACTGCGAACTGCCGTCTGCATCGATCATAACGCTTGAAGAATGCCAGGGTATCTCCGCCGGCGACGATGCCAGCACCTTGGTCGTGGAGCAGGGGTGTCGCGTTCCGCTCGAGGATCGTTATGGTGTGACCAAGGCGCTTTAGTGCCAGACCTGCGCATAGACCGCCAAGTGAGCCACCAACCTGTGAACACGTTAAGGACAGTGATATCGAGTATCGATGACATTAGACATACGACGACGACGCTGAGCCTTTTTTCTTCGCTATATGAGACTTGTGTCTCCGTATTGGCTATAGTCATGGTTTGAGTAAGCTCAGTCTGGCTTAAATGAAACTAGAAGCTTAAAATCCTGTACAGCACCATACAAGGAATAGTAAATGGAGCAATGTCGATGGAGAGTGGCGTGGTGTGAACTTTGATAACGCAAGGATGCGAGGTGGAGAATTGGTGGGGGTGTGGGGCATCTCGGCTTTACTAAAGGGTAAAATGCCGACATGTAATATGAGGTAACCCCGCCATCTTTCGAATCCTAAGATAACCACACCGTATTTCGACTATCGGTGTTACGGCTATTGAATATTCCCTTCTTTCAAAATTAAACAGGACTTGGGCCATCTTTACCCCAGTTTAATTTAGGGGCAGACTAACGCTCTGAAGTGAGAATTAAGTTACTTTTCTACCTTCAACCCCACGCCTTGATTTTGATTTCAAAGCTGTGCGATAATGCTTTACGCCCGTCGTTCCATGCTACGCGTTTTGGTAATCATCTGTAGTTGCTGTTACCTACGGCCAACCCATGAAAAAGTAGCTCAAGCGGTGAAGACTTCCAAGCGGGAATCTTCCTATCCGACATGCTCGCAATGTACCCGAAAAATGCGATCGTCAAAATCAATACATACCCCAGCTAGAGAGAGCCACCACCAATGTATACCAACATATACTTTCAGAATATATGCAGTACCTTTCACAGGCCCAAGGCACTCTCATGATGACGTGATGGTGTCTTGGCAACCGGGGGTGCTTATGTAACAACAACCTTTTGACGCTGTACACCGTTTTTTTGTGCAAAATACTTGTACTCTCTGCCGGCATCTGCCACAGCAAAGCCCGAGTAAACCCCTTCATAAATACGTCCCACTTCAATCCGAATTATTTATCGCTTCGAAGTATTCAACAAAAATATCCTGGACTTTTCTTCTATCCCGAAAATGGCGTACAAAGTGTACCGGGTCGAGTACAAGCTTGGCTTGCAGGACCCTCTGATGGGGCCTGAACCGCGTGCCCACAACGCAATTTTCGTGGAAACGGACCAGGATGGAGGTGGCCGAATTTTTCAAGTCAATGGTGCCATCACAGAACCCGATGGCATGTATTTCGAAGAAAAACGAGAAAAAAAGCTAGAAGAGACGGAGGCATACCTGCGCAAACATTACCTGGGCCAGATTCAAGCAGCAGAGTACTCAAATGTCATCTAGTTGATGCGATCGGTGCCCGCACCACCTCGACAACGGGACTTTGACTACAAGACAATGAGCTGGGTACCGTGCAAGCCGGATAAAAGCCGGTACGGACCTGGTGAAACTGTACCTCCGTACATGAAATGCACTGAGTGGACCTTGCAGAGAGCCATCCCAGCACTGGAACAATCAGGACTTCTGTATCCTAATGGAGTGCCACAAACCCAACCAACCGTCCAAGCTACAGCGGCAGCCACGTCCCAAACACAAACTCAGAGCGCTCAGCAGCAGACCAGCGCTTAGATTTGGGATGAGACTCGACAGAAATACTATTACTACGACTATACTACCAAAAATCATGTTTGAGAGGACTGATCGAAAGACATGGTGGAGCTACTCAATCGCTTTTGGCACGGTAGGATGGACGGATGATGTGGTGAAGACTCGGTGAGGTTTGTTATTTCTAATTATTTAGGGGTTTTATTTTCATCTTGCTATTCGTGAATTTGTCTGCCAGCCGTTACCATAGCATCGAATTAGAAAATCCACTGTTTTAAAACCATGGATCTTGATACAAAATTCTCAGTGCCGCTGCTTCCCGGGGATACGGGTTCAAAATCTGATCGAGGTATTGAGGCCAGTCGTCAATCCATTCTAGTGTGCAAAACTTAGTCGCATACTCCCAGAAGGTTGGATACCAGCCTGCGGCTTCCCAGTCAATTAGACCCACTTCTATCGAGTCTCCATTTTTCTTGATGAGTATATTTTTGCGTTAAAGGTCCGAGTAGGAGAAGACTAGGGGATGTATACCAAACATTGTACCTAAATGTTTCTCATAAAAATTAGCCTTGGCGCTGATACGATTGACATTTCCCGTATATATCATTCTTAACTTATTAACGAGCGCTGCATTGAATTCAGAATTGTTCTGGAAAGGGCCGCAGACGTCTTTATTTCCTTGTACCTCCCAAAACAAGTGGTAAGGGAGTTTAGTAAGACCAACGCCACCGAAAAAGCCTGGTAATGGAATTGTCCGTAAATGATGGATGCTAGTCTTCAATTTTGCGCAGATGACGGACTTCTCCATACTCGTAAGCGTAGGCCAAGCAGATTCTAGAGCCTCCCCTACAATGCGCTCCATCACTAGACAGAGATGCCCAGAAGATGGTGTGCGCCACATTGCGTAGAGACGAGGCACCTTCAACGATGCGTTCGGAAATTGCTCAAGGAAAAGTAGAGTTTGGCCCTCGATCTCTTCGACACCTCGTCCATGCTTAACGATAAAGTGTGTGCCAACAGCGACTATGCGATGATGGGACACATCGTCGCGGAACACAGTGGGCGATTCTAGAAAGTCTCTTTCGCTAGGGAGCGGTGCAGGAAGCTGTGGGGGAGGTCTCAGGAAAGGAACGCGAGCAAGAGCCCATTTTTCAGTCATGACTGAACGGAGGATATTTGTTTGCCAGTCGAGGGGTAGTGTTAGCTGGAAGAGGTGCAGTATTTTGTAAGACCGCGGCGTTAAAATTCTTGGCTGCTAGCTTATTTAGCTTTGAAAAACGTCACTAGTTAGTGACGTAGACTAACTAAGTTAACTAACGTGTTTCCACTTCCGCCAAGAGAGACCCGTTCATCTTACAATAATCGCGATATTACCCACCCAGAATGCTTAGAGGCTCTAAAAAGAAAGTATAATAGCTTGAGCTACTATTGCGTTTTAATGGAATAAGATTCTATGCGTTTAGAGTGCCTCTATACTCTACATATCCTCGATCAACGCTCTAGGGTCGCGTTAGTAGTACTGTAACGGAGTGTCGCGACGGGTATCGCGACGGGAACTGGTGTTGAGGTCATGACTTGGTGTTGCAGCCATACACTAGTCTAGGATTTGGTATTATAGTCATACATGGTCTCGAGTAGGGCTAGCGCATCTTGTGATAAGACTGCGTAAAACCTGCGCTGCCCCCGCTTGGAAAGGAAGTCAAGTACTATTCATTCTTACTATCTACAATCTATTCTTTTGCCATCCTTTCACTATCATTCCTAGTGTGAAGCATATTCTATTGCCTGAAACTAGACCCTTACAAGTACCCTCTCTTAGGCTCTACTAACGCCTAGAAATAAAAGCCATATCCTATAGCAAGGCTATACTAAGCGAAGTGGTAGCACTACTCTCTAATACAGAAAAAGCTCTTTTACTTTTCTATAGCGCCTGTCCTTCCAATCTTCCTTAGTCTAACGATACTGATAACAATTATGGTAACCATGAACCCGAAATTTGTCTAGAAAGCTACTCTATATCCCCGCATCAAGGCACTTGGAAAATCTTGCTCCCGCAGCGGAGAATGATTCGTAACACCTTGAGCAACGGCTGCATTTATTGCAATACCAACCGCGGTACCGAACATGGAGATAGTATTCGAAACCGCACCAGCCAACCCTTGCATATCGGCGTCAAAAGTTTCCGTGATGATTATGTTTCCAACAGTAAAGATAACTGGTGACGATTAGAATAGTAAACTACATTCAGTTTATGCGTTGCTACTCACCGTCTTGCGCCGTAAGTACGACCAGGATAGCCCAGAAGACATACACCCAAAAAGACCATCTAGGATTCACGATAGCCACTAGTAATGGTGAAGCAGCACTGATTACAGATACTGTCGTGACAAAAGCGCTTGTTGGCAGGCGATGGACTAGCAATCCAGTGCTAAGGTTGACCACCACTCCGAATAGAACATTGAGGGGGAATCGCAAGGCTGAGTCAAGGCCAGAAAGACCCTGTATCTTCTGGAAACTGCCCCATGGTAAGTGGCTGTATGCTAATAACAAATTTGGTAGGGACTTAAAATAAGCTAAAGAACCAGTCCATGCTGTTCGCTACTGCCCAGCACATGGTAATCGTGACGCATATTGTTGTGAAGCGGGTATTTTTCCACAGAGAGTTCGGGATCAGCGCCCTCGCCCCAATCTGCATTTGTCTATACATCCGAAATGGAAATGCCATCAGAAGTATACCTGGGATAATTAACCATGCAATAGTTTCGGCTTTTTGAATGTTGATCGAGTCTTCGCTGATTTTACTGTATGAAGATTAGTTAGGCCTGTTTTAGATGTGTGAGAACATACGCACGCAAATGCATAGGAGAGCAGCGCTAGACTGACGCTTGAAAGACAAATTCCCACCCAATCGATACTGTGTCGAATGCCCGTCTTGGTGGCATTGGCTTGTGTTCGATCCTGTGGAACGCTCCACCATGCAACGAGTGCGGAGATTGCCATTAGAGCAGCACATATATAATCCAATTCTCCACGGAATGTTCTTTTTATCGAAAACTCCTACAAGGATTAGACCGGCCTGCAGTCCAACAGACTGTGAAAGACCAAGGAAATTGAACCCAAGATTTCGGGCTTTCCCCCGGGGTACCACCGCCGTGGGAATGCTTATAGCTGCTGGGGAGAACATGGCTGCACCAATTCCTTGGAAAGCCCTGAAGATAATGAACTGTGTAGTAGTTTGCGCGCCTCCAGAAGCCGCAATAAAGATGGCAGCAATAACACATCCACCAATGCTAATGATGCGGCTGCCGATATTATCTGCGATTGTCCCGGCAAATAGCAGGCAGCATCCAGTAGCCAACCTAGAACGACTTAGAAAAATCTACCTTGAAAGATAGGGAAAATACCTATGAGTACACTGACCCAGGCCTGTCCCCAAAGAGCAGGTGAGAAAAGCGGGTAATTCACATGACGTTCAAGACTATAAACAAACACTCACCACAAAATAAGACCCTCTGGTATTTGGAGGTCTGATGCGATCCGAGTGATCCCGATGGTCAACAACCCTGTGTTCATAGCGAAGTACGTCGTACTCAAAGTCAGCGTGAAAATGACAGCAGTAATCACCGATGTTGATGACTCTGTACCATCTCTTGCAACTATGCCATCACTGCTTTGGTCCGCCGGCGTATCTGTAGCGTTAATAGACCTGTTATCTTCTAACGATTTCATTGTAATGACGCTGTGGCTGAACGCATTATTGGATTGTGAACGTCGTAAAGCCATGAATCAAGGCATAAAGGCTCTGTTATGGGGCATAGTTTTAAGAAACTAAAATGCATCGTTGTTTCAGCTGGGGTAGTAATTCACACGTGATTATATGCGGCACAGGACTTGAATATTTGCCATCACCGATGCAAGGAACCATTCATGTGACTGTAGATACTAATCATCCATTGGAAATTCTTAAAGAATCTACAAAAGGTAAGCTCAATATCACGAATTCTGGCGAAAATTTTGTCCGCATCCTCACGGCGCATGTATACCTCCTCTGTCACTTGAGCTGCGCCTTCTGTTCCACAAGGCTGGGACGTTAAGATCCCGGGAGCTCTGCCGCACGGGGGATGGGGGATTCCATGCGGCCGGGTCGGTCGAAGATGAATTCAAGCGTTTCCTCGATGTCTTATCAAAGGTTGCCAGCCACAAGCTTCAGCGTGAGGCGCACGAAGGGGGGGTCGACTGCTGCGCCGCTCCAGGCGCCCACGCGGCGCGGCGGGTATGGGACGCATGGGACCATTTATTTAATCCCGCCAGCTGCCCATCAGACAGACCATCGCAACCGCCAACCAATTGGCTCCGCATTTGCTGCTTATCACGGCTCTCGGCTGCCGTGCTACCCTTGCTCCGGACTTCGTCTTTGTACAACCTGTAAGATGGTGCCGAACCCTGCTGCGGGCTTTTACGACAACCTGGGCATGAAGTATGAAGAGTCGTTCGGAGATGACCCAGGCTTGATCGCTTTCGTCGGGTCTGTACTCGAGCTGCTTCCACCAGAAGCCCGGGTCCTCGACGTGGGCAGCGGGACCGGAAAACCCACATCGAGCATGATCGCAGCATTAGGCCATCAGCTTTACGGAATTGATTTTTCTAGCGTGATAGTTGATATCAGTCGAAGGCAGGTGCCGCAAGGCAAATTTGAGCTTGTCAACATGTTCGAATCTGCCCCCAAAGATGGCCAATACGACGCCGTCTTCGCCGTCTTCTCCCTATTTCATTTTTCGCGCGAGGAAATGAGTTCCGCAGCTGCTAAATTCAGCGAGTAGAGTCGACCCGGCGGCCATCTCTTCATCGGCACCATGGTCACCGAAGACTTTGCTACAACTCCCGATCAATATGATCCAGACGGAGAGTGCGCCCGCGGCGTAGAGCATACGTTTATGGGAAAGCGGATTGGAAATCTCTTATGTACAAAGAGAGGTTGGGATTCTTTGCTCCGAACTAATCGTTTCAGCGTCGTAAAGACTGAGATGATTCCTTTCCAAGCCCCGGAGGAAGCACAGTGCGACATCGAGCCACACTACTATATCACAGCAAGGAAGGATGTGTGATCGAACTGACATGGCACGTCTTTCCAACCTGTCGGTTCTGGGTTGGGTTTGTGCTATGTTGTATTAAGGGCGAGCGAGTCTGCAGACACGTACATAATTTACTCGCAGCAAATGAGATAAGGCAGGACGTCCAAGACCAACTTTTCAATTGTGCAGCCCACCATGCGCCTACCATAGTTCTATAAACTAGTGCGTTCCACCTACGTCGATTGCTAGCCCTAATCTGTTCGTTTGTTATTCTGGTATTACTTAGTATCCATATGCCTAACAGCGGATAATCATGGACCGTCGACGTGGTCATACTGTTTCTCTTGGTACCGATGGCGATGGCGACTTTTGTCAAGATATATGCAAAGTGGAAGATGATCCGAAAGCTGCAAATGGACGACTTTATCCTCGTCTATTCTACAGTAAGAGAATATACAGTTCCCACATGTGCACTAAAAAAATCTCACGTGCTATAGTTGTTAGCCACAGCGCAGTGCATAGTCACCTCGTACCAAACCAAGTACTCGTACAATTCTACCGGGTAAGCCCCCATGCCTATTCCCCCAACACTTTGCGCTGACGTCACCTAAACCCATCAGGCCTGCTACGCTGGGCAAATCATGTATCAATCAACCATCTTTATTGTTAAAATGGTACCCCTCTATTTCTTCTTGAGCTTGACCACTACCGACTTCTGGGAGCGGTTTGTCCATACAGCCATCATTTTCATCTGTGTCTGGCCATTTTCAACAATATTCGTAATTGGCTTTTAGTGCCCGCCTCTATAGCCTTGGGTTGCCCGTCTAGGTTAATGCATTAACAAAGTAAGGCGAACTCATTGTCCTACGGCTTCCTTCGACCGGTTAACGTTAGTATAAAGCCTGCCTTTTGGATTACAAACGCTTTAGCTGATACTATAACCTAGCTTTTAGTTGGGTTTTTCTCGTTCTACCTCTCGAAAGATCTAAATATGAAGCGACGGAACAAGATTTGTCCTATGCTTTCTTTTTCGCCTAATGCGCTGTATTTACGGTCCTCGCCCTACTTTAAGTCATTATCTAATATTATTATATGACTCTTCTACTCGTAGTACTACGAATAATATACTATGCAGACTCCTTCGGTGCAGTCAATTATACATGGGCTTCTCTCAACACCGCGCTAGTCACCGGACTCTATACAAGCATTAGCATCGTTGCAGCTACTCTTCCCTTTTCCAAGATATTCATCAATAGTCTAGTCCTCGAATGGACTCCGAGGTGGGCTTCTTTGAGGTTGGCTTTGCAATACCATTTCCGACGATGGCAATATGCATTTTAACTCTGCCTAGTAAGATAGAAGAATCAAAAGAAATAATTGAATAGTCTTACTACCAATTGAGTCTATGTAGAGGTGATAACAATGCTGACATATCTCGGGCTCAAATTGGACCGGAGCTGCACAATTAGAAGCAGTAACGCCCTTGCTAATGGCTGCGCGCTCCAGTCCAATCGATCGACTGGATGACCTATCACGCCGCGCTACGTGAATAAATAAATCCTGATGGAGCCATGGTTGAATGCGTGTCGATCCCACCAGGATCTACAACGGATATCCGTCTGGTGTTTGAAATCTATGCTCTCCTGCCATTCTGAAAGCCCCGATGCTGGCGTGACCACTCTTAATTTCAAACGACCAAAACACCCGACAAAACATCCGAGTAGCCTGACTTTCTAGCCGTTATAGAAGCGAAGCACTTGGGGAAGAAAGAAGCCTTGTCATTCACCATAATGGCCGGATCACAGTCTTCGCGCCTCCTCTCAAAGCTCCAAGAACTTCCGGATACTTCCCCCGAAAATTAAGAAGCGTGTCAAAGTTGAGTTGCGCTCTTTATCAAGCATCTCTACGCCTTGAAACCCCGTTGGAGGGTGTGCGCAGGATCTCAAACTCAGTAAGACGGACCTTGTAGATCACAATATAGGTTAAAAGCCTAATAATTCATACCTCAACATAGTCACTTGAGATTGTCATCGCAAAGATAGGTATAGATCTAGGGTTGTTCGATATTCTAAGTTTAAATGAGAGACTTACAATAGATGAGTTGGCGAATAAAACTGGGTCAGAAATAGCCTTCTTAAGTACGTGTTCTCTTAACAGTTATATGCTGTCGCATATTTTCTGTGAAGGTCAAGAATATCTAACAGCTGCTCCTACAAACTACAGCACGAATACTCCGCTACCTAGGATCATCAGGTATGGTATCTCAATGCTCAGAAACAACATATGCCCCGACGAAGATTACCCACACCCTAAGTCATCGACAGTTAAGAGCGGGAATTCTACACCAGTATGTAGTTCATCTGTCCCTGATCACCCATGATATTGCTTGAAGTTGTTCTAACTGATGGTCAGCTTTGAGGTAGAAACACCTGTCTGGTTTGCTCTTCCCTCTTTCCTAAAATCCTTGGCTTATACATGCCCCCATCTCCCACCTCGGCCTTCCAAAAAGTACACGAAACATCATTGCCCGCTTTCAAATGGGGATCTACAAAGCCTCAGATAATGCATGACTTTGCCTTGTTCATGGCTGCCCACCGAGAAGACGAAGAGTTTTGGCTGAAAGTGTTAACCCCGAAGGAGATAATTGGATTGCTAGATGCAGAGGACGAAACCACTGATTATTATTTGTCGATATAGGTGGTGGAATTGGCCACCAATCACGCGCACTTCACTCATGGCTTTCTCTGTCATCACGGCCGGAGCGAACAATTATCTTCCAGGACGTACCCAGCTTCATATCGCTGGCGAAGCCAGATACACGGGGGGTGGATGCCATGGTCCATGATATGTTCTCTCCACAGCCAGTCAAGGACAAGTTGCCTATTTGAGAAATCCTTTTCCGTTTTTATGACGGTGCTAATAGCCATTTCTCATTGGATGTTAAATGCTATTACCTACGTAATATTCTTCACGATCATAATGACACATCGTGCACCGTCATTCTGGACAACATTAAAGCTGCTATAGGCCTTGAATTCACCCTTCTGATCGACGACCTCGTTCTTCCAGGAAAGGTAGAATGCCCAGTAGAGAGACACAGACAGTTGCTGCTTTAGATATCATTGTCATGGCGGCATTAGCTGGGAAAAAAGAACAAGGCTTGGCTGGGAGCAACTTCTGAGCAGATCAAGCATGCGCATCCTAGAGATTCGTAAATATGATTATTTAAGCAACAGTATACTTATTGTGAAATAGCAAACGAGAAATAGTGGCGAGAGATGTCTGAATGACCATCGTCATGGTTTCGACAAGCATCGTGCAATATTGTTATTTATGGTGTTTTCTGATTCAACTAAGGGGTATCATAAAATCAAAACTACGAACCATGCAAAGCACCCTTTGCAGACCAATAAAAAAGGCGTGAAGAGGACAACTACCAGCACTTGATCCGCAAACCAACAGTCGATAACGCTACGAGTCACGTAGACTAAGCGAATATAGCTACAGCGGAGTAGTACGCATAAATTATAAGATACCTAATTATCTCCTCATCCCAACGAAGTCAATATAATACAACAGCTCCTTTACAAGAGGTTAAGGCGTGGGTGGCTGCCTCTCTAAGAGCCATGGTTCTCAGAGAGTTGAGCCTGCTGCCTGCGCCATCCTCTACATAAAATCCAGCTTCTGTACTGTGATGTTAAACATACAACATCCAACTCTTCCACATCCTTCCATACCACGTTGATCCTACCATGGCCACATCTTCAGGTAAGTGTGCACGAATGGCAAGCACGAAGCTAACCAATTGTTATTTATCGTCATGTCAATTGCGAATTGCGCCGGGTTTACTACGGAACTTATGTTTTAGGAATTGCATATTCTATGGAACTTTCTTCTCTTTAGTAACTATCAATGGTATAAGCAGAACGCTGCAGCTGAGCTAGCAAACCCTGGGTGGTGAACAGGTAGACAATGTTGAAACCAAGCTTTGCGACAGACTTGTAAAAATAGTCTGTCTTTTACCTAACTAAGTCTTGGTGGAGGAAATTTGCCCTATTTCTCCTTATCGTTGCCGATGTCTGTGAGGTCATAAAGATTCACCGCATCCTTCATAGCGATGTATCAATATGTCATATTTTAGAAGTTACCCCTGCTTCTGCTTATAACTGCTATGACCATACACGTATCATGCTCACCTGCTGGATTGATTGACAGAGTAATATGCCGACTTCTACCCGCTGGTGCACTTTAGTTGTTTTGCCTAGGAGCTATCTACATTCTCTGCCTTATCAACCGAACCGCGGTCTCGTTTCCTCTAAACATGGTCCATATCCCCTATTTCATCTTCCACAGCGGTTTGAATGATGTGACGGCTCTCTGATATTTCTTTGCTCGCCTCATATTTCCACCTAATATCTCGCAGATGCTGCAGCAGCCCTTTGGTAGCTATTTGAAGCCTCTCGCACTTCCCTTCTTGGGCCTTAACATCGGCTCCTAGGTTTGAAGCGTAGTTCTCAATTTCCCCGAGTTGCATCTCCAAATAACGATTTTTGTGTCGTATAATTTCCCTTCAAGGTCAATATTCCGTATTTACGTAGGACGGCCGCGAACCAGGCGCAACAAGATCCAAATGCTTACATCCATCGTCAATATTATCACCCTCCTCGAACCCGAAACAATTCAAAAACCTCCATTTCAACCCCATTCTGCACACATAACTCCCGCAAATAAAACTCCTCCTCATGATCAATCCAATCACTACACCTCCCCCACCACGTATTGCCGACCTCCAAACACCGCCACATCGGCGTATGAATCTCCCGCCCTCCATCCTGAAAAAACGTACCGAGATGCCGCTCCAGTGACGACGCAGTCCACTCCGCATCTCTACGGTTCGCAAAATCCGGACGCAAGGACAACGTAACGAGACTAGGGGGTAGGACGTCTTGTAGCACCGAGGGTGTGGTGTAATCCCATTGGAAAAGAATTTCGATGCTTACGTGGAGGGTCGTTAGGTGGGAGAAGTGCTTAAATTTACAGTACCCATTAATCAAGGGGCCGTCGAACTCTTCGTACTGCTGGATGCTTTGCGTAATGAGGCGGCGAGGATTGAGCTGCTGGAGAGTGTCTTTCGCTTTGGAGAGAAAGCTTTTGGATGGAGGATCATTGTCGATAGAAGAGTCGTCAGAGTCGTAGTTGTTAGAGCCTTCACTCGGCTGGACTCTGTTCGAAGAATGTCGGTATTTGCTCAGATGCTGTAGAGTGTCTTTTGCTTTAGAAAGAAAGGTTTTGGGTGAAGAGTCATCATCCGAAGAAGAAGAGTCAGTATCGGAATAGGCGTCATAGTCCCCGGAGTCTTCAGAGTCTTCACTCGGCCCGGGTCTGTTCGGGAAATGTCTACACGAGATTTTGAGGTGTTTGACAGTGGCCTTTACTGTGTCGAGTGCGAATTGGAGCTCTTCACAATCTAGTGCCTCGCCATTCATTGGGAGGTAGCACTCGTAGCTGAGATCCTCAAGTTGGGGTGTATGTTGGAGTACCCCTCGAAACTGGCTGGAAGACAGCTTGATGTCATGTAGTCGGAGAGTCTTGATGCTCGCGAGATACAGGTTCTGCTCCGGCCGTTTTGTTATGAGATATTTCCAGGAAGGAGAATGCGTGAGATTGCTTTCCAGGAATTCAAGAGCTGGTGCGTTGAACAAGAAGAAATAGTCCCACGGTTCACGGACCTCGTCACGAGGAAGCCAGAACGGGATATTGCGAATTTGATCCTGCTTAGTTGGAGATATGAGAGTTAAGGATTTGAGTCTGGGGAAGCGTGGTTTTGTAGTTGTAATATGTTTATGCTTTTCGCGATCGTGGATCAGGAGGCTGGACAGGCTCTGGTTTTCTTGAATAAAGTCGAGCTTGAGCGTGAGGGACTCGAGATCTCGACATAAGCATATCAAAAGTAAGATCATAACGTCCAGTTCGTTCTTCCCGATGGCATTGGCCCATTGCTTCGTCGTTTGACAGTCTGCCTCAGCCATACCAAGTTTAAACAGCTCAACAAGCCCATTATGCTTCGAGGAAGTAGGGTTTCTCCTCTTCCGCATTGAGCCACAAAATCCAATTAATTCAAGTTTTATCGACCTGACGCGCTGCGCAAGATATGGTTCTTCTATGATCATCCGAAGAAGAAGGTCAATCCGCGGATGGACAACCGTTTGCGGCTTGCTGGACTCAGACGGCTTTTCCTCGTCCCCTTTGCAGGTCACCTTGATATACTTAAACAGAATTGGCAATATGGCGCGTCGTGTCGCTTTGCAGGCACTAGAAAGGCTAAGTAGATCGACATGCTCAGCGTATTGAGCGATGTTGTCGATCAGCTCCTGAGGCAGTCTGCATAACATTGACCCTGAGTTTGACATATCCGGCAAGTAGGTTTCGTTCGAGGTGACAAATGAAGGATTATTAGAAAACAAAGGCTAAGGGCAGAACGAGAAAAGACGTCTGGGAGGACCAATACCCACGAAAAAAAATGCGCCGCGCTACATCTAGGCAGTGCTTGGCTTGTATACTAAACAGGTATTTGAAGCGACTCGTACGAAAGCCCCGCACCAATAAAAGCCGAGGTAACAACGCACGCATCATGCTCTCACGCACATTCAACATTTAGCGATCGCCAAAGGATTGCACCACTAGCGCAATAACCACATCTTGTTCCAACGTTAACCGCTATTGTTTCTTCAATAGTAGCCCAGACGCAATAGCTTTCCCTAAGTACACATTCCGTATAGTAAATTTCAATAGAATACTTGTCATACGTGGCAGACAGGATTTCAGGGCATCACGTAGTAATAATAGATTTTAGATTCGTGGTCCCCAACCCGATCATAAACATTTTTCAACCCACTAGACTAAAGCCCACGAACATGTTTGGCAAGTCATCTAAAGCCCTCCCTTTTAATACCTCTCATCAACAATCGTCCCAAAATCCCCTCTGTTGCTTCGTCCCCCCTTAGCCCCCACCTCGTCTTTAACCTCGTACATGAACCAACCCGTCAAATTCCTCAGGGTATCCAATTTCTGCTCGCCCGCATCATCCACATCACCGCTCTTCTCGGCCTGGATGCCCAGACTCCCCGCCACCATCTTTGTCCTGTGTAGAATACCGTTGTCGTCGACCAGCACCGGCACTGATGCGAATCCGCTTGGGATATCTGACGTATCGATGCTGTGAAATGTGGCGCCATCCAAAACAGTTCCCGGCATGCGTACGTTCGTTGTTTGCCCATTGGTATGTGCAGTTTGACCAGCGCGGTCGCGTTGGTAATATAGAGAGACGCCGTCGTTGCGCCAGAAGCAAAATGCTGTGAGCCATCCAGATAGGATGGAGATGCCCGAGCCGCCTTCGTAATGGGCAATCTTATTCCAAAAGCCCTTCGTCTCTGCCGTCATCACCTCGTCGAAGCTGGCTATGAAGTTGCGCACGATGGGACGGAGTAGTTTAGCCCAGTCCGTCGGCTCCCGCCCGAGTTCCTCGAGCTTGTCGAGACGGGAGAGAATGTCTTCGTAGTCGGAGCGCTCGCCGAGCAGCGTGACGGATGGGATACCGCACATCAACATACTCGTGTATGCGAAGTAGGCTTGCAAACTTCCCATCATCAAGACTGCAGCCGTGGAGCGGTCGTCGACAGTAGTTGTGCTAAATGTGGGCATGATCCAGTCCCTGAAGCTGGGATCCTTGATGTTCTCTTGGATCAAACCCGTCATTTGACGTGCAAAGAGGCCGTAGTCCATGGTCTCTAAGGTACCGACATCTTGAATGACAAGCTCTTTCTGGCCCTGGTGCGAGACGAAGTAGTCGCGGAGGTCTTCGGCATTCTTGTTGATGTAGAAGTTCAGCTGCGATAGGATGGCGAACCAGATGTCGTCCGGTCGTATAGTGAGGTGCTGGTGGCGGCTATAAGCCTCCCAGGCCGAGTTCACGAAGCCGTTATTGGAAGGGACAATGTAGGCTTTCTCAAACGTGTCATTGGTGAGTGAGCTGTGGATGAGGCGCTTGCTGTTGCGGGCATCTTTGCTGCAGGTCTGGGCAAAGAGTTGGTCCCTGGTCGCAACATTCTTTTGGTGCCAGGCGCTAGACGGGTGATCTGCGACTTTGAAGGTGACAGACATATTGACGGACAAGTTGAATGGTGCGAGACTTTTGCAGGAGTCGAGGAGTCAGCAGTTAAGTTAGTGGTTATTAATACGGTCTTCTGGGTGACGCTCTGGGTTGAGAAGCAAGGAGTAAGAAAGGTAATTACTGTACTGGTCGGAATGTTGGCACGGCAATAGGTGCACGGGTTGAATCGTCCTGCAGCTGCAATAACTTTGTATGAGAGAAGACGATTGATTCTATAGAGAGAACTATGGAGGAGTTTATATACACGAAGACGCGATTCCTTTGGCAACGCACGGAGCGCTATAGGCCATGGCGCGTGAGCGCGATGAGTCATAGCGAGGAAGGGAGCGAAAGAAGGGGGCGAAAGAAGGGGGTGAAAGAATGGGACCACGAGACATGGTGTTGACGTCACAGGGATATAATGACCCCAACACCATAGGAATCTAA
>Ga0247757_10000756_pt1 | contig 25225 bp, 22 predicted proteins | sample UWRJL126311R4_FD_180929 | JGI IMG/M metagenome (GOLD analysis project Ga0247757, IMG submission 180929) | Plant litter microbial communities from Arlington Agricultural Research Station in Wisconsin, United States - UWRJ-L126-311R-4 | ecosystem: Environmental > Terrestrial > Plant litter >...
AACTACTATAAGTTAGTATTATTCTATAACTAACTAGTGCTACTAAGCTAAAATAAGGCCTAGGTACTATAGGCTAGTAGTTAGTACCTAGGTTACTATACCTATAGGTATACTAATACGCGCTACTATATACTAGTAATCTACTAACTTTAAATTAAATTAGTACTAGGTACAAGTAAACTATAAGCCTTAGGTTAAGATATTTATATTTATTTTATACTCTATTATAATAGTAACTACGCTTACTATATTATAGTAAAGGCCTTAAAGGCGGTATAAACGATTTAAGCGACTATTTATAGTAGTTAGTACCTATAAATATTAGCTAAAGTATAAATAATAAGAACTATAAGAAGACTTACTAAGGTATATCTACCCTAGTTTCCTTATATATAATATATATAATAGTAGTTAGGGTCTTTAGTATAGTTATCTTCTAGGGTAACCAGCCCTTATATATATTATATATATATTATAACTATAGCAACCTAGTCCTCCTACTTATTAATAGTAGAGAATATAAATAAATTAGACTAGTATAAAATAGTCTTCTTAATATATTTAGGGACTAGGTAATAAACTATATTAAATATAGAGAAGTTTAAAGTATACTATAGGAGTATAATAGAGGTATAAGTAATCTATAATAAGAATATATAGTATAAGTATAGGGCTTTATATAGTCTTCTTCTTTAGGCTAGTTACTAAAGTTATAGCTATTATAATAAGAAAAGGCCGACTATATTACTAGGCTATACTATTTACCTTTACTTAATAACTAGCGCGCCTATATAGTATATTCGAAATAAATAATAAGTATACTATAAGGGACTATAGCCTAGAGGGGGAGGTTCTATAATAGGGTCTTGTAATAGAGACTTAATATTATAATAATCCTAGCCTAAGTAGGTTAGTAGGATTAGTAAGGAAGCTACTTATAAGCTATACTAACCCTATATTTAAAGGAAGTCAAGTATTATTTATAATCCTATTCTATAATATACTCTTTACTATCCTTTTACTATTAATCCTAATATAAAATATACTCTATTATCTAAAATTAGACCTTATAAATATATACTTATATAATTAAGATATCTAAAGGGTTTATATATAATTAATAGAAAAGACTAATAACTATATATTACTTCTACCTAAGGAGATAAAGATACTAAATAAATAGTATAATATTATCTAAAGACGACGTGGTAAAAAAACTTATTAATATACCAATATTCTACTAGGGCTAGGGTTCTATTAGGGGTTTAGGTAAAAGACCTAATTATATAATAAAGTAGTCTATTATACTATTTAAGATAGTTTTAGTAGGTTTTAAAGAGGTAATATTAATTTAAAATAGGTTAATATAGTAAAGACGTCTAATAATTAATAGTATATAAGAGACTATATAAAATCTAGTATACTATTCTTTAGGTAATCCTTATCTAAGCCCTTTATAATAATTTTCTAGGTTCTTATTATTCTCTTATCTATAAGGGTAAGAGCGTTATTATTATACTTATCTTTTTATTTATTTTTTAATAAAGTTTTCCTTACTTTATCTTTAGATAATTAGGGACCTATAGCCTCTTTATAGTATTTCTAGAGGTTTAATAGTTCCTCTACTATTTATTTTCTTCTTATAGCGTATTATAAAATATAATTAATTTATTTAAATTTTTCTTAAATAATAAAATAGGTTTAGAAGGGGTTGGGCTTTCTACTTAAGCCTAGCTACTTAAAAAAAGAATTTAAATTATAAAGCGAAAGAGTAGATAGGTATAAATAGTATACTATATATTATAATAGTATATAAGATAAATCCTTAGAGAGTATCTAAGAAATTAAGGGTAACTATATAGAAAGAGAGGGGACTATATATAACCTAGAGGGTTCCTATAGAGTTTCTAAGGGAGGGATAGAAATATCCTTTATATAAAGATACTAAATAAACGGTATAATATCGTCTAAAGACAATACGGCTTTTTTTTCTCTATATTTAGCGATTAACTTTACCTTAAATATACTTACTAATCAGGATTACTAGTTATAGAATTAATCACCTAGTTTTTCTCTTTAAAATTCTTTTTTACTTTTTATTATAGCGTAAATATTAACTAAGTTATAGTTAGATAAAAAAGGTATCTTTTTCGATTATTCTTTTTTTGTTTTACCCTACTATATATTCGATATTATAGTATAGAAGCTAGCTTTTATATAGAGGATAGCGTAGGTAGTAAGCTCAACTCTCTAAGAACTATAGCTCTTAGAGAGGCAGCCACCTACACCTTAACCTCTTATAAAGGAGTTGTTATATTATATTGACTTCGTTAGAATAAGGAGATAATCAGGTATCTTATAATTTATTTATACTACTCTACTGTAGCTATATTCGCTTAGTCTATATAACTCGTAGCGTTATTAACTATTAGTTTATAGATCAAGTACTAGTAGTTATCCTCTTCACGACTTTTTTATTAGTCTATAAAGGGTGCTTTACATGGTTCTTAGTTTTAATTTTATAATACCCCTTAGTTGAATTAGAAAACACCAAGGACTCTATATAAACCGCGACGGCGGAGACTACCCACCTAGGACTATACCAAAATAAGAGAGACTAATCACCTCTTATAAATATACTGCAGCCGTCTACTAGACAGAGGGGGACTTATAGTCAAATATCAAATCAGCTTACAACTACGTTCGAACCTGAAGGGGGTGTGTAAGCAGCTAGGGCTATGTCATATAATGGGTTCTCGCTATATAAGAGCGTCAAACATGTCTGCTACACTTGGACTTCTACACTGAACTATATACTCAATCAATTCAATCAATTCTTCATTCTCGCCACTTCCTTACATTAACTGTTCGACTTTGCCCATTCACTGATCTCGAGATTCCCAATCGTATATCGACCATCCTCATCATCATGTACTACCAAAGCGCTACAACCGATTCCTAGTTCCTATAGACATTATTCTTGCTTCCATGCGCTGATTCCATCAAAATGTACGAATCATCTACGCCAGGACGATTGATGGACCCCAAAACACCAAATTTATCCAAGTCGTAATCTTGTTTCAGATACGGAGAGCCGCTGCCATCCGATTTTTTAGAGGATCTTGATGCTCTAGAGGAAAGGATTTTCGTGCGCAGTGATCCAACCATAGAATAGAGCTTAGATGGCTCGATGAAGCCTTTCCAGTATCCTCGTATCGCGGGCACACAGCCAACTATGAGGGCAATTGCAGACTCGACGAACCTGTTGCCGTAAGCAATAATGTTATCGATTTGAACTTATACAGCAAGTTGAAGATGACTCACTGCAGCAGCATAGTCGTAATGAGGCTTGGTTTGTCTCCTCGCGCTCCTCTACGCAGATGAACTTTGTATACCAGAGAGACGACGGACGCTACAAGACCGCTACAGGTATGCTTAGCGGACCTTTAAGAGCCAAATGATATTTCGGGGGCACCTACAATATTCCCGAGCAGAAAACTATGCTCAGTCCGACTCTCCGGCGGGTAGAGAGGTTGAGAGTCATTATTGGGCGTAGAGGAATGATCATTATGGCTAAATCAGATATAACAGAAATTGTTCCCACAATCACGCCTGCGTTAATGTTGGCCATCCCGCAACTCTTCCATTTGAGCGGGGTGTACGGTGTGTCGTTCGGATGGCAATAAAGCAGAGGCGGGAGGCAAGAAGCGAGGTAACCGATCGCCGAAACGATAAGGGTCGAGAGACATGCGTAGCGCACCCAGGTATGTACTCCAAATAGGCGTAGATAGAGCAAGAGAACGGGAGCTTTCGATGTCCATGTCGAGAACGCGGCCATGATTGGCACAGCTAGACCGGTCTGACCAGTGGCATTATTAGTAGGAGTTTCTTCGGTGTGCGCTGCGGCATTCTGATCTTACGTTGGTCATGTAATCCAAATGGACCGGCTTGAAGAATGCTGTGTAGTATGCACGTTAGGACAAGGATTGAACAGGAACTCATCTACTTACTCTTATATTGATATTCGTTGAAGGCATAGAGCGCGACTACTAGCGCAAGACCAGCCACGGAGAGCCCTGAATCTTTTAGTTTTCGTTCTTATCATGTGAGGAAAGTAAATTTGAGCGCGCATACAATCATCTACCTGGATCTTCTTGTACTGGCGAGCGGAAATCGCGAAGCGCATTCCGATGAAAGCTGCGGTGAGTAGTATCATAAAGATGCCAATACCCAAGTAGGCACTGTTCGAAATGGTACTAATTTTCACCATGATAAAGACGTTCTCGGGTACACAAAGTTGGCCAAACGTATAGCGCGAGACTGTAAGTTCGCGACTCGAAGAAGAAGCGCCAAAGTGGGGAACATAGAGTTTAGAAGGCTAAAGGGCGCATACAGCAGACCAGGGTTGGTCAGGTCCAGGAACTGTTTTCGAATACCTATGGTGTGGCGCAAGTAATCTATCACAACTACGGGTAAGCCCCGTGAATGGAATGCCCCGGCGCAATACACTCGAATGATTGTCAGGTGTGAAGACGTGCCAAGGGGGCTGAGTTCCCTCGTCTTACCTCAGACCTCAGCTTTGCCCCCCCACATGAAATCTCCGGGTACAATCTGTGCTTAAGGATTGGAGATGGATGCAACGGCCAAGGCTGCGTTATAAAGATGTCTCCCGTATCTACAGTGTAACCGGAGTTCACGCAAAGGCTCGCGATAGATATTATCTATCTGCACCACCTTTCACACGTTCGGACCGAGAAGCATGATACAAAGGCAGAGATAGTAGATTAAGTCAATCATTGCTATTTATATCGCTTCACAGCAAGTAAAGCAGTGGAATCTAGATGGACGGGTCAATCTCAAGCCTTTATAGAGACTTCCTACTGTAGAACTAACTTCTAAATATAACTACTAGACGTTTTTTTATATATACTATAGTTATAAAGATTCTAAAGAGTAGTAAAACTACTATAATAATTTTTATTAAAAAGAAAATAGAAAAATAAATATTATCTAATTCTAATATTTCTATTTATAGTAGAGTAATATAAAAAAAAACTAATCAAAAAAACATAATTTTTAAAGGGCTATAACTAATTCAATTTTAATGCTATAATAATAACTAAATAAGAATTTTAAAGAGAATATCTATAACTTTAACTCTATAATTAGTAATCCTGATTATTAAGCAGGTATAAAGGAAGATAAGTTATGAAATATAATAAAAAAACTAAAAATCTACTTATCTATAACTTTTTATTTAGTACTTCTTTTTAGCTAAAATATATATATAATATAAATTATTTAGTCTTAATCTTATATTTAAGATTTGAGAAGTTCCTATAAATTATTAAATATTAGAATTATATAATTAATATTATATAACTATATAGCTTTTTAATAGTATATTAGCAGCTTTCTAAGTTATATAATAGCTATATTTACTTACTATACCCCCTTTCTTTTCCTTTACTATAAGTTATCATGCGTATAAGCTAGGTCCTATAGCGCTTTATATATTATAAAAGGAATTATATCTCTATAGATATAAACTCCTCTATAGTTCTCTTTATAGAGTTAATTATCTTCTTTTATATAAAGTTATTATAGCTATAGATCGATTTAACCTATATACCTATTACTATACTAATAAAAAATATATATTTATAGTTATAAAATATATATTAATATTTATATAGAGTAGAGTTTTTAGTAAAATAATATAAAAATTTATATTAGATTTTTTAAAATATTAAAAAATAATATAATATTAAAGTTAATAAAATTATAATTATTTAAAAATAGCTTTTTTTTATTAATTACTATTCTTATTCTATTAATAGTTTAGAAATTAAATATATCTATATTAAGAAAAATAATTATTATTTAATATAATCTATTGATTTCTTACTATTATAGGCTAGCCATATAAAAATATACTAATCCCTCGTTCTAAATTACCTTAGTACGAAAAATACGAATATCCAACATCCTAATATCTGGGCTAAGAAACCCCTCTACTATGTAGGCGAGAGGTCGCAAGGCGCTTCCGATCTGCGACTTTAGCCAATCAATGCGCCATAAAATCCCCACGGCCGGAAAGCGGATGACACGGAGGGGCGGGAACTACAATACGCGGGCTCCACAATAAGCACCCGCTCAGAGTAGGGCAAAAACGTAAACTCACCAGTTACCCCAGTGTTGACGTGTTGTGTACCTCTCTACAATTGAAAAGGTCAGATGCCTTGCAGATCTCTCAAGAATTCCATCACAACCCGCATCAGCTGCCTGGAATCGCCGAATCACAAGCCGTGTGATTCGCGTATCATCTGATCTCCGCATGGCCGGTGCGAGCTTTGAAATGCGAAGGATCTTGGCGGGTGACGCGAGTCAACCAGGACATAGCAACTTGGTACTACCCGAGAGTTGCTTTGGTTCGAAGATACTGAGTAAGGTGGGTAATCCGCAGTGTGGTACTACCCGACCATTTGTAACCAATGGTTCATTGGCTTGCCAAATGGAGACTACGCGCCTTGGCCTGCGGCGATCATATGCAGCAGGGCGGATGGCTGATAACGATCATCCAGCCATACTACCGCGTCTTCATCGCAGCTGAAGGACCCGATTTTAGGAACCGGCGAAATTTGGAAAGGCCTGTTTCACTGCGCTTTCAAACTAGAGGTATATGTCCGTAGGCTTGGAAGATGCACAGATTCTGGACTACGACATAGAATCGCGGTTATAGCGAAATCTTTATTAATATGTAGGTTTAAAAAATCACACCACCCGGCCATTGCCTGGATTTGTTTTCTTCGCACCCAAATGTTCGGCACTTTTAGACATGAAAAGTCTCAACCTGGCCATGACCTCAGCGTCTTCGAGCCAATCACCTCCCCATTCGAACGATCGTCATACAAGATCTCCAGAATAGCATGTGTGTATTGCCGGTTCAAAAAGGTGAGACTGTCTTAAGAGGCTCGGAGTGATTCGATGAGATGTCCCTGCTGATATATGAGTCTGGTAGGTCAAATGCACAGGTGAAGAGCAAGGGTGCCAACGATGCCTGGAGAAGCAGATAACATGCTCGTACACAACGCCCGCTCGCGGTAATTCGGAGACCACCCCGCGTCGAATTCCACGACTCAACCAAAATACCAAACGCACGGACGGCAGTATTTCAAGCCTTGACAACGACATACCTACTCTGGATGACGTATCCACCAGGCCTCTCCAGATCGAGGCGAACATCGACCTAGAAAACATCATGGCGAATTCATCGCTCCTCTTTCCGGATTATAGTCTAGCCCATGCATCTATTTCTCAGGGAAACGAATGTGCGTATCCACATTTGACATACTCGTTCTCGGACGCCTTTCAAACGATAGACACGGTCAACCTCACTCCAGCTCAAACCCTAGATACCGAAGATTTAGACTCTCACGAGCCTAGTAATATTTCTTCTGATGAAGGCGCTCTCAAAGTGTTTAGCAACTCCAATCCTACCACTTGTCTTTGCTCAGAGCTGCTCAAAGTCTTTGAAATCGTTCAGCTAGGTCAGAATGCAGCGCAGGCCAAGGATATAAGGAACCATTTGGGCAACGCAATTCAATCTCGTAGGGGCTCGTTAGGGGGCTACAGGGAAGATTTCCCGTTCCAGAAAGAGGCGTTGAAAAGTTGTGAAAAATGGTTAAGCCAGGACGCTTCTCGAATCAAATCACAGCATGCAATGTTGATCATCGAAATCCTAGAAAAGCTCCTTAGAAGTATCTTGTCAATGGCCGAATCTTCTCTCTATGTGGAACGGGGAAGTGCTCCTCCATCCCCAATTTCATCCGGCAACTCCACGACGTCCACAAAGAAGAGAATACGGTCCGCGCAGGGTACGCGAGACACGGCCTATTCTCACCAGACCGAACATTTAAGGTTAGATGATGAAGAGAGAGCGCACGTTCTAAAGAGTGTTTTCGTCTTTCGAGCTTCTCGCCTCAAAGGGGTCATGGAGCGCATGGCGGCGATAACGGCGTCTAATCAGTGGCGGACACAAGAACTCATGGTGAAAGACCTTCTAAGACGAATTAATACGCGAGATGACCTGCAATGAGTATGCCGTCCATTAGTATGCAGAGTTTGTCATATTCATTTAGTGCCGCCTTTAGATGAAGGGATGCAAACACCTTAGCACTATAAACCATGCTTCCATCTTGCTTCAGCCCAACCATACGCTTAATCCCTCTTCATGCGACTAGCGATGTCCTTGACCATATAAATCTGACCGTACAGGTCCGTAACATCGCAAAAAATGTGCCAGGTATCTAGCTGTCGCCGGTTTTGGCTGCCCTGCATCTCAGCTTTCAGTCGTCTGAGCGCGTCACTAAGCCAACTCCGTTCGTACTGCGCCAATTCATATAATGACTTCTTTTTTACTCTCATGGTTCTGTCATCGCAGGATTCCTCCTCAGTCCCCTGCAATGGAGCATTCTTGTCCGAGGTGTTGCTGTCATTGGCGCTGACGAATTCATTAAAATCCACCGAGTTGAGGTTGTCCTCCTCCTGGTCGCGTACAATGGACCCGTAATCATTATACATTCGGCACATGGTCGCTAGATGCTGACAAACGGCGGCTGCCAGATACTTGGTCTTGGTGGTTGGAAAAGTTTCGGTGCCGTTTGATAGCGCACTAAGCAAGCAGCCAGCAAAGGCGAATGAGTACGTGCAAGCAGTGTGATCGGCGGATGTAGTGCGGACCCAGCGAAAGTAGCTATCACTACTTGGGTTGCGACATTCGATTGTCCTCACTGTTCTTGTTCCATCCCGCTGCCGCGCCATCCTCCGGGCCAAAAGAAGACGAGTGTTGTCCTCTGATTGGGTGACGTGAGCGCGCAGGTAGACACGGAGTTCTCGAAGAGTGGATGCGGAATTCCAGTCACTGGCCGATAGAACGGACGGGTGATGGTAAATATGCGAAACGAAGCGTGAGAGAATATTACACACTTCTTCGCGCCCAGATTGCGTTCTATAGCCATCACTCTTATGAACTAAATCTTTAGGATCTAGTAAGCTACAATCGCTCGCGCCATTGGCCTTTGCGCCTAGAGCACTTGTTAAACCGTTCTCTGACATCTTTCTGCGCTTTTTAGGTAGCTTGGGCGAAGTATTACCCCCGATTTCGTCGCATATATCTTCAATAAGCTGATAAAGTTCATCCATCTGCCCTTCATACGTAGGTCCGGCTACCGCTTCCATAAATTCGTCTGCTTGGAAGTCGAGAAAAGAGATAACCATCATTTCAAATATAAAACTATTTGACGCAAAGGTTTTGGTACGGTTGTTACAGCTTATCCAAGTCAAGGGTATTAGGTCAAAATATTTGTCCGGTGCCATGTTCTCTCGAGGAAAAACATCCAAACGGCGATCTCGTAGCAAGGGCCGGAATAATGAAGCCTCGAACACTGACGCTTGTATTTGCCAATCGGGGATCAGTTCGAACAATAGAGTCTTCTTAAGTAGCTTCATGTAGTTGGAAACACTCTCAAAGCGTGGAACAGTGATGCCCAGGGAACCCAAAGGAATATCATCAGTGCAATTGGACGCGGCTTTGAGTGCAGCCAACCTATAACCCTGGGTTATTAATGGAGACCCGAAGCTGACTTTCTCAACCCAGACATGATTCTGGACGGAACTGATTTCCGAATCCCCGCTCCGCCTCAAAATTTTCACTTGAGACGTGATTTCGTGATCCATCTGGTCCTTGATAAAACGAAAGATGGGCATCCTCCGCGCTTTGCAGAGTACGAGAATTCGATAAGCTATCGTTTCGGTAGATGCTGGACTCGGCGTGTCTAGTAAAACTCGAAAACAAATCTGAAACAAGGTGATGTTGACCTTTGACTGCATTTCGTAGCTCAATGGTTTCAGATTACCTTTATCAATTTGAATGAGAAGTTCCATAATTGATTGAACAGCGAGGAGTGATGCATAATGATGGCTAAGATTCTGAGCTCCCGTTAGCTTCCACGCGGCCATTTTGTGACATGAATGCATGCACTGCATGAAACTTGCCCATTTGTCCTTGATATATCCATCATTGTCCCACCAGTAGTCGCAGAGAAAGCTGACAATTTTGAGAATTTGTGCAGAGTACCACGAAAGATTGGTCTGAGCAAGAAGCGCTGACAGGACGTTGCAGTTTGCAGTAAAACTGGGGTTTCGCTCGGAGATATATGTGCGAAAATGTGTTAGACTCTCGAAAGACTTGATCATTGCATCTGGCGATGCAGGTCTACCCAATCTCCTCAAGCAAACGATGCATTGGGCTGTATCATCGACATCTGGTGGAAGGCCGGGGGCTTCGCATGAAATATGTCAGACTGTATTTGTACGATGAGACAAGCAAGGTACGCGTACCAAATCCAAGAATCCCGTTGTTCTCAGTAAGCGCACGGCCCAACATTGATACCATCTCTTCTGTTGCAGCGCAGCTTAGCTCTGACACAGAGAAACCAGCGGACAACATAGCGGAAAGCATCTGGTTGCGTTCAGTTTACAAATGGGGAAGAGTCACGTTTCACTCACCCAAGTGTACTCAAAGAAGGCGGAAGGGAACGCACTGGGAACCGCACCACTGCCCTTTCCAGCACCTGCGGCTATTACATGGCGGAGGTAGGCCTCTACCTCGTCGTCCCAATGAGACGTGTGGATTAGGTACGCGGCAGTCGAAGATGGCGACCCCATCATGGAGCCGTTGGTCTTGTGGTGGGATAATTTGTCGAAATCAACCTTTCCGATGAAGGCTTCAAGAGAATGTACTGCCGTTGATGCTTTCCGGCTGTACAGCATTCCGGGCTCGAACTTAGACAACTTTGCGCTATTCAACTGTCTCAGAATTACCTCTCCGTTGAAATGAAAATCCGGCAAAAGATTCTCTGCTCTCAACAGATCTAGAAGTGATGGAACGATGATCTCGAACCCAACATGCACTGTTGCGACGACGTCCCATTCTGTGAGCTGTGAAGCGAGCGAGGTTGCCGCTAGATGTATACGGCGTTCAATGTCGTCTAATGCATGAACAGTATCGTTTAACGGCTCGAGACGGTGTCTATGAAGGGAGAGAAGCGATGCTGCCGTGTTCAATATTCCATCAACATGTGAGGGTGTGCCATCTACTTTCCAGCTTCCATCTTCCGATTGCATTGAAAGCAAATAGTCGAATGACTCTAGGAACAACCACCTCTTTCCATCAGAAACCTTCTTTGACACCATAGAGATCCATGCTGTGTCGTATATAGCACAGGTCATGCAACCTGCCGTATAGTCTTTGTCGTATCGTTCCCAAGCTCGCTGTATCAATTCAATGGCACCAGACTGGAGATCTCCATCTTGTGTGCTAATCCCAGTCATTTTAAAAACAAAACTTTGATCAAGTCTCCACAAAATTTATAGCGTCCTTCAGGCGCAACAAAACATTCTATTAATGGACGGATATGTGGGGACAAAAGTACTTATGCAGGCGCACATGAAATAGAACTGAAATTAATTGTACAGCGACATATGGCAAGAACTGTGTCGCGGCTAATTCATCCTAGGTCATCAGTTGCTGAGCTCTCGTATGAGTGCGCAATAAATTCGGGACGCACACCCTAAACTACGCGTACTACGTCGGGGCGACCGATCAAGGCAATGTTGACAATATTGTTAGAAAACTGCGGCCTTCCATAACTTGTCCCCGGCTCGGCCTGTCCGTTTTGGGTTTGCCCGTGACCAAATTGGAAGTCCGCCACTTGCCGTTTGGGCGAGGCACAACTACGCCGTTTAACTAGGCACCACTCCGCCACTTTGTATCACCATAAGGCACAGCTACGCCGCTCCACTAGGCAATTAACTGGCAATACTTGCACCACATGTGCAATCGAGATGCAAGCGTGAACTCGGCGCCGACCAGGTCCTTTGCATATTGATCACACCTTGGTCTCGGGGTCTTGTTCGCATCGGCCACTCCTCTCTATATTACCCCTCATTAGTACTTCCGACCAAGGTACATTGAGTCAGCAACAGAAGCATCTCACCGCAGCTAGATGGCTTCTCAAACAGCACCACAGCTGATATTCGGCTGCGGAGGGCTCGGCAACGAGTTTGTCGGACAAGATCAAGTGACGGAGGTATTGCATACGCTCAAAGAAGCGGGCGTGGAGCGACTAGACACGGCCGCTTTGTATCCGCCGACAGACATCGGAGCGTCGCAACGTCTTCTCGGACAGGCTGGAGCAGCCCAAAAAGGATTCACTATCGACACCAAAGTTCTTATCAGCTTGTCCGGTTTCGAGGGTACTCTTGAACCCGAGAAAATAGCTAAATCCATTACGGAAAGTGAACAGGTGTTGAGATTCGGAGAGAATCAGCATGTCAATGTCTTCTATCCGCATGCCCCGGATGTAGCCACACCTCTAAAAGACCAGGGGTACGGCTTCGATGTTCAATACAGGAAGGGAAAGTTCAACAAGGTGCGTGCGGCTTGTGCTATGGTATCTGTAAGCTGAGACGACCTAACCTGTGCTATAGCTTGGAGTCTGCAACTTCCCCGCTGACATGCTCTCCGAATTCATCGACATTTGCGAGCGCGAAGGATATGTAAAGCCGTCCGTTTACCAAGGCATTTACAACATCATAGATCGCAGGCACGAAGGCGCAGTGCTGGACCTTGTTCGCAAACATGGCATGCAATTTGTCGCCCACAGTCCACACGCCAGCGGATTTTTGCACGGGGCGCTTACCTCAGGCAACGTTGAAGGGACTAGATTTGCTGAGGGTAACATAATGTCAATGGATGCTCGGCGATATGATACTGAGAAGCATCACGAAGCAATACGCTTCCTTGACAAGACGGTTGCTCCTTTAGGCATCCAGAAGACGGAAGCGGCCCTTCGCTGGTTAGCCTTTCATTCGCAACTCGGGCCGCAAGATGCCATCATCTTCGGCTCGAGCAAGATTGCACAGATCAAGCAGAATGTTGCAGCGGTTTCGAAGGGTCCGCTTCCTGATGAGGTGGTATCGGCATTGAATGGTGTATGGGAGTCTGTACGCGTTTGATTGTCGCGGTAGTCTTGCTATCTATCGTAGGCAATATTCATCTTTATTCGGCTCGAACCAATATGACTCATACCTCCTCTTGCCTATCTATTTCGTTTGAATCGTAGCAGTTCCTTCTAAGTAGGAATCAATCACCTGCACTTTCTAGGTTCGCGATCCCGGAGGTTCAAGGTCTCACAACGGATTACAAAAGTCGGCGTTGGCCACAGCGGCTCTATTACTGCTATGTTCCCCCCTCCCCCCATCAACCTTCAAGGAACATTGAAAAAATATCAGCGCATCTTACCCATCTGAAAAAAGCACCTGCATGCACTTAGGTTGATTGTTATGAGGTGCTGGTTGTCGACCAGGTGATTATATGTCGCGCAACAAGAAGCCTCCACATTGGAGAGACTGAAATAATCCATCGGGATCATATTTGGATGCCGTTTCCCGAAGCTCCTTGACAATGTCCACCCCAAAACCACCGAGCACGTCCTGGTGAGAACCAGCAAATGTGGGAAACCGGAGAGTTAACAGAAGTTCTTTTTCAGAAGCAAGTTGCTCAACCTGCTGCAACAGTTGATCAAGTGCAGCTCTGACGGCCTCGTCATGCTCGTCATCCTTCCAGTCGCATGCAAAGATCCAACCTAAGAAGATTTTAGCCAATAAACACATGTGCATTCCCGGGCTATGGTGGTCGTACAAGACTGAGGGGTAGATACTAGCCCTAGCGAGTTCCCACCCCGATCTCTGCCAGCCCGCACCGCGCTTTGTGACAAAGGCTGAATTGACCAGTGAAGTTCGGCGGCATGAGAAAGTTGACCAACGATCTGCTTCCAACATCCGTGCGCCTCTTCGTACAGATCCAGTCCGATCCTTGTTGTCATGGTAAGATATGCATGTCTGTATGCCAGTTAATCTTCTACATGAATCCAATTCGTTATTGCTAGCCTTACTTAAGGCCTTTTTCCTTATACGCCCATTCCTCCAGTACAGCGTTCAGGGAAGAGAAGGTGCCATTTGTAGTTGGAATAGCGGCTCCAATGGAGCTTTTTAGTTGAGTAAAAGGATCAAATGCTTTTGGCGACTCAACAGGCCAATCCGCATAGAACATTCCGATGGCTATGAAGTTTCTCCGAGTATTGATGAACAACCCGATGCGAGGGTCCTGTTCCATCGATGACTGCACCTGGGCGAATGCGCTCAATACGTTCACGTAATCGGACAAATTGTACATCTCGATAGTATACTGAACTCTTATCAAAGGATGCACCTCAAGACTTATGGAAGTCACGATCCCTGTGATGTCTCAGAATATGCTTCCACACAAAGCGAGAAGTATTCGCACCGAAGTTCGAGCCGCCTCCTTTCAACGCCTTGTACAAGTTACAATGAGATTCTGCGCTTACGTTTACAATCTCTCCGTTTGCAAGAACGACCTACTCTAGTTAAAATTCGTTAGTTATTCGACGTGTGGTATAACTGCCTACCTCAAAACCTTTCGCGCCATCAGCACCCAATCCATGAGCACTAGAAAAGATCCCTTGGCCGGCTATGATAGGGATTTAGTACAACAGTCACTTCAAGAACTCATAAGTGTGAACACACCACCAAGGATGAACCCCGAGACTCCGACTCTTCCTTCTCTGGATCCTATGACAGAGAGGTTCTCCTTTTCCAACCAAGTGAAGACCTCTGCCCAATTGTTCCCCGCACCAATATGAGCGATGCCGGCGCTTTTGTCAAGTACTTTTGACTTTAGTCCACGTAGATCTAGCACAAAGCCTGCCATACTAGTCGCAACGCTACTAAAGCCGGGGTTGGCATTGTGACCCGCAGATCGTATCGCGAACTTGGATTTTGTAGCCTTGATAACTGACAGCGCTGCAGCGACCTCTGCTTTATTATTCAAGTAGATGTAGGCTTCGGCTGGGATACGACTTGTTACCGACCTGGTCGGGTAAGCCTTCTGAACCAATCATCGAGCTCCATTTACAAAATACGCGAACAAAATGCTGTTCTAGAGCACGAATATACAGGGCCATATCTCACCAGCTATAGCTTATCTCCTCTTCATAAGTTGGGTCGTCCGGACTAACCACACGTCCCGGAAACGACGCCTTGAATCGTTCGAGTGAGGACAACATCTAATCTAACAGAAACGTACAAGGTACAATAGGCGCGAAGATAGTCTAGGGCCCAAGCAACTAGCTCCCAGTATTTATCCCAAGACGTAGGAAATACTGGATACATGTGGGTTTGGGGCTCGGGCCGACGGACATTGAAAATCCATGACGGGCCGAATCTGAATGCGGGTTAGTAATGTGTAACTTCCGTACATGGAGATTCGCTTCCGCACATCCTCCCACTTTGTATTATGCGTCAGATGAAGCTAGCTACCTAGCTATCATACCAGCGGCTCGTGGCTCTATGAGATTTAGAAATTCCAAATTACATTGCCATGTAACATTACCATATACGGTACCTAGTTACATAATCGTACCTAAAAGCAATGAACACGAAAGACCGCTATGGAAAGTTTCCGCGATCTCATGCACTATCGAGCAAAAACCCTCCATATTGAAGCTTTTGGAAAACCCTAAGTGGGTCATATGCTCGACTAATCGACTTCATTAACTCCACAGACCCATATGATTTGAGCACATCTTGGAAAGACCCTGCATCATTCATGTAGTGGAAGCTCAGATCGGTACCGAACTGTCCTGCTGATGCATCGATTTCCTGCCCCAAGCTTTGGAGCCGTCGTATTGCTTCTTGGTCATGGCTGGGATCAGTCCACGTAATCATGATCTCCAGGACTAAGCGCTCTGGTTAGTATGGTATCTTAATATCCCCCGACGGTGAAAGTTATAGTCTTTGTAAGAGGATGCACTTACAGCAATGGGTTTCGTGCTTGAGGCCAAGTGGACTGCCGCCTCCCTCCAGCGCTTTTTGAACCGCAAACTTGCTGAAAAGCTGAGGTGCGAAGTACAAGGTGGCATTGAGCTGATCTTGAATCTCTGTTGACACATTCTGGTAGTGTCTGTAGTGATCGAGTATAGTGGCAATATCCCATTTACGATCGTAGACGGAGATACTTACTCTGAATTTGTAAGTATAATCAAGAGTGGACGCTACGGGCAGATAGGTGGAGCTAATTGCAATGCTAGAATGGAACTGACCTCAACGATCCAAACGGATTCAAAGCAGAAACAGCCTTATGATAATCGTGCCACGTCCCAATAGTTGAGTTGAAGAGCGGTCGATGCGCAAGTCTGTAGAATGGGCTGAAGATCGAAGGTCGTTCTATAGGTTTATTGTAAGCGAGGTAGACGGCTGACCCACTCGGACCTAGGTTGTATGTAGCGGAGGCATCTGGGTCATTTTCAGCAACAGCTGCGAAATCAACGGCGATCTGTAAGAAGCGCTCCATTTCGCTGCTGTCAATGAGTAGGCCTTCAAACCATATCTGACCATTCTTGACCGTCTCCACGTCGAACTTAGTGACAATTCCTGCATTTATCAGCTCATTCATCGCAAAAGGACGTTAGCCATTGGCATAGCACACCATAATTCGCCCCGCCCCCTCTCAATGCCCACCACAAGTCTTCATTATGTGTCCGATTCGCATTGATAATCGAGGCATTCCCGAGCACGACCTATGTGTAACATATCAGAGTTGTCGATTTTGAAAGACATCTAATTGTAAAAGCTCGCATACCTCATAGTTGACGACCTTGTTAAATGCCATGCCGTGTATGCTTGACCAGTAGCTCAAGCCGCCACCAAGTAGGAAACCTCCAACACCGATATCGTTTGCACGACCTCCGACTGCCATTCTGCCGTCCGAAGCAAGAATTTGGTACACTCTACCCCATCGATTCCCTGGCCCAATGGCAGCGTGGCTGCCATCCGGACTAAGTGATACACCGTCTAGCCGAGACAGGTCGATCAACAGCCCTTCGGATCCGACACTAGAAAAACCGACATTGGGATTGTGTCCTCCGCTTCGAATTGCGAACCGGCTTCCGGTGAATGATGTAAGAAGCATGGCTTTTGAAACATCTTTCGCAGAAGCAGGTTGCAAGATACATTGCGGGACTAACCAGCACGTCATTGACCTGGTCATTCAACTAGAGTAAGCTATACAACTTCGATGGAGCCTGAGGGTAACGAGGTTCTGGAGAGGGAATTTGTAAAGGCAAGGGAAATTATCTTACCAATTATCATCAACGAGCTCGCCATATGTTTGGGACTGTGGTAAAGAGAGCTTGCTTCCAAAGATGGCACGGCTCACGTCGCATGCTAAACGGGCTTTAATGTTTGCGTCGGTTCCAGCTGTTCTATAAATGGAAACATTGAGGAGGCCGCGAACTTCAGTTTCGACGACTGAGCTAATGTTCAGACGCATAATGAATTCGTCGACGGTAGCAATATCACTGAATCCATTTTGCCGTGCATATGTGGTTGCCGCGAGGGCAGAGATCGCGAATACAGTTAGTAAAACCCGCATGCTGAGCAGCTGAATGTCACAGCAGCAGAAGCTGATTGTTCAGTAGTGAAATAGTCAAGTATCCGAAGGCATTGGTATCATCGCGAAATCTGGAGCCATCATCGCCGAGGGCGGGCTCCACTACATTACGCGACTACTGTACATGTCTCACTGAGCTCCTGTGAGCTGAATGCCCGTTAAGGCAGGTGTAGATATTCTTAGCGCCATGAAGAACACATGACATCAGGGTCTACAGCGCACTTCGTCGCCGGCAGTGTTCTCGGTCGGGTCGACTTCTGATTGGTTCTACATTCGGCTTCGGGCTTGCGCTTTGGGACTTTCCCCGAGCCCCTATGCATCGCATAGAACGCACCCTATTTTCCCTGATTGATTGAGGAAAGAAATATCATGAGGATTAGCCGAGTTCATATGTCCGCAGCTGCGCCCGCGCGACCCTTCTACTTGCTTCGTCACATTCCTCAACCATCCGCCCTCGTCTTGCACTGCAAAAATCTTGACTGCCAATTCAACCAAAAAGCAGACCAGTAGCCCCAGAGATGAACCTAGATGTCGAAAATGTCCGTTACGATCCTATAAACCCATCCAAGCACTGGTTCAACGCAGCCAGTAATGGATACTACGTCAAATGGACCGTGTTCGTTGTGTTCTTTGCATCGATCGTAATATCTCTGCAACCAAAAAGGCCTAGGATGCTTGGAGCTCCACTGCACGGCTCAAAAGGGTGGTGGGAGCCATCGTTGCTGCTCAGTCTTCGTTTCATATATGACGCCTATAATATCATCGACACCGGGTACAAAAAGGTATGCTTCATTTTCGGTGATTACTTCGCATCGAGGCACGATACTGATACCGTACACAAACATCAGTTTAAAGATGTTCCTTTCGTTGTGCGTCGCCTGGATACAGATATACATGTGCTGCCAATGAAGTACTTGGACGAACTGCGTCTGGTACCGAGAAATGACCTAAATGGCAAAATGGTACACTATAATGTAAGGTGTGAACTTTCGTCCTACTTGGCGCGGATTCATACTGGCCACAAGATATTAACCTATTCAGAATCTTTTTCGAAGCTGGCCGTGGGCTTCTGTCATTCGCGATTCTGATTTGCACTTCACAGTCTTAACCAGGAAGTTGAATCCGGATGTGGCCAAGTATCTTGAAATAGCGTACGAGGAATTTGAGTATGGATGGAGCCTGGATGTTCCCGATCATGACGAATGGACCGTAGTAGACATCCAACAATCGATGCGCATGCTTGTTGCTCGCATGTCGGCTCGCGTTTTCGTTGGTTTACCAACATGCCGCGACCCTATCTGGCTTGGACTCACACTTAACTTCTCTTTAGACCTTTTCTTGGCAGGCTTTACACTTCGCATGTTCCCGCCGTGGATGCACTTTCTCGTCAAGCCTCTTATTCCCGCCCGATGGCGTGTGCAGAAGCAGATCGATATAGGTACGAGAGTGGTTCGGGAGTTCATGGAAAGACGCGAGGAAGACGAAAGAATGGGGAGAACAGCCAGGGAGGATACGCTATTTGAATGGATGATGAAGAATGCTGCGGGAAAGGAAGGCTCGCTGGAGGAGATGGCAGCTCGACAATGCATTTTGACACTCGCCAGTATCCATACAACTGCGACAACGGTAACAAACGTTTTGTTCGATATGGTTGAACACCCAGAGTGGTTTCCAGTGCTCAGAGACGAAATCGATGACAATATCAGACGTAATGGCGACCTTGGACAAGGCATTCCCGTTAAGTCGTGGCTACAGCAACTGGAGAAGATGGATAGCTTTATTCTTGAGAGTCAACGGATGAATCCAGCTATTCTGTGCAAGTTTTTTCGCTGGGACACCTACCAATCAGACATAAAATACTAATATCATCGCTAGTGACTCCCCAAAGGATCGCGAGGGTTCCCATCACGCTCAAAGATGGATTGGTGATTCCAAAAGGGGCGCGTATCGCCTGGGCAGGCCCTCAGCATGCTTTAGACCCAAATGTTACTGCGGAGCCCAACAAGTTCGATCCAATACGCAGCTACCGAAGGCGACATTCTGGGAGACCCGAGGACCTTTCCAAGTTCATGGTTGGTCAGACCGACCCGGATAATATGTCGTTTGGATATGGCAGCCAGGTCTGCCCTGGGCGCTACTTTGCCGCTGGAGAGATCAAGTTGGTACTAGTTCGCCTACTTCGAGAGTATGAATTTGCTTCGGGGATTGCGACAGGGCGTCCGAGAAACCTACACTTTGACGAAAATGTTTTATTAGATCCTCGGGCTAAGTTACTATTTAGACGTAGATAAGTATAAAGCCTGCGTCGCTGTGATGGTTCTGAACCATTGACAAAGGTCACTTTCTTGTTATTCTTTTTTTGTAGGTGGTAACAGTGCTTTTCAGTGTAAACGTTTTTATCAGATTTTCTGTGTTCTGAGAAGGATAAATTTGATTGAAGAAATTGATTGATTGAGTAAACTGATTGATTCTCTGCGATAAATTGAATGTAATTGTTCTGTTTAGAAAAGGTCCTTTGCGCGTCCTCCTTCTATACCTTTTCTTCCATCGTATTTCGTCCGTTTTCTGACGGTTTTCCGCCGGTTTGCTGGCGGTATTCCGACGGCGTTCCTAGGGAATGCTACTAGCTTTCTAGCTAGTGCTTATAGCGAACACTATTGGTGTTCCTGCGTTCCTAAGGGAGCCGTCAGCTGACTGGCGCTTTCTGGCAGCTTTCTGGCAGCGTTCCTAGAGAAGCCGTCACATGACTAGTATCATGTGACTAGTGCTATTCTGACAGGGTGCGCACTCGCTCGAGATTGCAAGGCTGCAAAACACACCCACAGTACTGCATCCTGACGAGCTAACGCTGTGTTGATGGCACTATGGGCTGAAGAAGAGTATGAAACCGAGGCCATCGAACGCGAAATGCGCTTCAGGAATGCGTCTGTCTCTTTGCGCAACCATATGACGAAAAGGCCTTGATGACGATAGCGAAAAACAATCTGACGTTGACGTAACTGCTTATTGGAGACCCAATTCCGGGTCTCGAGTCTTATCTGCAGAAGCTAGCCCAGAAGCGGGGAGCCGCTTGACAAGAGTGCATCGAACCGATCCCGTGCCGGCAAGCCCCGCGCGGACCCACTGACCGGATCAAGTCGCAGCCCCTCATCTTCGCTGCATCTTTTCTTTCCACTCGCCTTCCACTTCGATAGCTCTTACAGCATCATGACAAAAGCAAGCTCGCAACCGAATTCTAGCGGTGTTGGCTATACAACAACCAGCTCTGGTACAAATAGCCAGGTAACGTTACGACCGTCCGCTCCTCCTGCAGCGTCGTAAATTGCTGACACGTGTGCTATTTAGGGCAATCATTACTGCTCCCGCGACTATGGCGCCAGCGCTTCTAATCAAAATTCCTACCATTACTCAAACAGTAACGGGTCGTATTATTATAGCAACCCTAACGTGAGCTGTCGTTCTCAGGCTCAATATTAGCTGCGCTGACGTGAATAGGGCTCAACGTATTATAACTCTGGGAAAGGGCAGAGCAGATATTCGTCTGGAAAATAGTGGACAGCCCGTCATATAGCAATCAAACACCAACTACGTGCCTGCATGCTCAAGTTCATAATGCGAATGCGTGAAGCTGAGACCGTGACTGCACGTGAGTGTATATCCTCAGCCATTCAACAATATGTGTCTCAACACTGTACTAGAGCAATAGATTCCGGATTTGGTTCATTCATACTGGAGCTTCAATAGTCTTGTAGTGGTAGTTTGTCTGCTTGTGATAAACAACAGGTGACAATATACTTAAATTATATGGGCCCGCTGTGTCTGCGCACTTGTAAAAGTCAACTAGAACAGCTATCTTGGCAAGCATCTCTAGGGATACCGTGCGTGGTACTTGACTATTATGGAGATGCAGGACCTGCAGAACGCAAAGGAGTGCTTCACCGTCCCAATCCTCAGCAGGCACATGATAGAGGCCATCATTCCTCGTTTCGTACACCTTCTTTCCAATTCGTTCCAGAGAGCATATGCTCCAATGTAGGTCAGGTGACGCCGAGAAACATAGTACCAAACTTCGTTCCCCTCAGTGTCTGTTGAACTTGATTCGCTCGCGGCATTCGCAACAACAGCGACTTCGATGGAGGCTCCCTGGTCGGCATCTCCAGTTAATTCGTAGGCGAACCCTGTATAAACGAAGACCTTGTCCGCAGCAATAAGGGATGCAAGTACCGGGACAAAGTCGGGGCTCGCTTTGAGTTCCAGCTCTGCTTTCTCTAGGGCTTGCTCCAGCCGTCTGAAGCAAACAACGCTCGAATCCAGAACGAGATCACTCTTGTAAGCCTGTTCTATAATAGACGGTATGCAGTGGCCTCCTAAACTTACGATATCAGGCTTTCAACGCTGCAGCCCTAGAGGGACAGTCGCGTCCAGCTGCGGATAGGTGATGAAGCGAAGAGAGAAGCATCGGCGATGAAGGCATTCGCTGTGGTTGCGATGACTTTCTTGCCAGCTATATTTGTTTCTGCGAGTTTCTCCGTCCTCATGTCCACGCGCGCAGTCTGCAGGACGGTCTTCACCTCATCACGCAGCAAGCATAACGAATATGGCGTTTGGCAACAACAAAGATGGGATCCAGACCCAGAACTTCCACGGCAATGTACGGTTTGGAAGGGGTTGAGGCGTTAGACAGCGGCTTAACGATAAATATGCATGCCAATGTTACTTCTGCATGCCATTCCATCAAAGCCCACGATGCAGCTTCAAGTCGAATGAGAAGCATGCACGCTTGACCCTGGCCGTAGAGAAGTTCCGAGTGATGGCTTGAAGTCGCTGGGCTGCAGGCGGAAGGCTGCTAGGCTGAAGGCCGGCTACGGGCTCCATCGCCGCAGACACCACCGCAGACACCCCACCGTCGACACACCATCGCTGGTGTATGCTCTGCTGCCGCGATGCCATGGTTCCCACCACCGCATCCATGATAGCCTTCGGCGACGCGCGCTCCAGCGTCCAAGCTCACACCATCAACGGCTCGGTCGAGTTCCATCTCCAGCCTGGTACGTTGCGGGAACGCCCAACACCCCTCACCCCTCACCCCTCATCCCTCATCCCTCACCCCACACTCGTTGGTGAGAACGGGACACTAAGCAGATACCTCGACGCTAGAGCTCGAGAACACCCTCGGCCGTCTGCCGTACGCCGAAGAGGCGCCCTTCAACTCGTTCGCGAAGCAGCATGAGCCGACCTGCTTAGCTGGCACGCGTGTCGACCTTCTCCATGAGATCTACAGCTGGGTGGATGGACGAGACGAGCGCTGCATCTTCTGGCTGCGCGGCCTGGCGGGCACGGGCAAGTCGACGATTGCGCGCACCGTCGCCCGGACATACTTGGACAAGCAGCGTCTCGGGGCCAGCTTCTTCTTCTCGCGCGGCGGCGGCGACGCAGGCCGCGCAGGCAAGTTCGTGACGAGCATCGCGGTGCAGCTCGCCTACAACGTGCCAGCATTACGGCAGCACATCTACGCCGCCGTCAAAGAGCGCAGCGACATTGCCAGCCAGTCGTTGCGCGATCAGTGGCACCACCTCATTCTTCATCCGCTGTCGAAGCTGCCCGAGGCAGCATTATACGTCGTGGTTGTCGATGCGCTCGACGAGTGCGACAACGAAGACAACGCCCAGATTATCATAGGGCTGCTGGTCGAAGCCCAGTCGCGGGAGAGGGTTCGACTGCGAGTGTTACTGACGAGCCGGCCAGAAGTGCCAATCCGACACACATTTAGGCAGATGGCCGATGCAGCGCATAAAGACTTTGTGCTGCACGACATCGCACCGTCGATCGTCGACCACGACATAAAGCTTTTCCTGGAAGCCGAGCTTCAGGCCGTCGGACAGAGGTGGTGCGCACGCGTTGGCTGGCCAGGCACAGAAACCATCGTGCAGCTGGTCCAGAGCGCCAGTGGTCTGTTTATCTGGGCAGCTACTGCCTGTCGCTTCATCTGGGAGGGGAAGCGGTTTGCAGCCAGGAGGCTAGAGACGATTCTGCGCAACGACGTCAATGCTGCTGCTGCTGCTGCTGCTGCTCCAGAGAAGCACCTCGACCAGATCTACATTACTGTGCTCCAGAACTCAGTATCGCCAGACTATACCGAGGAAGAGAGAGAAGAGCATTGTAGCATGCTAAAGCACATTCTCGGAAGCGTGGTAGCGCTGCTCTCCACCCTCTCTATATGGTCGTTAAGCAAGCTGCTCCAGTCTGCAGACGACGAGGTTGGGCAGGCACTAGAGGATCTGCATACCATCCTCAATATTCCGGAAGATCCTGCCCAGCCGCTTCGTCTACACCATCCTTCCTTTCGCGACTTTCTTCTTAATAGGAAGAGATGTAACGATGACAGCTTCTGGGTTGATGAGCGTAGCACGCACGAGAAGCTGGTGTCTTACTGCCTTGCGCTTATGTCTGCGCCTGATGGTCTCCGACAAGACATATGCAACCTTTCCGAACCAGGGACGCGCAGAAGCGAGATAGACGAGAGCAGGATCACAGCCAGCCTGCCTCCCGAGCTGCAGTACGCATGCCGCTACTGGGTGGATCATCTAGAGCGAAGTCGGCGCGGCATCGAGGATAGAGATGCAACCCACCGCTTCCTCGAAACACATCTTCTCCACTGGCTCGAAGCCATGAGCCTGATCGACGAAACAGGTCTATGTGTGCGGTTGGTAGCAAGGCTACAATCGCTTGTGGCGGTAGGTTTTCTTTGGGAACTACAGTAACGTCAACTCCAATCTGATGCTAACTAAAAACGTAGCCGTCCAGTAGCACGGTCGCTAGCTTCCTGCACGACGCAAGTCGGTTTGTACTGCGATTCGTGTCGATACTTACCGAAGCGCCGCTCCAAATCTACTCGTCTGGCCTTCTCTTCTCTCCCCAGGTAAGTATTGTACGGAAGACGTTTATTAGGCAGGTGCCGCAGGCTGTAAAGTTGCTTTCGGGGAGAGTTGAAGAGTGGAATGCATGCCGCAGCGTGCTGGAGGGCCATTCAAAAGCGGTCAGCGCGGTGGTGTTCTCGCATGACGGACAGCTACTCGCTTCAGCATCCAACGATAATACAGTGCGGGTGTGGGAGACGGCGACGGGACAGTGTCGCAGCGTGCTGGAGGGCCATTCAGATTGGGTCAGGGCGGTAGTATTCTCGCTAGACGGACAGCTACTCGCTTCAGAATCCAACGATAATACAGTGCGGGTGTGGGAGACGGCGACGGGACAGTGTCGCAGCGTGCTGGAGGGCCATTCAGATTGGGTCAGCGCGGTGGTGTTCTCGCCAGACGGACAGCTACTCACTTCAGCATCCGGCGACAATACAGTGCGGGTATGGGAAACAGCGACAGGACAGTGTCGCAGCGTACTGGAGGGCCATTCAGATTGGGTCAGCGCGGTAGTATTCTCGCCAGACGGACAGCTACTCGCTTCAGCATCCGGCGACAACACAGTGCGGGTGTGGGAGACGGCGACGGGACAGTGTCGCAGCGTGCTGGAAGGCCATTCACATGGAGTCAACGCGGTAGTGTTCTCGCCAGACGGACAGCTACTCGCTTCAGCATCCGACGACAGCACGGTACGGGTGTGGGAGAGGGCGACGGAGCG
>Ga0247757_10000757_pt1 | contig 25212 bp, 21 predicted proteins | sample UWRJL126311R4_FD_180929 | JGI IMG/M metagenome (GOLD analysis project Ga0247757, IMG submission 180929) | Plant litter microbial communities from Arlington Agricultural Research Station in Wisconsin, United States - UWRJ-L126-311R-4 | ecosystem: Environmental > Terrestrial > Plant litter >...
GCGAGGAGCAGTGGCAAGCCATTCTCGCGTTGGGTGAGGACGTCGACCTACAACTCGAAGCGCAAGACGTACGCCTGACCATGGGTGGCGAGCCGACGTTCGTGAGCGCGCTCGAACCCGACGCACCAGAATGGAACGTGGCCGCGCTGGGCGGCCAGAAATTGCCGACTGCCGATCGCCTGCTGCGCCGCCTGCATGCCCTCTGGCAGCCGGGCGCGATGCTCCATCACGGTCAGGGTAAGTGGTACCCGGGCGAGCAACTGCCGCGCTGGGCCCTGGGCTGCTTTTTCCGTAAAGACGGGGAGCCCGTTTGGCAAGACCCCAAGCTCATCGCGCAAGAGTCCGCGCCGCCTGGCCATCGCATCGAGCAAGCCGAGCTCTTAGTCAAACACCTGATCGAGGTGCTGGGACTGAAGAAGAACGGCCTGATGCCGGCGTACGAAGACGCCTTCTACTACTTGTGGCGTGAGCGCCGCCTGCCGGGCAACGTCGACCCGCTCGAAAGCAAGCTCGCGGATCCGATCGAACGCGCGCGGATCGCCAAAGTCTTCCGCCAAGACTTGGGCAGTATCGTGGGTTATTGCTTACCGCTCGCGCACTCGGGAGGATGGGTCTCCGGAAGTTGGTTCCTGCGCGAAGAGCACCTGTTCCTGATGCCGGGTGACTCGGCGATGGGCCTTCGCCTACCCCTCGATTCGATTCCGTGGATGGCACCCGGCGACTCCGACGCCGAGCCCGAGCGCGATCCATTCGCGGATCGTCCGGCGTTGCCAGCGGCCTTCCGTTTCCCGCCTACTACACCGGTGGCACGTCCGAGCGTGCGTCGTCCGCAGCGACCGGGACACCCGAACGAACCGTTCACGAATGCCGATCCGCACCTGAAGCCGTTGCCGTACGAGTCGGCGACGGGCATCACGCGCACGGCTTTGTGCGTCGAGCCGCGTGGCGGCATCTTGCACGTGTTCATGCCGCCGATCCCGCTGCTCGAGAACTATCTCGAGCTAGTCGCCGCGATCGAGCAAACCGCGAAAGATCTGAGCTTCCCGATCCAGATCGAGGGTTATGAGCCGCCCAATGATCCGCGCATGGGCGTCTTCCGCCTGACTCCGGATCCAGGCGTCATCGAGGTCAATGTCCCGCCGGTCAAGAACTGGCAAGAGTTGGTTCAGCAAACCGAGAGTCTGTATGGCGCCGCCCGCGAGGAGCACCTGACGGCCGAAAAGTTCGAGCTCGACGGTGCGCACATCGGCTCTGGCGGCGGCAATCACATGGTGATGGGCGGAGCGACTTCGGGCGATAGCCCGTTTTTGAGGCGCCCCGATCTGCTGGCGAGCTTGGTCGCGTTCTGGAACAACCACCCGTCGCTGTCCTACTTGTTTTCAGGGCGATTCATCGGACCCACTTCGCAGGCGCCGCGCGTGGACGAAGCCCGCAACGACTCCATCTACGAATTGGAAATCGCCTTTCGCGAGCTGCCGGAGGTGGGTGGCTACACGCCGCCTTGGCTCGTCGACCGCATCTTCCGCCATCTGTTGACGGACGTCACCGGCAACACGCACCGGTCGGAGTTCTGCATCGACAAGATGTACTCTCCGGATGGATCGACCGGGCGCCTAGGTCTACTCGAGCTGCGCGCGTTCGAGATGCCGCCGCATTACCGCATGTCGAGCGCCCAACAGTTGCTCCTGCGCTCGCTGGTGTCGGCCTTCTGGGAGCGCCCTTATCGCGCACCCCTCGTAAAGTGGGGGACCCTGCTGCACGATCGCTTCCTCTTGCCGCACTTCGTGCGTCAAGACTTCGCGGATGTAATGAGCGATCTGCGCGGACGCGGCTACGAGTTCGACGACGAGTGGTTCCGTCCGCATTACGAGTTCCGCTTCCCGTTTTACGGGCGTGTGACGAAAGACTCCATCTTCATGGAGCTCCGCGGAGCGCTCGAGCCCTGGAACGTCCTCGGCGAAGAGAGCGGCGCCGGTGGCCAGGCCCGGTACGTCGACTCGTCGTTGGAACGGCTGCAGGTTCGGGCAATGGGTCTCACGGAGGGACGCCACCTGATCACCGTCAACGGCTATCCTCTGCCACTGCAGCCGACCGGCGTGGGTGGCGAGGGTGTTTGCGGTGTCCGCTACCGGGCTTGGCAGCCGTCCTCCTGCCTACACCCGACGATCGGCATCCACGGCCCCTTGCACATCGACATCTACGACAGCTGGAATCAGCGCGCGATCGCGGGCTGCACGTATCACGTGGTTCACCCGGGAGGTCGTTCCAACGAAGTGCGTCCGGTCAACGCGGCGGCCGCCGAAAGCCGGCGTATTGCTCGCTTCGACCACATGGGTCACGTGCCCGGCCGTTTCGCCGTGAGACAACCGAAACTTGATCCACACTTTCCATTCACTCTCGATTTGCGCCGCATGCCGTGAGTTGCGTGACATCCGCCCCGAGTCTCGCGTATGACACAGCATAGTGGCTGTAGATTCTTGGCCGTACATCGGATCGCAGAACGCGCTCGAGCAGCACGTGCCCGCATTCGATGAATTCCGTGATGCGGGCGGTGCGCTGCGTGCGCATCAAAGCTTGCTCGAGCGCTTCCTAGCGGAGCGCTCGCCGGCCGAGCTCGACCAGCTGCAGAAGTCCGTCCGTTGGCGCATCACCGAGCAAGAGGTGACGTTCAACATCCTAGGCGTCCCTGAGGGGACGAACCGACCTTGGCATCTAGACGTACTGCCCTACCTGGTCGAGCGCAACGAGTGGCTCACCCTGTGTCGGGGGCTGCGCCAACGCGCCCGGCTGCTGAACGAGATCATCGCGGACTGTTACGGCCCGCAGCGCCTCGTTCGTGAGGGGCTCTTGCCGGCCGAGCTCGTGCTGGGGCATCCGGACTTCTTGCGTCCCTGCCACGGCTGGGAACCCGTCGGTCGCCACCGCTTGCACCTGTATGCGGTCGACATGGGTCGAGATCCGAATGGCAAATTCACGATCTATTCGGATCGCACCCAGGCCCCCACCGGTGCCGGGTACGCGCTCGAGAATCGGCTCGTCATGGGTCGCACGTTGCCGGATTTGTTCCGCGACTACCGCGTCGAGCGCATCGCCGGCTTCTTCGCGAAAATGCGGCGCACCGTCGAGAGCTTGGCGCCGAAGGTGAACGGCGGTCAACCGCGCGTGCTGCTACTCTCGGCTGGCGCTCGCGACGAAAGCTCGTTCGAGCACGCCTACCTCGCGCGCTACCTCGGATACGAGTTGGTCGAAGGCCGAGACCTGACGGTGCGCGACAACATCGTGTACTTGAAGACGTTGTCGGGCTTGCGCCGCGTCGACGTGCTCCTGCGCCGCGTCGGCGACGCCTGGTGTGATGCGTTGGCGTTGCGCGGCGGTTCGACGCAAGGCGTCGCGGGTCTGGTTTCGGCCGCGAGAGCTGGCAATGTCGGCCTCGCGAATCCGCTCGGCTCGGTGATCACCGAAATGCCGGCTTTGAAGGCGTATCTGCCCGGACTCGCCCGCGCGGTTCTGGGTGAAGAGCTGATGGTGGAGTCGGTGCCCACCTTCTGGTGTGGTGACCCGCAATCGCTCGCGTTGGTGCTGGCCTCGCTCGATGACATGGTGATCAAGCCGGCGTTCGGTGATCGGCGTGGCGATCCGTTCGTGCCCGCGCAGATGGACCAAAAGGCCCGCGCGCAGCTGATCGAGCGGCTCAAGGCGCATCCGGGCGATTTCGTGGGCGAGCGTTGGCTCGGTTTATCCACGGTTCCGGTTTGGGAATCGGGCGGGGTGGTCCAAGGCGGTCTGGCTTGGCGTGCATTCCTGTGCCGCGACGGGGAAGACTACGACGTGATGCCGGGCGGTCTCGCCCGCATCAACGAGTCTCCGGACGGCCTGTTCTTGGCCATTCGCAGCAACGCGGTCAGCAAAGACGTCTGGGTGCCATCCGCGGCCGGCAGCGCCGAACCGGTGTTGCCGTCGATGCCTGATCATCGAGTGGACTTGAAGCGCGGTGGTTTGGATCTACCGAGCCGCTTGCTCGACGATATTTACTGGCTCGGACGCTACGTCGAGCGCTGTGATTGCACGGCTCGTTTGGCGCGCGCGGGCATCGAGCGCGCGACCTTGGAGGCCGCGCCCGACGCGCCGCTCGCGCTCGGCGCAATCTTGGACGCATTGCAGCGTTCGGGGGTGACACCTGCGGTGGCGGATGCCAACGTAGCGGAGAAGCGTCCCGGCGCGCCGGCCACGCCCGCGGAGGCGATCCTGCTCGGCGTGCTGTTCGATGCGGATTCGCCGAACAATCTGCGTGGCATCCTACGTCGCGTGCACGAGCTCACGCTCGGCGTGCGCAGTCGCCTTTCGCGAGACGCCTGGCACGTGCTCCGGCGCCTGTCGAACTCGATCGAGTCGCTGCCCAGCGCGACCCCCGAAAAGCTCGGAAACGCGGTGGATGTGCTGGACCAGATCCTGATCACGCTGGCCGCCGTCAGTGGCACCACGCTGGACAACATGGTGCGCAGCCATGCCTGGGCATTCCTGGACATGGGGCGGCGCGTCGAGCGCGGTGCGCTCTCGCTAGTGCAGTTGCAAGCCCTCTTGCCCGCCGGCGCCTCCCGCGTGCACATGGAGGCGCTACTCGAGGTCGCCGACAGCTTGCTCACTTACCGCGCACGCTATCTGAGCACGCTGCAGGTCGCGCCGGTGGTCGACTTGTTGCTGACCGACACCTCGAATCCGCGCTCCGTCGCATTCCAAGTGGAAGCGCTGATGGAGCACTTCAAGCGCTTGCAGATCCACAGTGACGTTACACGCAGTCGCGCCGAGCGCCGTTTGATCTCCTTGCAGAGCACGCTCCTGACCGCAGACATCGAGCAAGCATGCGCGGGCGACGGCTCGGGTTTACGCCAGCTGCTCGAGGAATCAGCCACGTTGCTCTGGCAGTTCTCGGACGAAGTGGGGCACACCTTCTTCTCGCACTTGGCTTCCTCGCGCGCCGTCTCGCCGCCCGTGTGGATCAACGAGGACCTGGAAGCCAAATGAGGATGTTCAGCGTCAGTCACTCGACGCGCTACGAGTACGAAAGTCCGGTGGTGCACGCGCATCACATCGCGCACCTGGCCCCGAGGCCGCTGCAGTTTCAGCGCGTCTCCGGCTACTCCCTCGAGGTCTCGCCGACGCCCGCGAGCTTGTACGAAGAACACGACTATTTCGGCAATCGCGCTCATTTCATCGAGATTTTGAGTGAACACGAGGCGCTGGTCGTCACCGCCAAGACGTACATCGGGCTACGTGAACGCGATGCTCCGGAAGGACTCGCCGCGCGTGTCACTTGGGAAGAGGCGGCCGAGCGGCTAGCTGCCGATCGCGGTTTGGTCGAGGTCAGCGAGTACCGTTACGATTCTCCGCTGGTGCGCGCGCACTCGCTGCTCGCGGCCTATGCCGCGCCCTCGTTCACGCCCAAGCGCCCGCTGGTGGAAGCGGTACTGGCTTTCAATCGGCAGATCTTCGAAGAATTCACGTATGACCCGCGCGCAACCGATCTGAGCACACCGCTCGCGCAGGTGCTGCGTGATAAGCGCGGCGTGTGCCAAGACTTCGCGCACGTCGCGGTCGGCGCGCTGCGCTCGCTCGGACTGTCCGCGCGCTACGTCTCCGGCTATCTCGAGACCGATCCGCCCATCGATCGCCCGCGGCTCGTGGGCGCGGACGCCTCGCATGCCTGGGCGTCCGTTTACATCCCCGGCTTCGGCTGGTTCGATTTCGATCCGACCAACGCCGTGGTGCCCGCGACCCGCCACGTGACCGTGGGTTGGGGGAGGGACTTCAGCGACGTGAGCCCGCTCAAAGGCGTCGTCCTCGGCGGCGGCGCCCACAGCGTCGAAGTTGCGGTCGACGTCGAAGCGCTCGGCTGAGCGTCACTTCGCGAACTTCGAGGAGCGCGCCCTATTTCGAGCACCCAGCGTTGCCCTTTGGCAGGCGCAGGCCCGCGAAAATTGCCACAGATCCGACGAAACTCAGCAGAATCTCCAATCGGGTCGCGGAGCTGGGCGACGCGAGTCTCCGCGTAGTATAACCAGCGCATCATGCTGGCTCGCAGAGTGTCGATCGCGGAAGCAATGGATAGTAGCGGCGTGGCGTTCGGGACCAGCGGTGCGCGCGGTCTCGTCAGCGCCATGACGGACGAGGTTTGCTATACTTACACTCGCGGCTTCCTCCAGTACCTGGAGCGCGAACGCGAGATCCAACGTGGTGGACGAGTGGCCGTCGCCGGCGACCTGCGCTCGAGCACGCCCCGCATCATGCGCGCGGTGATGAAGGCAATTGCAGATCACGGTAGCGTGCCGGTCAACGGCGGTCGGGTGCCAACCCCCGCGGTCGCATTGTATGGCTTCAGCCAGAAAATCCCGTCGATCATGGTAACGGGCAGCCACATCCCGGACGACCGAAACGGCATCAAGTTCTATCGTCCCAAGAGCGAGCTGCTGAAGCGGGATGAACCCGGCATGAAAGAGCAGGTGGTCGAACTGCCTCCGGATTTCGATGGGAAGGGAGCTACCTTACCCAGCGCGCAGCGGGTGGAGCCTGCGGTCGAATCCGAAATCGAGCGGCGCTACGTGCAGCGCTACTTCGAGGCCTTCGGCGAAGGCGCCTTGCGTGGGACGAAGATCGGCCTATTCGAGCACTCGGCCGTGGGCCGTGACGTGTTGTTCGAGGTGTTGACGGGCCTCGGTGCGCAGGTCACGCGGCTCGGGCGTTCCGAAGCCTTCATCCCCGTGGATACCGAGGCCATCCGCCCGGAAGACGTGGCTTCGGCCGCGCGCTGGGCCAGCGAGCAGCAATTCGACACCATCGTTTCCACGGACGGGGACAGCGACCGCCCCTTGGTCAGTGACGAGCACGGCAAGTGGCTACGCGGCGACGTCGCGGGGATCTTGACCGGCAAGTTCCTTGGCGCGACGTTCGTAGCCGCGCCGGTGAGTTGCAACACCGCCGTCGAGAAGAGCGGCGCATTCCGGCGCGTGGTGCGCACGCGCATCGGCTCACCGTACGTGATCGAAGCCATGAATGGCGCGCTGGGCGGTGACGAGAAGGTCGTTGGCTACGAAGCGAATGGTGGCTTCTTGACCGCGACTGATTTCACGATCGCAGGCTCGCTGCCCGCGTTGCCCACGCGCGATGCGCTGCTCGTCCCCCTCGCGGTGCTGCTCAGCGCGCGCGCAAACGGCAGCACCATCTCGCAACTGCTCGCCAGCTTGCCGCAACGCTTCACGGCCAGCGATCGCCTGGAAGATTTTCCGACCGCGTTGTCCAAGGAACGCCTCGGCGCGTTGGCCCAAGGCGGACCCTCGGCGATTGCCGCCGCGTTCCCTGCCTTCGGTGAGGTGCGCGACGTGTCGATGGTGGACGGGCTGCGTGCGACGTTTGCCTCCGACGAAGTCGTGCACCTGCGCGCCTCCGGGAACGCGCCAGAACTCCGTTGCTACAGCGAGGCCGCGAGTGAAGCGCGCGCCATCGAATTGAACGAAGAAGCGTTGACCGTGCTGCGCGGTTGGCGCTGAGCCAGCTCAGCCGCGCCCGAAGCGCGTGACGAAGCCGCGATGCGCGTCGAGCGCCGAGTCATCGGTGGTTGCGAGCACTTGCGGCTTATGACCGGTTTGAAACTCGAGCACGGTGATCGTGCGCTGACTGGATACGAAGCGCGCGCGCCAATCCTTGACGGCGATCACGTAGCCGGCGCCGTCTTTACGGATGCGGCGAAAAGCTTGTGGCTCGGGGCCGAGTCGCAACGCGGCCACGAATCGCTCGGAAATCTCGAGGCTGAACTCCGATTCCAGGAAGTGCAGCTGCTCGGTCGCGAGCGGCGCGAACTCGACGGCGAAGTCCGGTTGCGGATCACTCGGTGCTTCCAGCCAGCCGCTGCTGGCATCGGGCACGCTGTCCGTGTACGCGATGTACGGCTTCAAATCGAGCACCGGCGAGCCATCCAAGATGTCCAGATTTTGCACGGTCAGCGTTAGCCCTTCGACTTTGCGCAGCTCGACCACGCTCATGCCGATCGGATTCGGGCGATAGGGAGAGCGCGTCGCAAACACGCCGCGCCGCAACCCGCTCCGGGGAGGCGACACCTTGGGCTTCCAAGTCGTGTTCAGGTGAAACCAGAACAGCACCCAAATGAAGTTGAAGCCCTGAATGTCCTCGAGCGCTTGCTCCAAGTTGCGCCCGGCAAACAGCTCGATGGTCCCTTGAACACCGCGCGCCAAAATCGGCTGGCGCGGGGCGTCCACGCGCTCTTTGAAGGGGGAGTGAACGACGCCGATCGGGCGAAGGGTGAGTGATTCGGTCACGGGCGCGCGACTCTAAGGGCTTTTTTCTCGGGATCCCAAGGGTTTGCGCGCGCGCCGCGTCGGGCGCAATTTTTGGCGGCGGCTCCCCTTGTCAGCGCCGGGCTCGATGGACAGGTTCTTTGGCGTCCCCGACAGAAACACGGTTCGCCGCAAGTTGGCTCCTTTTAGCCACTGCCGGTGGGTGTCGTCGAGTTCGGGTGAGAGGTCGTCCGTCATTTTTCGAGAAGGAGAAGTAAGTCATGCTCGTTCGTTTCAATGATCGTCGTAGGGCTCCAGTTTTCGGCTCTTCACGCGGCTTGCCCGTGTCGTCGTTGCGTAGGGAACTCGATCGGCTATTCGGCGACTTGGAGCGCGCGCCGTCCTTTGCCGGACTGAGCACGCCCGCCGTAACCTTTGCCGATACGGGTGAGACGTTGACTCTGCGTGCCGAATTGCCCGGACTGGGCGAGAAAGACGTGGACATCAGCGTCACCGCGAACGTCCTCACCGTGAAGGCGGCCCGTAAAGTCGAGGCCCCGGAGGGTTACGCTGCGCATCGCCGAGAGCGCCAGGGTTTCTCGTTCACTCAGAGCTACGAGTTGCCCGCGCGCATCGACCCCGAGAAGGTGCAAGCCACGCTGAAACAAGGCGTGCTCACGCTCACGCTGCCGAAAGCCGCGGAAGCCCAACCCAAACGAGTGACCGTTTCGGCCAGCGCCTGAGCCCGGCCTGTCGCCAATATTTTAGAGGAGAAGGATGATGCAGAACCAAAGCCAAGAGAAAACTCGTCCCGCGCGTGAACTCACACCGAACGTCGATATCTTCGAGAACGACGCGGAGCTGCTGGTCGTCGCGGACGTGCCCGGGCTCGACCCGAACGACATCGGCGTGCACGTCGATTTGCCGGAGTTCCGCATTGAAGCCAAGGTGCAGGGCTCGCCAGAGAAACCGGTCGTCTACACGCGAACCTTTCGCATCGATGAGCGGATCGATCCAGAGCGAGTAAAAGCCGAGTACACGAACGGCGTGCTTCGTGTTCATCTCGCCAAGAGCGCGGCGTTTCGCCCACGCCGGATCGAAGTTCAGAGCTCCTGAGTCGGCGCAGGTTCGAACGGGTGGCGATCGGGGGTCGGGGTCGCGCGTCTGCGCTGGGCTTTCTGCAGCCTGAACGCGCGGCCCTGCTTCCAAAGCTGCACCAGTCGAGGCTACTCTCCGCCCCGATGGCACTTCACCCCTTGGCTGGAAAGCCCGCCCCCGCAGAGATCCTGATCGACCCGAAAAAACTCGTGGACGCCTACTACTCGGTGCGTCCCGACGTCGCAAATCCGGAGCAATTGGTGAGCTTCGGCACGAGCGGTCACCGCGGTTCGGCCGAAGATGGCAGCTTCAACGAAGCGCACATCTTGGCCACGACACAGGCGATTTGCGAGTACCGGGCCGCGCAGGGCATCACCGGTCCCCTGTACATGGGACGGGACACGCACTGCGCGTCGGAGCCTGCCGAACGTAGCGCGCTGGAAGTGCTCGCCGCCAACGGCGTGGAAACTATTCTGCAAGCGGGCGGCGCTTACACCGCGACGCCCGGGATCTCTCACGCGATCTTGGCTTTCAACCGTGGCCGCCCGGCGCGTCTCGCGGACGGCATCGTGATTACGCCTTCGCACAACCCCCCGCGCGACGGCGGCTTCAAGTACAACCCGCCACACGGTGGTCCGGCCGACACCGACGTCACGGGCTGGGTGCAAGACCGCGCCAATGCGCTGCTGCGAGAGAACAATGCGGGGGTGAAGCGCCTGAGCTACGAAGCGGCCAAACGCGCAAGCACGACGCACGAGCAGGATTTTGCGGCCGCCTACATCGCCGACCTCGAGAACGTCGTCGATATCGAAGCCATTCGCACGAAGAAGGTGCGTCTGGGGGCCGATCCGCTGGGCGGAGCGAGCATCGCCTATTGGTCGCGCATCGCCGAGCACTACGCGCTCGATATCAGTGTCGTGAACCCGGCCGTCGATCCGCGCTTTGCGTTCATGACCGTGGATCACGACGGCAAGATCCGCATGGATTGCTCGAGCCCGTACGCGATGGCCAAGCTCGTGGGGCTCAAGGACCAGTATGACATCGCGTTCGGCAATGATCCGGATTCCGATCGGCATGGCATCGTCACGCCGTCGGCGGGGCTGCTGAATCCCAATCACTACCTCGCGGTCGCGATTCGCTATTTGTTCACGCATCGTCCGCAATGGTCGCCGAACGCGGCGGTCGGCAAGACATTGGTGAGCAGCTCGCTGATCGACCGCGTGGTGAAGTCAATCGGACGCCCGCTGAAGGAAGTCCCCGTCGGCTTCAAGTGGTTCGTCGATGGCTTGGTCGATGGCTCGTACGGTTTCGGCGGGGAGGAGAGCGCGGGCGCGAGCTTCTTGCGCAAAGACGGCGGCGCATGGACGACGGACAAAGACGGCATCATCCTGAATTTGCTGGCGGCCGAGATCACCGCGGTGACGGGCAAGGATCCCGGACAACACTACGAAGAACTGCGCGCCGAATTCGGCACGCCGTACTACACGCGCGTCGATCAAGCGGCGACGCCCGCGCAAAAGTCGTCGCTCAAGAAGCTGTCACCGGAGTCCGTCAGCGCGAGCGAACTCGCAGGGGAACCGATCTTGCACAAACTGACCCGTGCTCCGGCGAACGACGCCGCCATTGGCGGTTTGAAGGTCGTCACCGAGAACGGTTGGTTCGCCGCACGGCCATCCGGCACCGAGAACGTGTACAAGATTTACGCCGAGAGCTTCAAGGGCACGGCGCACCTCGACCTGATCTTGGAAGAGGCGCGCAAGATCGTCGGCGCTGCGCTGGGCGCCTGAATCGCTCGCGCGCCCGGCTGAGCAAAAAATAACCGTGGCGCGGTCGAACAATCGCCCGCGCCTGCGACGAGCTCCTTTGGCTGGTTGCAAAACCTAGCTAAAGTTTGTGGTGGCTTGTCCTTTTGGAGGTTTTCGATGCGCTCGTCCGTAATGGCTATCGGTGCCCTGTTGCTCGCCTTACCCGCGACCGCTCAGGCGCACTTCACGCTCGTCACTCCGCCGCCCGCGTCGACTTCCACCAATGGTGGCAAAGGCGATCCGCCGTGTGGCCCCACCGCCATGCCGTCGAACGTCGTGACCGCGGTGACGGGCGGGAGCAAGCTGACGATCAAGCTCAACGAGACCGTGTTTCACCCGGGGTTCTACCGCGTCGCGCTGTCCATCAAGTCGCGCGACGAGCTACCACTCGACAACGTGGTCAAGGACGCGAGCGGTAAAGTCTTGCCGCCCGCCGGCCCGGGCAACTCGGCGACCGCCGTGTACGAAGAGAACCCGGTGTTCCCCGTGCTTGCGGACAACTTGTTCCCGCACACGACGGACATGAAGATGTTCACGGGTGAGGTGACGCTGCCCAACGTGAACTGCGACAAGTGCACGTTGCAGGTGATCGAGTTCATGGCCAACCACGGCTCGAACGGCCCCAAGGAAGGCTATTTTTATCATCACTGTGCCGATCTGAAGATCACCGCGGACCCGAGCAAACCGGTCTTCGACCCCAGCGCGGGCAGCGGCGCCGGCGGTGGTTCGAGCGGCGGTGCCGCAGGGACAGCCGGCGCAGCCGGAACGGGCGGCATGGGCGCCGCCTCCGGCAGTGCCGCCGTCAGCGCGGGCAGTGGCGGAACGGGCGGCACCAGCACCCCGACGGGGGTCAGTGGCGGTGGTAGCGCGGCCGTGAGCGCCGGCGCGCCTCCGGTCGCGGCGGGCTCCGCCAACGGCAGCGCGGGCGCAAACACGACGGCGGGCGCCACCGGCACCCCGAATGCGAACGATGGCGCGGACTCCGGTGGTTGCGCGTTGAGAAACCGCGTCGCCGATTCGAGGCCCTTGCTGCTCGGCTTGCTCGGTTTGCTCGCGCTCGGTCGACGCCGCCATCGCCGAGGTTGAGCGGTCACTTCGCGCGCGGGGCGGGCGTGCTAAATAGCGGCCCATGGCCGAGACCATCTTCGACAAGATCCTGAACGGCGAAATCCCGTGCCACAAGCTATACGAGGACGAGTGGGTGCTGGCATTTCTGGACATCGCCCCGCTCAGCTTCGGCCATGCGCTGGTGATTCCGAAGGAGCGCGCGCGAACGCTCGATCTGCTTTCGGACGAGTCGAGCGCAGCCATCGGTCGCGTGCAGCCGCGTTTGTGCCTTGCGATCAAGCGTCTGACGGGCGCCCGCGCGTTCAACGTGCTGGAGAACAACGAAAGCCTCGCGCACCAGGCGATCCCGCATGTGCATTTCCACATCATCCCCAAGCCCGACGAGAAGTCGGGCCTGGGTGTCGGTTGGCCCGCGGGCAAGCTCGACCCCGCCAAAGGCGCCGAGCTCGCCGCACAAATCGTGAAGGAGCTGGCGGGCTAGGCTAACCGCGGGCGGCGCGGTAGCGCTTGATCAGCGTGTTCGTCGAGCTGTCGTGCGCGAGGGCCGGTTCGCTCTTGGCTTCGAGTTCGCTGCCGATGCGCTTGGCCAGCACCTTGCCGAGCTCCACGCCCCACTGATCGAACGAATTGATCTGCCAGATCACGCCCTGCACGAACACTTTGTGCTCGTACAGGGCGACCAGCTTGCCGAGCATGCTCGGCGTCAGGCGGTCACAGAGCAGGGTGTTGGTCGGTCGATTGCCGGGGAAGCTCTTGTGCGTTTGGAGCTCGGGCGCGACGCCTTCTTTGGCGACCTCTTCGCGGGTTTTGCCGAACGCGAGCGCCTCGGTTTGGGCGAAGAAATTGGCCATCAACAGGTCATGGTGCGTGCCGATGGGGTTCAGGCTGTGGATGAAACCGATGAAATCACAAGGCACGAGTTTCGTGCCCTGGTGGATCAATTGGTAGAACGCGTGCTGGCCGTTCGTGCCCGGTTGACCCCACAGGATAGGCCCGGTCTGATAGTCCACGGTATCACCCTGGAGGGTGACACGCTTGCCGTTCGACTCCATGTCCAGCTGTTGCAAGTAGGCGCTGAAGCGAGCCAGGTACTGATCGTAGGGCAAGACCGCGAACGTCTCGGCGCCGTGGAAGTTGTTGTACCAGACGCCGATCAACGCCAAGAGCACGGGCATGTTCTGCGCGAAAGGCGCCGTGCGAAAGTGCTCGTCCATGGCGTGGAAGCCGGAGAGCATGTCGTTACGCATCGCCGCCGATGGCCAGCATGAGCGAGAGGCCGACGGCGGAGTCGTAGGAATAGCGCCCGCCAACCCAGTCCCAAAATCCGAACATGTTGGTGGTGTCGATGCCGAACTTCGCGACTTCTTCCGCGTTGGTCGAGACGGCCACGAAATGCTTTTTGACCGCGGCCGGGTCCCTCAACTTGGCGAGCAAGAAATCGCGCGCGGTCTTGGCGTTGCCCAGCGTTTCGAGGGTAGTGAAGGTCTTGGAGCAGACGATGAACAGCGTCTCTTCTGGGTCGAGGTCGTGGGTCGCCTCCGCGAAGTCGGTCGCATCCACGTTCGAGACGAAGCGGAAGGTGAGGTGACGGGCGCTGTAGAAACGCAGGGCCTCGGTCGCCATGTACGGGCCCAGATCGGAGCCGCCGATGCCGATATTGACGATGTTCTTGATCGACTTTCCGGTGTGACCTTTCCAAGCGCCGCTGCGCACGCGCTCGGCAAATTCCGCCATCTTGCTCAGCACCGCGTGTACTTCCGGCACCACGTTCTTGCCGTCGACCACGATCGACGCGCCCGCGGGCGCGCGTAGCGCCGTGTGCAACACCGCTCGGCCTTCCGTGGTGTTGATCTTCTCGCCCGCGAACATGGCGTCGATTTTGGCGCGCAGTCCGGAGCTCTCGGCTACGGCCAGCAGGGCTTCGATGGTCTCGTCCGTGATGCGGTTCTTCGAGTAATCGAAGTAGATCCCGAGGGCCTCTACCTGAAAGCGTTCTGCGCGCGTCGGGTCTTTTGCGAACAGCTCACGCATTTCGGTTGCGTGACTGGCTTGGTAGTGCGCCTGAAGGGCTTGCCACTCAGGGCTTTGCGTGAGTTGTGTAGATTTCGCCATGGCGGCGCGAGGCTACCATGCCCCACCTGGGCTAGGGCATTGCGGGCGGGTTACCGTTCGGGCTTGCGAAGCGATCGGGCCGAGACCCGGACTCGCAGTCGTTACGCTTCCAGCCCCACCAAATTCAAATCAGCCACCAACGGCAGATGATCGGACGCCTGTTTGGCGAGCTTGGTTTTGGGCACGCTGATGCCGCGAGCCTCGAGGTCGCCACGGACGAACACGCCATCGAGCGGCCTCACGGGGAGGTAAGCAGGGAACGTGTTGAGTAGCGACCCGCAGCGACCGAAGCCTGCCGGTTGCAAGTAGCGAGGTCCGAGCGACCCCCAAACGTCGTTCAAATCTCCGCCCAATACGACCGGCGTCCGTCGTTGCAAATGCGCGAACGGTTGCGACGCGAGGAAGCGTTCCAATTGCAGACCCCGCTCGGAACCAGCCAAGCCGAGGTGCATGTTGACGAGGACGAGGCTGCGTTCGTGGTCGGTGCCGTGCACGTGAGCGCGGGCGGTCAGCGCGCCGCGCTTCTTCCGTGTGCCGATGGTCAAATCGACGCGACTGATGTCGGTCAGTGGCCAGCGACTCAAGATCGCGTTGCCGTATCCGCCCATGCGAAAGCGATGCTCGGGTCCGAACGCCAGGTGCTTCATCTCGAGCGCTTCGGCCAAGGCCGAAGGTTGGTCGTGGAAGTGTGAGCGCGGCATGTCCTCCGCAACTTCCTGGAGCATCGCGATATCGGGCTCGAGGGCCTTCAGGACTTCGATGACTCGCTCGAGCCGGTAGCGACGGTCGGCTCCGCCAATGCCTTTGTGGATGTTCCAGCTGACGACGCGAAATTTCATGCAGGGCTCGTTTTGGGCGGGGACGGTCGGTTCACTCTAGCCCGGTTTGTCGTGAAATTCCGAACCGGCTGGGAGTGGGCTAAGCTGATACCGCTTCTTGCCGAACCCGCCGATGACCGACTCGCCGCCTCCCGACATGCAGGGCATAACGATTGCCGGCCGTTACCTGGTCGAGCGGTTGATCGGTCAAGGCGGCATGGGCACGGTTTGGGCAGGACGCCACATCAGCCTCGATCAGCTCGTGGCCATCAAGTTCGTGCATCCGAACTTGGCCGGCAGCGCGGAGGCATTGAGGCGTTTCGACACGGAAGCGAAGGCGGCCGCGCGTATCAAGAGCCGGCACGCGGTGGCCGTGTACGATCACGGGGTCAGCGAGAGCGGACAGCCGTACATCGTGATGGAGTATCTGGAAGGCGAGTCACTCGAGCAATCGATTGCAAGGCGCGGCAAATTGCCTCTGCACGAAGTGGCCGAGATCGTCCAACAAGCGGCCCGTGCGCTGCACGCCGCGCACCAAGCCGGAATCGTTCACCGCGACCTCAAGCCGGACAACATTTTCCTGGCGCGTGACGATGAGGCCGGAGCTCGCGGTTACTCGGTCAAACTGGTCGATTTCGGCATCGCAAAAATCGTGCACGAGCAGGCTGCGGGCGGTGCCGCCTCCACGCAAGCCGGCATGGTGCTGGGCACACCGCACTACATGAGCCCGGAGGCGTTGACGGCCAGCAAGCCCGTGAGTGAGGCTTCCGACATTTGGTCCTTGGGGGCCTGCGCCTTCTCAGCCGTGTGTGGCCGCGTGCCTTTCGAAGGTGATGCGATCGGGGACGTGGTGCTGAAGGTGTGCGCGGCGCCGATGCCCGTGCCTTCGCACATCCAACCCTCGCTGCCGAAGGCGTTCGACGCTTGGTTCGAGCGCGCCTGCTCACGCGACTCCAAGCGTCGCTTCGCGTCCGTCGTCGAACTCGCGGATGCCTTGGTGCGCTTGGACGAGTGGGCACGCGCCCAGCGGGAGCAAGTGATGTACGAAATTCGCCCCATGGCTCCGAGCATCCTCGACATGAGTGACCTCGAGCCGCGGCCCTCCAGCCGTGGGCGCCTGCTTGCGGGTCTGCTCGTCGGGGCGTCGTTGATGTTGGGCGTTCTCGGGCTGTACGTCTTCAAGCGCACGCGCGAGGCGGACGAAGCCGTGCGTCAGGCCACGGCCAGCGCTGCGGCGGTCGTCGAAGCCGATAACCAACGCAAGCTGCGAGAGGCAGAAAAGCTGTTTCGGGCGTCAGACGCCGGCTCGCCGGCCCAGGATGCAGGCAAACCCGCCGCCTCCGCCCGACGTGGCCCGCAAAGTCCGACCAAAAAGAAGCACCCCTGATCGGCGCGCGCGTTCTGCGCGCCGAAGCCGAAATCGGCGGGATCGAAGCGCGTGTGACCCCCTCGCCCGAGTTTGCCGCTGGTGATATAGAACCGGCTCCGCTCCATCAGAGGTACGCAGATGATCGACGATGTTTTGAACGAACTGCGGCAAGCAATCGAGAAATCGAAGGAAGCTTTGCGTCGCGAAACGGCCAAGCTCCGAACCGGGCGCGCGCATCCGTCGATGCTCGATTCGATCCGCGTCGACTACTACGGGCAGACCACGCCGCTCGGCCAAATGGCAACGGTCAGCGTGCCCGAACCCCGCTTGCTCACGGTCAAGCCCTGGGACAAATCTCAGGTGAAGGCCGCCGAAAAGGCGCTGCGCGAGTCCGACCTCGGCTTGAATCCGCAAGTCGATGGCGATCTGATCCGCATTCCGATCCCGCCGCTCAGTGAAGAGCGCCGCAAGGACCTCGTCAAAATCGCCAAGAAGGACGGCGAAGAGTGCAAGGTCAGCGTGCGCAAAGCCCGCCACGAGGCGCTCGATATGCTGGCCGAGGTGAAAGACGGCGGCGGCGCGAGTGAAGACGAAGTCGAGCGCGCCAAGAAGAAGGTCGAAGAAATCATGTCCGAGGCCGGGCAGGCCATCGACCACATCATTCAGGTCAAAGAAAAAGAGATCTTGGCCATCTGAACGGCTCGGGCGAGAGCGCACGTTCGGCCGCATCCCACCTAGGCCGGCGCGCGTTTTCGCGGCCGACGGTGAGGGGCTGGAAATGCCGAGCGATGAGGCCATGCCATTCGACCCCAAAACCATGCACAAAACCCGGCATGACAGGGCCCGCCGCGCGCGACCGCGCCGAACTCGAGCGGCCCCGCCAACTTGACACACACGGGGCGGCATGAAAGCTTGCGGGTTGCTCTCAGCGAGGGTCTGGCCCGCATGGCTAATCGATCAACGATTCAGGGAAGTTATCCGTGCGTGCAGTAGCGGCCGGCGTCACCGACGTGGGGCTGCAGCGCGACCACAACGAGGATAGCTTTGCCATCCTCGAAGACCACACGCTGTACATCGTCGCCGACGGCATGGGCGGCCATCGCGCAGGTGACGTAGCAAGCAAGCTTGCGACGGAGGCCATCGTCGATTTCTTCCGCGCAACCGCCACCGAAGACTTCACCTGGCCGTTCCATTTCGACGCTCGGCTTTCGGAAGAGGAGAACCGGCTGCTCACGGGGATCCGCATCGCCAATCGGCAGATCGTGGAGCGTAGCGCTCGTTCACGTGAGTTTCACGGCATGGGCACCACGGTCGTCGGCTGCTTGTTCAGCTCACGCAAGAAGAAGATGTACATCGGTCACGTGGGCGACAGCCGCGCGTACCGGGTACGTGGTGGGCAAATCAAGCAGATGACTCGCGATCACTCGCTGGTCAACGACTACCTGCTCGCAATGCCCGAGCTGACCGAAGAGCAGCGCAGTGAGCTGCCGAAGAACGTGATCACACGGGCGCTGGGCATGCAGGAGCACGTCTCCGTCGATCTCCAAGCGGACGACGCGCAGGTGGGGGATTCTTACATCCTGTGCTCGGACGGCCTGAGCGGGATGATCGAAGACGACGAGATCCTCGCGCTCGTGCAATCCTCGCCCGAGCTTCCGGATGTGTGTCGCAAGTTGATCGCGCTCGCCAACGAACACGGGGGTGAAGACAACATCACCGCCGTCGTCGTGCGCATCGACTCCGGTGCTGAAGACGGCCCGAGCCTATCCGACACGCTGCCCACCGCCGGCACCGTTGCGCGCCGCCCGCAAGCGTCGGTACCCGATGTCACCGCCGACACTCCGCCCGCGGGCGTCGTCGCGCCCAAGCCCGACCCCAAGGGCTGACGCGCTTTCGCCATCCGCGGCGGATAGCAGGCTCACAAACGCGTCAAACGCGAACTCGAAGCGAGTTCGCGTTTGACCGCGCCTGCCGCTCGCATCACGAGCGCGCGAGCGTCAGGAGCCTTCGCAGTTTTCGAGAACGAACGTGGTGGTCGTGCCGACCGAGCACTCTTGCGACGTCGAAGAGTTCTTGATCGTGGGGCAGGAGATGGTGGCCCACATGCTCCCGGGTTTGATTTGCTGCTTGAGGACGGTCACGGTGCACGCCGCGGCGGCGCTGGAGAACGTGCCGGCGAGATCCGCGGTGTACACGCTGGCGGTCGCGGTTCCGGTCGCCTTATCGGCGTTGACCGTTCCGCCCGTGAGCGACCAAGTGAGTTTGCTCACGTCGGAGTAGATCGAGCCAGAGAAGGTGTAGGGGCCGTTGCCCTTCACTGAGCACTTGATCGTTGCGCCTTTTTCGCCGTCGACCAACGGATCGCCGATCGTATTGGAGTCGGGCCCATCGGGATCGCCGACAACGTAGATTTTGCCGGGGACGGGACAGGTCGGCGAGCCCAGCTTCTGGACGCTCAACGTCAGACCACCTTGTGATGGACGCGGTACAGGGTCGCTGCAGCCCAGCGCAGCTAGCAAGGGAACCGTCAGAAACGACCATCGCGGGCAACCGTTCATCATTGAGAGCATTCCTCCGAGGGCACATCATACTCGGACAATCTCGGCGCAGCGGCTTTTCTGCAGCGACGATTCGCCACTGAAAAAATGGCGTCACGGCGGAGTCGTGCGCACACGCCCCAACGCAAAAAAAGAAGCCGACTCGATTTCTCGAGTCGGCTTTCTTCTCGTCCCTGCGCGGGGTGAGTGACGGGGATCGAACCCGCGACAACCGGAGCCACAATCCAGTGCTCTACCACTGAGCTACACCCACCGTCGGTTTACGGTGACTGGCGACCCGAAGACCGCCAACGCAGGCGGGTACTTAGCTCACCTCGGGGTGTTTCAGCAACCCAATGAAGCGAACAAAATACTCAGCCGAGCTTCCAAAGTTCCGCTGCGACTGCCGCCGCGGCGCGTAAGTCTCGCTCGTGGGCTTGCCACAGGCGCTCCGCGCGGATTTCGCGCATCGGTCCTTCGCCGAGGCCCTCCAAAGCGGCGCCCAGGGAGCTACCCAGCCCGCTGAGGTCGTAGCCGCCCTCGAGGCTCATCCCAACGGGAACCCCGGGGTCGAGCGCGCCCAGCGTGCGCCTCACGATGGTTCGAAAGCCGTCGTCGGTCAGCTGCATTTGCGCCAACGGATCGCGCGCGTGCGCGTCGAACCCCGCGCTGAACAGGAGCAATCCGGGCCGGTACGCTTCCAAGACGGGAGCGACGATTCGGTCGATCGCGGCGGCGTACACGGCATCTCCCGCGCCCGCCGACAGCGGCACGTTCAGCGTGTAGCCGCGGCCGTCACCGCGGCCACTCTCCTCGGCGGCTCCGCTGCCGGGGTAAAGCGGCGATTGGTGAAGCGAGACGAACAGCACCGAGGGGTCGTCATAGAACATCTCCTGGGTCCCGTTACCGTGGTGCACGTCGAAGTCGACGATCGCGACCCGCTCCACTCCGCGCGCACGCGCATGCGCGGCCGCGACCGCGACGTTGTTGAGCAAACAAAAACCCATCGCGCCCGACGGCCGCGCGTGGTGCCCGGGCGGGCGCACCAAGGCGAGCCCGTAGTCGGCGCGGCGATCGAGCAACGCATCGGTCACCACGAGCGCCGCTCCCGCGCCCGCGCGCGCCGCGGCCACCGACTGCGCGCTGTAGAACGTGTCCTCGTCGAAGTAGCCAGATTGGCCGGCCGCCTGGCCCAGGCGCGTCAGGTAAGCTTCTGCGTGGACGCGCGCGAGCTCCTCGCTCGTGGCGTAGCGCGTGGCGAGATCCAAGCGCTGCAGATCGATATCGGCGCGGGCGATCGCCGCGCGCGCTGCATGTAGGCGTTCGGGACGCTCGGGATGGCCGGCAGGCGCAAGGTGTTCGCAGAACAGCGGATCATCGACGAGCGCCAAGGTTTTCTGCATTGCCTCGATCCTTTACCGGACGGTCAGCCCGCGCGGTCAGCTAGCGGAGAACGCACACACACTAACGCACTCCTGACTTTAGCGCGGCCGGACTTTAGCTCTGCCCGGACAAGTAGTACCGTCGTCCCCAAAGCGCCGCCGGGCGTTTTTGACGGAGCGCGGCCAAATCCCGGGACCCCGGGGTTCGAGCCAAAGGGGCCACAGGATGCGTTGGAAGATCATCATTGTAAACGCCGGTATCGTCATTGTCGTCGGCCTGCTGACGTACGTGCTCTTGGCCACGTCGCTGAAGGACGTGATCGCCAATCAGGCTGAACGCAAACGGGAAGTCGCGCAGGCGTTGCGCGCAGCGAACGCACAGTTGGCGCTCGATGGGCTACGCATGGAGCGCTGGCTGGACAGCAATGCGAGTGCGCCCTCGGTGCGGGCCGCGCTCGCCGGCGGTACGGCGGACGCTCGCAGCGAAGCCGCGACGGCCGAAGCAAACCGTCTGCGTGATGCGGCGGTGAGCGAGCCGATGTTCGCAAAAATGGCGCCATCCTTGGTGCTGATCGTCGATGCCCAGGGTGTTGCGGTCGGGCGCAACGGCTCGGCGTTGATGCGTGGTGAGAACGTGGCGGCGGCCTACCCGTCGCTCGCGGAATCACTGAAGACGGGTCACACGGCGAGCGCGCTGTGGATCAATCACAAGCGCAGCGAGCAAATGCTCACGAGCTACGCGCCCCTGCGCGGGGACAACGGCAGCGTGCTCGGCGCGTTGGTCGTCGGGACGCCGCTCAACGACGAACGTTTGACGCGCACCAGCGATCTGACGAGTGGTCACACGCTGCTCTTGGCCGCGGTGACCGACGCGTTCGAGCTGGTCGCGGACAGCGCGGCCCCGGCGAGCGTGGTGGCGTCGGCGAGCCAAGCCAACGTGGTGGCGGCATCCAAGCAAGCCCTCAGCTCTGGGGGGGTAGTCACGGTAGAGCTCGCGGGTTCGGGCAATTTATTTGGTGCCGTCCCGCTGGATGGTTACGCCGGGGAAACACGCGGCGCGATCATCGCCGCGGTGCCCGCATCACTCGTCGACAGCTTGCCGGGCTTGCTGTGGCCGGTGTTCGCGGTTTCCGGTCTGGGCGTCTTGCTAGTGGTCGTGGGCGGAACCCTGCTCGGCAACTACATCTCGGGCCCGGTCTCCGAACTCGAGGATGGCCTGTTGGCGATCATCAATGGCAACTCGGAGCTCCGCTTTCAGCTCGAACACGACGAGCTCGGAGGGTTGGTGTTCCGGATCAATTCGTTGCTCAACGCCATGATGGGTGTGGCCGAGGACACGACCGACGAGCAGGGGCGTCCTTCTCAGGGACCGAGCGCGCGGGACTTTCAGGAGGCACTCGCCGTCGACGAGAGCTCGGTGGCCGGCAACGTCGACCCGGGGGTCGCCGCCAGTCTGTCGGCGGAGAACGCCGACCAGTACTATCGCCGGCTATTCAACGAATACATCGCCGCCAAACGTCAGATCGGTGAACCTGTCGAGCACATCACGTTCGAAGCGTTCGTGGGTCGGATTCGTGCCAGCGAGGCGGAAACCTCGCAAAAACACGGTAAGCCGGTGCGCTATCAAGTGCAGCTGCGCGGCAACGCCGTGGTGTTGATCGCCGTACCCTTGTCCTGAGCCGGGCTTTTCCGCATCCAAACCCACCGGAGCGCGCGGGAGCGCTGGGACGACGCACCGTTTCGAGCTATATGCACGGGCCGGCGCGCGCTCGGCGCTCGCTCCGCACGCTTCGATAGGACCATGGGAATTTTCGATTTTCTGAGCAAGAACAAGAGCGATCAGCCGCCGCGCGCTTCCCAAAAAGAGATCGCGCGACTCGAACGTTTGCTGGGCAACAAGCTGTCGCAGAACTTCGATCGCCAAGAGGCGATTCAAGAACTCGGTCGCATGGGGACGGCGCAAGCGGCCTCCGCGTTGCTCAAACGCTTCGACTGGGTGCTCGATCCGTCGATCACGGACCAGGAGGAGAAAGAATCCTGCATGCGCGGCATCGTGTCCGTGGGTGAGGACGCACTCGAGCCGATCCGTGATTATTGCGAGAAGGCAGAGAGCCTGACCTGGCCTCTGAAGGTGCTACGCGCGATCGTCAAAGACGAAGCGCAAGCCGCCCACGAGCTGCTCGGCATTCTGGAGCAGTTCGATACCGAGTACGTCCGAAACGCGGAGCCCAAAGTGCAGCTGATCCAAGCGCTCGAAGGCTATCCGACGGAAGCCGTGCGCCAGGCGGTCGAACCGTTCCTCGGTGACATGAGTGAGCCGGTTCGCTTCACCTCGGCCACGACGCTCTTCGCCATCAACGACGCTGCTAGCGTGCCGCCATTGGTTGCGGCCCTCGAGTCCGAAGAGTCGCTGCGCACGCAGAATCGGATCGCCCAGGGTTTGGCGGACCGCGCCTGGCCAATCCCCGCCGAGCTGCTCGATACCGTGAAGAAGGCGCTGCCCCCGGGCTTCCGCCTGGCCGGCAACAAAGTTCAACGGGGCTGACGCGACCTTCGCGCTCCACCGAGCGCGAGTCGCCCGCGGCGGTTCTGCGTACAAACGCAAAACGCCCCGCGTTTCGGCGGGGCGTTTTGAGTAAAGAGCGCTTCAACGCTCAATCAACGACAATTACTCACTGACCTTGTACTGGAAGGGCAGGTAGATGCTGTAACTGACGGACAGCATCGGATTGAGGCTGAACTGACGGTCCTCGTTGTCGATCTTGTTATCCGGGAACTTCTTGTCTTTCCCGCCGCCAGCCGTGTCGAACCCGGCGGTATTCCACGAAAACGGGGTGAGGCGCCCCTCGAAGCCGAGGGCGCTCCACTTGTTGATGTAGAAGTTGAAACCGAGACCGACCGTCGGGGCGACCGCCACGCGCGTTGCCGTGTTGAAGGCACCCGGCCCCGAGCAGAGATCACCCTCGGTATTCGAGCAGTTCTTGCGCTCGGTCAGACCGACGAAGGCCGGACCGGCGAAGAAGTACAGGTCCGTATCCAGATAAATACTCTGGAACAAGGCCAGCTTGCCGCGAAAGGGAACGGCCGTCAGCTGCGGAGCGACGATCCAGTCGATGCCACCCAGCTGCTTCTTGAAGTCGTCACCGAGATTGACCTTGGTCAGCTGCCGGTCGGTCGTGGGCGTGCCGTCGGCGTTGGTCAACGGCCGAGAGGCATTCACCGATTGAATCTGCTCGGTCAAATGGGTCTGGATGCGAATGGCACTACCAATCGCTCCCCAAGCACCGAACGAGAGCCAGTCAGTGAAGTTGTAGTTGAGCTTGGCGCCCAGCAAAATCGTGCGCTGGTATTCATCCAACAGGGTGAACGAGACGGCCGGAGCCACCTCGAAACGCCCCTTGCGATGCTGGCGCAACTTGCGCACGGCCGGCGCGCCCGCGAGCGGGCCAGTGAGCAGGATTTGCTGCGCCTCAGCTTGCTCGGTGAAGGCAAAAAGTGCGAGCGCAGCAGCCAGCACGGACACCAGCCGCTTCGTAGTCTTCTGTTTCGTGATCGTCATGCCTCGCCCTTTGCCCATCACTTCGGCAACCGGTAGTCGAACGAGAACGGGAGGAAGATCGCAGCACCAATCTGTGCTTGCACGTTGTTCGTTAGGCTCGTTTCGCCGTACCATTTCGATTTGTTCTGCGCGTCCGCAGGGTTGGTCGGCGTCTCGAGACTTTCGAGCTTGTCGTTGAACACATAGTCACGCACTTCCAAAACCGCGGCGAACCAACGATTGACGAAGATGCGGAGACCAATGCCCGCGTTGAACGCTAGCTTCGGTTCGAACGAGAAGTTGCGATTGTCCGGGTCGATGACCGGGATCGGACGAACGCTGAGTGCACCGACGCCGCCCACTACGTACGCATCGTAGTGGAAGATGAAGTCACCGAAGCCGGCGAACTTGCCGTACGCGGGGACGTACGTGAAGTTCAGCGCCGCACCCCACTGATACTCGGTGAGCGGCACGGCCACGCGCGCCGCGCGGCGAACCTGCGCGTTGAAGTCCTTGTCGACGTTGAACGGCGCGTAGTACGCACCGTTCACGCCAATCGCGAGGACGTTGGTGATGTAGTAGTTGAGCGCCAGCACCGGGGCGGGATGGGAGACGAACTGGTCGTTCATCGTGAACGACCAACCCGCCTGCAGCTCGAAACGACGAACGCGCAGCGCGTACGCTTGCTGCACGGCGAAGATCTGCTCCTTCAAGGGGCGGGCAGCCTCCTTGTCCATGTCCAGATTCGGACATGCTGCCGGATCGATCTTACAGATATCGTCGAGACCGGAGCCGGTCGGCGTATCTTCGGTTGGTTCGCCGGTATCGCCGGCGGTATCACCCGCGGCTGCGGCGTCACCAGCAGGTGCGGCATCTGTGCCGGCACTCGCTGCTGCATCACCACTCGCATCAGCGTCGATCACGCCTTTGCTACTTGCCGCAGCTTTGCCGCCTACCGTGACTTTCCCTGCTTTGGCTTGCGCCCAGCTTTGAGCAGGGAATATGCCGAGGGCTACTGCCACGAGGAGCCCGATGGGACTTGACTTCATCGATGCCTCTTCCGCTTTCCCTTCAAACGACGCATTGGGTCAGCGCGCGGTTCCAACACCGCAACCACTTGGAACTATTGAACAATTCCGCGAACCGGAAACGCCGGGGGACTATATCACGCTAAAAATCTTACAATCAACAAGCTAAAAC
>Ga0247757_10000758_pt1 | contig 25210 bp, 19 predicted proteins | sample UWRJL126311R4_FD_180929 | JGI IMG/M metagenome (GOLD analysis project Ga0247757, IMG submission 180929) | Plant litter microbial communities from Arlington Agricultural Research Station in Wisconsin, United States - UWRJ-L126-311R-4 | ecosystem: Environmental > Terrestrial > Plant litter >...
CATTGCCCCCGCGCTTCGACCGCGCCTACGTCGGCTTACCCGGCGGCGCGGTGCTGGCCGTCGGTGGCTGTGAAGACCGCGAACCAGAAACCGACGAGGACTGCGCCCGCGCCTGCCCGCGCGGCTGCCCGCCCCAACGCACTGAAGCGTTTTGGATCTCGCCCGGGGGCGACATCCAGGAACTCGAGTCACCCAGCGCGGCGGAGCACGCGACCCTGCTCCCCGGCAGTGACGGCCGCCCTTGGCTGATCGCGAACGGCCCAGAATCACGCGCGCTCGAGCTGCAGCGGTTCAACCCCTGGCAAGGCCGGTTCGAGCCGGTGCTCAGCGAGCTCGCGCTGGGCGCGGCGCGTGACCAGCCGCGCTTCGTGAGCACGGGCTTGGACGCCTTCGTATGGCTCGGCAAAGACGCGCAAGGAGTCGCGCTGACGGGCGCGCGCTTGGCCACGCGCTCCGCGTTCAGCACCGACATCCCGCTGGTGACGCCGCGCGATCCCGACGACGCCGCGCGACCTGCGCACCTCGTGCCGGACCACGCGCCGAGCCGCGAACTCGAATACGAAGGCGGCCCGGGCGCGCTCGTGTTCGAGGCCAGCGCGCCCGGCGCCGCAAAGACCTGCGTTTGGATCAGCGACGCACGCTTCGCCGAGTTCTCGGCCGAGATCAGCTACTCGTCCGCGGCCGCCCCGGGCCTGCGCTTGGGCACGACCGATTGCCTGCTGCCAACGGGCGGCGATGGCGGACGCATTTTGCTGGAACGCAGCGGAATTCGCGCATCGTTGACGGTCGGCAACGCGCGCGGGGAATGCATGGTGAGCGATGCGCGCGTCGCTCTCGGCGTGTGCGCGAGCGAGCTCGGTCAGGCGCGAGTGACGCGGATCAGCGTGAAACGCGGGCCGTGAGCGACGCGCTTCAGCGCTTGAACCATTTGCCGAAGCCGCCCTTGTCCGGCGGCTTCACGCTCGCGGGGGTGCCCGTGCTCGGGCGGTCGCTCGGAGATTTCTGACCCGTGCGGCGTTGCTCGGCCTTGCGCATCTCGTACAGACGAATCTCCCGTTGTGCGTCCAAGTGGCGCGGATCATTTTCGACGATGAATCGAAAATCACCGACCGCTTTACCGTTTTTGCCAAGGCGCTTGAGGATCGACCCGCGATACCAACGGATGCGCGTGTTGTTCGGTTCCAGCCGCTGCGCCTTCTCGATGCGCGCCAAAATCTCTTCCAAATTGGCGTTGAGCTGGGTTGATTCGACCCAGGCCAAGAGCGCAATGTAATCCGCCTGGCTCGGATCGAGCTCGACCGCCTTGCGTGCCTCTTCCAATGCGCCGAGAGCGTTGTTGCGCTTCATCAAGACCTCGGCCTTTTGGAAAGCGGTGGCCGCGCGCAGGACGCGCTGCACTTGCTCTTGCTCTTCGGCGCTCCCACCGCCGTCTTTGCGCAGCTCGTCGTACTCTTTGCGACGCGTGGCATCCGCCAAGATTTGGTGCGCCTCGCTCATGCGCGCAAACACCTTGGTCGCCAAATCACGCACGTCTGCCAGATCTGGACCGAGGCGATCGGGGTGCCACTTCTTCGCGAGTTGAAAGAATGCGGCTTGAATCACCGAGGGAATCGCATCCGCCGCCACGCCGAGGAGCTCGTAGTAGTCGGCGTTGCCGTCGGCCGCGCGCTCGCGAATCTCGGCTTTGAACGCGGCCTGCTCTGGGCTCTCTACCGGCTTCGGCGGGGGCGACGGCGCGGGCGGCTGCGAGCTCATGCTGCCCGACGGGTGACGCGCGGCCGGCGCCGCCGGCGAGGGCGCGTGGGACGGCGGAAACGGCACGGCCGCCGCGACCGGGATGCGCGAGGAAGACGGCGCTTCGTCCACGCCGATCGGCTCGACCCCGGGGATCCCGGACTCGAGCTGGCGCGTGATGAGCATCGCGTACACCAAGCGGCGCACGTAGGCGGGGTCCGCGAGGCCGCGGCCGAGCAGCTCCGACAGAGGCTGCGGCTTCGCCCGCAATACATCGATGATCGATTGCTCGCGCTGATCGAAGCGGAAGCGACGGATGGGCGCGTCGACGTGGAGCAAGATCAGTTGATCACCAAAGCGTTGCAGTACTTCCGCCATGTGACCCGCATGCGCGTACTCGCGCACGCCGCGCCAGATCAGCGACAGGGGTTTCGCGCGTACGCCATCCCCCCCCCAACGCTCGAGGAAGTTATGGCGATCGTAATAGCCAAATAGGGTATCTGGCGGCAGGCTGAACATCCACAGCACTTGCCGTGAAAGCTGCTCCCGTAGCCCCTCGCGCAGCGCGTGCTCGTCGATGTGACCCTGCTCCAGCAGCACCTGACCATGTAGCTGCCCGGCCTCCGTGGCCAGCTTCAGGGTGTGATCGTAGATCTCTTCCGAGATCGCTTTCTGCTCCACCAAAACCCGGCCCAGAAACAACACCGGGTCCTGGATTTTGGCCTTGGAGGGACCTCCGCCATCGAAATAGATGGCGTGCCGTTTCCCGGTGGGTTCTTCGAGTACGAGCGTGCCGGTCAGCATCCGGTCGAGGCCGTAAACCAACAAGTGCCCGAGCGGAGTTGCCTCCAGCGAGCCCTGTGCAGTGGGAGCAGCCTCTGTCATCGGAAGCGGCCGCAGCCTAGCACCGCTCGAGCGATTTCGGCACAACTTCTGCCCGCGTGTCGGTCGCTGTCAACGACTATGTTTCCGTCGTTTCGTGTGAGTCGTGAGATCTAATAGGTTAGGTATTTTGCTAACGGAAATGGCTCGCGTGCAGTCGAACGACGACGCTCGCGGTCCGGGCGCGTGGCGTTGCGCGAGCAGTTTCGCTAGCGTTTTCGCATGCTCCGTGGCCACGTCCTAGTCGTCGACGACGAAACCTCCATTCTGAACACGTTGAAGAAGGCGCTATCTCTGGAGGGTTATCAGGTCGATTTGGCAGGCGGGATCGCCGTTGCCGAGGAGCGGCTCGCCAAACAATCTTACGATGTAGTCCTACTGGACGTCGCGCTGCCCGACGGTGACGGCCTCGATTTGCTGGCGCGTTTGCGCGCAGCTGGCAACGAAACCGTGGTGCTGATGATGAGTGGTCACGCCACGATCGACGCCGCGGTGCGCGCGACCAAGCTCGGCGCGCTCGATTTTTTGGAGAAGCCGCTGTCGACCGATCGGCTGCTCGTGATGCTCGAGAACGCGCTGCGTCTGCTGCACGCGGAGGCCGAAGCCCGTGAACTTCACGCGGAGGCCGGGCATTTCGACGATTTGGTGGGGGAAAGCCGGATCATGCGCAGCCTGCGCGAGCGGGTATTGCGCGCGGCGCGCTCCAACGCGAGCGTGCTCGTACGCGGTGAACGCGGTACCGGCAAAGAGCTGGTCGCGCGCGCCATTCACCGCGCTTCGCCGCGAGCCAAGGCGGTCCTCGAGCGCATGAACTGTGCGGCCGTGCCCGCCGAGCTGATCGAGAGCGAGTTGTTCGGGCACGAGGCAGGCGCGTTCACTGGCGCCACCAAACAACGACGCGGCAAATTCGAGCGCGCCAGCGGCGGCACGCTGTTCCTCGACGAAGTCGGCGACATGCCGCTCGCCATGCAAGCCAAGCTGCTGCGCGTCCTGCAAGAGCAAGAGATCGAACGCGTCGGCGGCAGCAGCACGTTCAAGATCGACGTCCGGGTGGTTGCCGCGACCAACAAAGATCTGAGCGAGGCCTGCGCAAAAGGCCTATTTCGGGCTGATTTATACGACCGGCTCAACGTCGTGCCGCTCGAGTTGCCGCCGCTGCGCGCCCGCCGGGAAGACATTCCGAAGCTCGCCGAACATTTCTTGCTGAGCGCGCGCAAAGCCAACGCGCGCCCAGGCATGACGCTCACGCCCTCGGCGATTAGCGCGCTGACTCGGCACTCGTTCCCGGGCAACGTGCGCGAGCTGCGGAACCTGATGGAGCGCCTGGTGATCTTGAATCCCGACGATGCGGTCACCGGTGAAGACATCGAGCGCTCGGTCGGCATGGGCGGCGCGCCGCAGAGCGCGGGCTTGTATCAACCCGGCGTGCCCTTTCGCGTTTTGTCGGAACAAGCCGAGCGCGCCATCGTCGAAGAAGCGCTCGCGCACCACGGCGGGCAAATGGCGGCGACCGCCCGCGCGCTGGGTCTGGAGCGCAGCCATTTGTACAAAAAAGCCCGCGCGCTCGGACTGCGCGGCGACAAAGACGACGAAAGCGAGCCCTGAGCTCAGCGCGGGAGCTTGGCCAGCCGCGCGTTCTTCGGATCGAGTTTGCGCGCGGCGTCGGCTTGCTTCTTGGCCAAGGCGCGCTTCTTGTTCGACAAGTAGAGCTCGGCCAATCGCACGTGCGCTTCGGCGACTTCTTCCGGCGTGCCTTCGCACAGGGTGGCGCTCACCAGTTCGAATTCGGCTCGCTCCAGGTTGCCGGTGCGGGCCAGCGCTTCTGCGAATAGTAGGTGCGTGGTCAACCCGGAGACATCGGCGAAGATGGCGGCCTCACCGACCTGAACGGCTTCGGCATAGCCGCCCGTTTCATTCAGGCGCCGAAGCAGGCGTTGGTAGACCTTGGGCTCGTGCTGCTCGAGCAGGGCCAGCGCGCGCAGGGCCTGCAATTCCGCGGCAGAATCCCCATTTTTTTCCGCTAGATCCGCGAGGGCGTAGTAAGGCGAAGCCTGCGACGGATCGAGCTGCGTCGCGCTCGTCAGCGCGCGCCTGGCGCCCGCTTCGTCGTTCGAACCCAGGGTTTGGGCGAGCAGCATCTCGACCGCATAGCCGTCTTTACCGTCCGCGATCAGCTTGCTCAGCGCGCCCACCGCGCGCGCCGGCTCTTCATGCGCCGCCAGCTTGGCGTCGAGGAAGCGCGCGTCCGCGAACTTCGGGTCGAGCGCGAGGGCGCGTGTGATTTCGGCCTTCGCGCGGTCCCCTTTGCCGCGCCTCAGTAGCGCCAGCGCCAACGTAGTGTGCGTGACCGCGCTGTCCGGATTTCGCTCCACCGCGGCCTCGGCCAACGGGATCGGCCCGCCTCGCGTCAGTGGCACGAACTGGTTCTGGTACCGGGTCAGGCGTTTTTCGGCGAACGCTCGGAATTCACGATCCAGCTGTTCTGGTGGCTTTCCCAGCACGTCTTGCAAGACCTGAGGCGTGCGCCGACCCGCGCCCCATTGACGCAACATTTCGCTCAACTTGGGCATGCCGTACTCGGTCGCCCACGAGCTCAGGATCTGACTCGATGCGTAGTAAGCGGTGGCGACGTCGTTCAGCTCTTCGGCACGGGTGAAGGCGCGAGTCATGTTCGCCACCGCCGGCAGGCGACCGGCGCGTAGCGCTTGGTACAGATCCGGATCTTGTTCGCGCGCCCACTCGGGCCGACGAATGATGGTCTCGTATTCGGCCAGGCCCTCGGTGAACCAACGGGGCACGTGGCTCTTGGACAGCTGAATGTGGAACACGTGCGAGAGCTCGTGCCATAGCGTCATGCCCAGGTTGAACGATTCGTTCTTGGGGCTCATCGCGGCCAGGGTGCGGCCAAAGCACACGCCTTGAATCGCGGTCTCGGGCAACCCACCGGTGCGGATGCCGAAATTCTGGCGTTCTGCGTACAGTTCGACGCCAATCGGCGTCTCCGGCGTGAAGCCGTAGGCGCGGATCAGCTTCGCCCAAGCTTCATCCAAAAGCGGCGGCACATAGCGCTCGAGGATCGCGCGCTCGTCCTTGCGGTAGCGGATCCGAAACGGCGGATGCGGCACCGTGACGTAGTCTTTGGCGATCGTCTTTTCGTACAGGTTCAAAGTGTTGAACACGCGTACGTTGTACGGATCGATCGCGAACGCGCGCTGCAGCGCGGTCACGCCGCCCGCGTCGTCGCCGGCGCGGATCAAGTTCAAGCCGAGCTCGGCGTAGGCCACACCGTCGTTACTGTCGATCGCGACCGCCGCCCGCATCATGCGCACGATCTCATCGTAACGGTGCTCCCAATCCGCGAACTCGGAGACGATCGAGTACAAGCGCGAATACTGCGGATTGAGCGCGAATACGGCCTTCTGCGCGGCCTCCATGCCGGCGGAGTCGTCGGCCAGGAAGCGCTCGGCGACGCGCAGGCTCAAGAGCTCCAAGTTGCCGGGCTGAGCGCTCGTGCCCTCGTTCAACTGCTGCGCGGCGCGATCGAGATCGTTGTCACGCAGGCTGATGCCGACCAAAATCGCGTATGCTTCGCCGAGCTTGGGGTTCACGCTCAGCGCCAAGCGCGCCAAGCGATCGGCTTCGTCGAAGTCCAGGGCTTGCGCCAACTTGACGCGCGCGAGCAACACCAACGCCTCCGGCTCGAACGGCGCCTTGCTCAAGATCTCGGTCAGGACCTCTTCGGCGTGACCCGGATCGTACTTTTCGAGGAATAATTCGGCGCGAAATAGCAGGGTTTGCGTGTCGCCAGGCAAGCTGCGCTCGGCCGCGTCGTACGCGTCGTTCGCGTCACGCGGGCTGCGCAGGAGCTGTGCGGCGCGCCCGACGAGCGACATCGCGGCGCCATCCGAGTCTTTGATGCGATCGTCGTTGTAGGCGCTGACCAGCGTCATCAGCACGGGCTCGGCGTCGGCGCGGCGCCCTTGGTCGATCAACACCGTGCCCAGCTCGAGGGCGACGGCGTACGACGAGCGCTCGGCGGGGACGGCGCGCAGGCTGGCTTCTGCCTCGCGCAGATGGCCCAAACTTTGCTGCGCGCGGGCGGTGACCAACGCGGCCGCGGCCGCCCAACGGGTGTCGCCGAGCAGCGGCGCGAGCGTGCCGATCGCCTCTGGCGCTCGGCCCGTCTTGACCAGCACCTGCCCTAAGCCGACGCGCGCGGGCGCCGCTTCCGCGCCGCTCAGGAGCGTGCGGAAATCGGCTTCAGCCTCCTTGAACGCGCTCAGCTCGAGGCGTTGGTTGGCGCGGGCCAAGCGCGCGGCTGCCGGCAGCTGGTGGACCGGCGCCGCCGCTTTGGCGCCATTGGAACCGGGAGCGACTTGCGCCGGGTGGCAGCTCGCGAGCACCGCCGTCAGCCCCGCAACCCTTGACCAAGCGTGCACTCGCATCGCCGATCATCATGGCCGAGAGCGCCGGCCCTGGCCAGCGCCGGCTCAGGCTTTCGGCGCGGGCCGCCAGCGGGTCAAGCGGCGCGGCCAATCGCCATCACTGCTCTTCGTGCGCAGCACGCTGCGCAGCAACGCGCGGGCGTAGCTTTCGAGCCAAGCGGGGGGCGCGCCGCCCTGCCATTCCCCGAGCTCGAGGCTGTCGGCCGGGGCGTCGATGGTCACCTGCGCGCTGAGCTCGGCATTCGGCATGAACAGCGTGAGCACGTACTCGGCGCGCGTCTGATCCGCGCGGGTGAGCTTGAGCTCGAGTCGGCCGCCGTGATCCGGTCGCACGCGCGGAATTTGGCTCTTTTTCTGGCAAAACGCAACTCTTCGCATGAGCGCCATAAACCCCGGATTGAAATGCGCAACGTAAAGTGGTGCTCTCGATGGCGTGCGAATCTTTGCGCAGCGTGAGCAGTTGACCCTCGATTTGCCCGCGCTCATGCGCGCCACGCGCAGCTACTTCGACGCCACCCTCGACATCCAAGCCCAGAGCGATCCGGATTCGGCGCGCGACGCCCGTGACCGGATCGAGCTGCTCCTGCACAGCGAGGAGCACGGCTATCAGGGGCGCTTCTCGATTCACACGCGCTTCGCGAGCGAGCACGATCGCGAAGACGCGCGCGACGCCGAGCAGCGCGGCCGAGCCGCCGGGATGGCCACGTTGGCCGCGCGCTGCCCCACGATCTGGGACGTCGAACCCGTGGGCGAAGATTCGGAGCTCGCGCGCCTCAACTTGTGCGCGATCTTGGCCTCGGTCGCGCTCGGTCCGGTTTTACCCGACGACGGCGCCACCTTGTACGGCGTGCGGGGCGCGATGGAGCGCGTCGCGGAGCTGCTAAAAAGACGCTGAACGGCGCCAAAAAGCCGCTGGCTCACGCCGGCCGCGGGATCAGCAGCGCGTCCAAATCAATGCCCGCCCCCTCCAGGGTCCGACGCTGAATCGAACACAGCTCGGCGATGCCTTCCAGCGCCAGATCGATCATCGCGTCGACATCCGCGCGCGGCACGGCTTCGCCCTCGGCGGTGCCTTGAACTTCGACGATCGCGCCGCTAGCGGTAGCCACGACGTTCAGGTCGACGCGTGCGGAGCTGTCTTCGATGTAGCAAAGGTCGAGCGCGTAGTGACCCGCCACGTGGCCAGCGCTGACCGCCGCCACTTGGTCACGCAACACCGGCTTATTCAGCTTTCCGGCCTTCGTCAGCTTGTCGCAGGCCAGGGCCAAAGCGATGAAGCCGCTCGTCACGGAAGCGGTGCGCGTGCCGCCGTCAGCCTCCAAGATGTCGCAATCGATGTGAATGCTCTTTTCACCGAGGCGATCCAAGTCCACCGCCGCGCGCAGAGAGCGGCCGATCAGACGCTGAATCTCGCGCGCTCGGCCGCCGAGGGGGCGCTCGCGGCCATCGCGATTTTCTCGACGCTTCGGGTTCGCGCGCGGGTGCATCTGATAGTCCGCGGTGATCCAGCCTTTGCCTTTGCCCAGCAGAAAATCGGGCACCGAGTCCTCGATCGACGCAGTGGCAAGCACCACGGTTCCGCCAGCACGGTAAAGGAGGGAACCTTCTGCAAGGCGGTGAAATCCAGGGGTGACCTCGACGGGGCGGATCGTCCGTAGATCACGGCCGCCGCGTGCGGCAAGGATCGAAGTCAGTGTGGGTTTCGGCGCAGGGCTCATCTCGCGCCCTTTAGCACCGTATCGAGGAGAGCGAACGAGGAGATCGAACCTCGCAGAGCGACGCGCACACACAGTGTCGGAACGGCCCGTGGCGAGCGATGTGAGCCGGCCCATGTTAACTTAGGTTCTTTTTCAGCGGTCAAAAGCGGGTCCCAACAATGCTCAGCACCGGGGAGATCATCGACGGCAAGTACCGAACGATTCGCCTGATTGGCGAAGGCGGCATGGGCGCCGTGTACGAAGCCGAGAACATTCGCATCCATCGCAAAGTGGCGATCAAGGTGTTGCACGCGGGCGTGGCCGAGACGGCCGAAGCCGTGCAGCGCTTCGAGCGCGAGGCGCAGGCCGCAGGCCGAATCGGCTCCGAGCACATCGTGGAGGTGCTCGATCTGGGCAACCTGGCCTCCGGCGATCGCTACATGGTCATGGAGTTCATGGATGGCGACAGCCTGAGCGGTCGCATCAAGACCAAGGGCCGCCTCTCGCCCACCGAGCTCTACCCCGTCGCTCATCAGCTCTTGACCGCGCTCGACGCGGCGCACAGCGCCGGCATCATTCACCGCGATCTCAAGCCCGACAACGTGTATTTGCTGCGCTCGCGCGGCGGCGGCTGATTTCGTGAAGCTGCTGGATTTCGGGATCTCCAAGTTCAATCTGCTGAGCGCTGACAGCGGCTTCAGCATGACGCGCGCGGGCGCGGTGATGGGCACGCCGTATTACATGGCCCCCGAGCAGGCCAAAGGCGCTAAAGACGCGGATCATCGCGTCGATTTGTATGCCGCAGGGGTGATTTTGTACGAGTCGGTGACGGGTCAAGTCCCGTTCAACGCCGACACGTTCAACGAGCTCTTGTTCAAGATCGTGCTCGAAGAGCCGCGCCCCGTGCAGCAGCTCGCGCCGCACATCGACCCCGGTTTTGCGGCGATCATCAGCAAAGCAATGGCGCGCGACCCGGCCGTGCGCTTTCAAACCGCCAAAGAGTTTCAACTCGCGCTCGAGTATTGGGCAAACAACGCGGGGCCCGAGCTGGCCAACGCCTTGCGCGCACCCGCGGCGGGCCGCGGCAGCCTGGCCGATGGTACCGGAGCATTCGGGCGCATTCCGAAAACGGGCGCCGGCCAGCAATTGGGCACCGGCACCGCCGGCACGTGGGCCAACACGGGCGGCGTGACCGCTCAACTGCACCCCCCCCTCAAGCAAAGCAACACTGGCTTGTACGTGGTGCTGGGCGTGGTCGGCTTGCTCGTCATCGGCGGAGGCGCGCTGGGTCTGCGCGTCTTGAACCAGGCGGCCGCGCCGGCGCCCGTCGCGGCCGCCGTTCCACCCAACGCGGCCGACGAGAAAGCCAAGACCGACGCGCTGCTGGCCGAGGCGAAGGCCAAGGCGGATGCCGACGCCAAGGCAGAAGCCGAGCAAAAAGCCGATGCCGAGCAAAAAGCGGCCGCCGCCGCCCCCAGCGCCGCCCCGCCGGTGATCGCCGCCGCCAAACCGCGAGCCGCGGCCCGGCCGGTGGCGGTAAAAGCCGCGCCAAAGCCGGCCGCGGCGCCCGCACCGAGCCCGGCCTCCACTGGCCGCAAGATCCGCACCTCGTTGTGAGCTAAACCCCGCCGCGATGGCCCCGACGAGCGCGACGCTGAAGGTCTCGGAGATTTTCGAGAGCCTGCAAGGTGAAGGAGTGAGCACGGGCGCGCCCTGCGTGTTCGTGCGCTTGGCCCAGTGCAATTTGCACTGCACCTGGTGCGACACCAAATACACCTGGGACTTCGAACGCTATCGCTACGAAGACGAAGTGCGCGAGCAATCGGCCGCAGAGATTGCCCAGATCGTGAACGCCTCCGCCAGCCGACGCTTGGTGCTCACCGGTGGCGAGCCCCTGCTCCAACAGCGCGCGCTGAAAGAGTTCTTCGCGCGGCTCGCGCCCGACATCGCGGTCGAAGTCGAAACCAACGGCACGATCGTGCCCGAGCCTTTCACGCTCGCGCGCGTCAATCAGTGGAACGTCTCGCCGAAACTGAAAAATGCCGGCGATCCTGAGCAATTTCGCATTCGGCCCGAGTCGCTTTCGGCGCTGCGTGACTCGGGTCGCGCCTACCTCAAGCTGGTCGTGAACGGTGACGCGGACTTCGCCGAAGCCGACGCGCTGGTCGCGCGCTTGGCCTGGCCGACCGATCGCGTGACGTTCATGCCAGAGGCCGCCGATCGCGAGCAGCTGCGTGAGCGCTCCTTTGCCGTCGCCGAAGCCGCGCGCGCGCGCTGCTATCGCTTCTCGTCGCGGCTCCACTTGGAGCTCTGGGGCGGGCGGCGCGGGACCTGATTCAGCGCAGGTCGCCCCAGACGGTCAGGGCCGCGATCGTATCCGGGTCGAGCACCGCGGTTTGTTTTTCTTTGGGTCGCCCACTCGCGTGCAGCGCGGCGTTTTCAGCGCGAAAGGTCGCGAGCCACAGCGCGCGGGCCGCATAGGGGCGCTCGTCGAACACGTCGTTGACGCACGCGGGGTCCAAGTCAATCGCGCACAGCATCGGTTTTTTGCCGATCTCGCCGCGCAAAAGCCACGACCCCAGGCGGGTCGAGTAGCGCCCGGGCGCGCTCGCCACGAGCGCTTTGGAGACCACGGGCAACAGGCCGTGCGCGGCCGCGTACAGGTCCACGCCTTCGACCGACTCGGGCACCGGGATGCCGAGGCTCGTGAGCAACGTCGCACTCACGTCGGCCGCGCTGGCCGGCAACGGTTCGTCACGGCCGGCCAGATCGCCGCCCGGAAATTTCACGACCAGTGGCACCGCCAAGCGATTCTCGGCCAGGGATCCTTGGGGATCGTAAGGCGAATCCGGGGGCTCGCCGGCCGAGACGTCCCCCGCGAGCACGATCATCGTGCGCTCCCAAGCGTTCTTCTTCTTGAGCAACGCGACGAGCTGACCAATCACGGCGTCTTGCTTGGCCAGCGCCGCGTCTTGCAGCGCGTGCAGGCGCACCCAATCCTCTTCTTGCAGGTGGTGCGCCACGCGCGTCTTGCGCGCCCGCAACGCCGCAAGCAGGATCGCGCCCCGGCGCGGGTCGAGAATGCCCGAATATTCGTCCGGTTTGAGGGTTTGGGTCTCTTCGCGGGTCAGGTCCCAGGGCGGGTGCGAGCCGCGCGCGTGCACGACGAGCAAGCGCGGTCCGGGGTGCTCGTCGTCGAGCTCGGTCTCGAGCCATTTGAGCGCGCGCGACAGGGATTCGGTCGCAGGCACATCGAGCACGGGAGACAACGCATCGTAGGTATCCCAGCCCGAACCGAAGCCGAACGGCGCGAACGTGTTCGGCACCCCCGTGAAAAACGCAGAGCGACCACTGGCCTCCTTCACCATCTCGCTCAACAAGCGCACCGAATCCGCGACGCGCGAGCTGCCGTCTTCCAAGCGATGAGTGCGTGGCGAGAGCCCGGTGAGCAGTGACGCCGCCACCGATTGCACGACCACGCTCGGCGCACGGTAGCCACTGAACGCCGTCGCAGAGCGCCCGAGCTCACCCAGTGAAGGGAGCTTGCCGGTCGGGCCGAAGGGCGGCACACGCCGCCGATCGATGCCCGCTTCCAGGAAAAGAATCGCAAACTTAGCCTTAGGGGTCGAGATCGACGCGGCCGCCTTTCGAGCGATACTCGGGTCGCCGAAGACCACCCGGCCGCCGCGCGAACCGTCCAGGGCCCGGAACTCGACGCCGATCACTTTGCCGGCGAAGGGCGCCAAGTCCACGGCTAGCGGCGTCCACGACGCGCTGTCCCCGCCGGCCACGCGTCGCGTTTGCAGCACCACCGGCTCTTCGCTGTCCGCCACCACGCGTACCTCGGCCGTGCCTTTGCCGGCTCCCCAGAAGCCCAAGGCGACCTTCAGGCGCGCATCGGCGGCGGGACGTAACCAACAGCGCAACGTGCTCGGCGGGTTCAGCACCAACGCGCGCTTGGGCGCGCCGTTGAGCACCACGTCGCCCACGATGTTGCTCAGCGTGGGCGCGGCGTAACCGGTCGTGTCCTCGCCGCGTTCGCCGATGCGCACCCAGTCGATCTCGCCCTGCATGTTGCGCGTGCCGCGGGGAGCGCCGGAAAAGCTCATTTTCAGCCGATGATGGCCGCGCGCGAGCTCGGCCGCGAGCGGCGGCAGGGAGTACACCTTGGTCTCGTTCGCGCTCGGCTTGATCGCGCCCACTCGCTTGTCGTCGATCGTGAGGCCGAGCCACTTCGCGTCGCCGCCGCGCACGCGCACGCTGATGCTCGTGCCCACGCGCGGCTCATCGAGCCAAAAGTCGTATTTGAGACTCTTGCCGAACGCGCGCACGAACGACTGGCCGTCGCGCTCGACATCTTGGTACTCGTCGGAACGCTCTGCACCGAAGCCGCTGTACGCGGCGGCCGCGGGACTACCAAGGTCCAGGAGCAAGCCTTGGTGATCGACCTCGCACCAGGACAAATTCGGGATGATCTCGAAACGATCGACCACGACCGGCGGCGGGTCGCTCGCCGCCGGCGGCGGCGCGGCCGCGGGCGTGCTCACCCCCGCGGATGGCGCCGGTTTCGTGCTCGATCCGCGATTCGAACAGGCCAGCAAACACAGCCCTAGCGCGCTCAGCCAGGTGCGCGAAAGGCGGAGTCTCCCTCCGCCCGGCGCCTCGCTTACTCCGGCCATCACGATGTCGCGGGGGCGGGAGCAAGGGGTTGCACCCCGGGATCCGTGGCACCCTGCATGCGGAAGTAGCTCACGGCAAAGTAGGCCACCGCGAACGCGACCGCGGCGATGAACACGAAACGAAACGGCCAGCTCGCGTTCGGATTGGGCGCGGGCGCGATACGGGCGGGAGCAAGGGGCGTCTTCAGCGTGCTCACGCGAGACGATCCCGCGCCGGGCGCCTTGGAATCGACGCGCGAAGCGAGCGTCGCCTTCATTTCCGGCGGCGGCGGCGCCTCGGCGACAACTTCGGCGTGAGCCGGCGCTTCGGGCAATTCGGCGGGGGCCGGCGTCGGCGCCGCGATTCGCTCAGTCGCCGCGACGGGCTCGGGGCTGGGCGATTGCTCGGTGAGCGCATTGGCCAGCGCGTCCAACTCTTCCGCGCTTGCGGGCGGCAACGACGGCGCGGGCGCGACGGCCACGATCGGCGTTGGTTTCACGGACGGCGCACGCGCGACCTCGGGCATTCCGACGCCCTGCAACGTCCCAGGCGCGCTCGCCGGACCGGAGTCGGTGAAGACGCCCTCGGTGATTTTCTCCCACAGGCGATCGGCGGACGGGGTGACCTCAGTGCTGAACGGCAGGCCCTTGGGCTTCTCTGCAACCGCGGGCGCGGGCGGCGCGGCCGGAATCACCGGCGGTTCGGCCGCCGCCGGAGCCGGCGGAGGCGGCTTGCTCGACTCGAGCTGCAGCGAGAACCAGCCGCGGTCTTCGGCGGTGACGTCGTCGGCTTTGGGCGCTTGTGACGGCATCGGGGCCAGCTTCGGTGCGGCGAGGGAGGGCGACCCGACCACGGGCGGCTCGGGCAACGATGGCAGCGCCGGCTCCGACCGCTGAGGCGCCGGCGCCTCGGCGCGCAGCGCCGGCGGCTCGCTCCCGACCCGCTCGATGCGCGTGATCGCACCGCGACGAGCGATGTCGGACAGCACGGCTTCGAGCAAGCGCGGCGCGACGGCCCCGGTCGTGATCAGTTCGCGCGGAGACGCCCCGGTCATGATCTTCTCGAGCAGTTGGCGCGCAGGTTCCGGAGTGCAGTCGAGGTAGCCCGCGATCGGCGCCGCGGCCACGTGCACACGCGTGACACCGACCAGCGCAGCCGCGGAAATCGAGCTCAAAGCGGCGCGCGCGCGCTCGATCGGCGCTTTCAAGATTTGCGCCGCAGTGCCCTCGAAATCGACGCGACAGGGGCTTGAATCCGGCTCCACCACGAAGCGACCCGCGCTCACCCCGAGCAACGCGGGCAGCACGAATTCCGCGCGCTCGAAGCTGCCGTCGGCCGAGCTGCGCGTGGCCGAACAGAGCCGACCGCGGCGCACCTGCACCTCGTACAAGTACACCGCATCGCGAATCCCGACGCGCACGTCGCGCTCGGCGGCGCTGGCCAATTCCAAGATCAAGCGCGGGGTGAGTCCGTCCAAGCGACCGCGCGCTTCGCCACCCGCGGCAATGCGCTGTTCGACCCGCGCGCGCGGGCGCAGCACCTCGCGCAGTCGCTCGGCGACCGTCGAGGCCGCGGCTTCTTTGCGCAAATAGCCGTCCGCGCTGGCGCCCAGTTCGCGCACGCGCTGCAGCAAATCTTCCTTCCAAGAAAGCAGAATCACCGGCACGTCGCGCACCGCGACATCGCGCTTGATCTCGTGGCACAGCGAAAAGCCATCGAGCTTGGGCATGAGCACGTCGCTCACGACCAAATCGGGCCAACTGTCGTAGGTCAGGGCCAAGGCGCGCGCGCCATCGTGCGCTTCCAGCACTTCGACACCCAGGGCCTTGAGCAAATCGCTCATGAACCAGACCACCGCAGGGTCGTCGTCGGCGACCACGATCCGGCGGCCTTGCAGCGACACGTTGTCGCCCAAACGAGCTTCGGTACCGATACCGCCGCGTTCGCCGGCGCGACGCTCCTCGTTGCCCCACGCGGCCATGGGCACCGCGCCTTCGGGCCCGCTGGCGTCGAAGCGCACCGCGCCGCTCGAGCGCAAGGTCGTGAGCTCGCGCACACGCGCGACCGCGCCCCAAACCGCGGCCATCACGTCCGCGCCGTCCCCAAAGGCGACGCTGGTGCCGCGCGCGCTGGGCTCCACCGCTTCCAGCAAGCCGCGCCGCACTTCCAACGCGATGCGGTCGGCCAAGGCCTCGACCGAAAGCTCACCCAGCGGCTCGCGGCCCGCGCGGGGCTCGGCCGCCAACGCGCGCAGCTCGACCACGGTGCGCTGGAGCGCGTCCGCATCGATCGGCTTACTCAGCACACGCGCCGCGCCCAAGCTGACGAACGCGGACGCGGCCTCCGGGCTCACAAACTCGCCCACCACGACCAGCGGCACGGGTTCGACCTGTGGATCGTTGACCAGGCTCTCGACCAGCTCACGCGCGCCACTCAGGTCTGCGTCGATGATCACGAGATCCGGCCCGAACACGCGCGCCTGCTCGCGGGCGTTCGCCACATCCTCGGTCCGCTCGCACTCCACGTGCGTGCCCGGGATGCCGAGCATGGCCTCTTCCAGGGCCAACGGGCCGAAGATCAGCACGCTGAGCGGCCAGGTGACCGTTGCGCGCTCGGCGCTCGGGGCTGCCGTGGGCCGGAGCGAGACCGGCATGCCCAGCAGCAGTGACGGCAGCAGGTCGAGCGAACGGGCGACTTCCGCAAACTCGCTCTTGCGCAGGCGCTTCTCGGTTTCGGTCAGCGCTTCGGCGACACTGGCGAAGCCGAGCACACGCGCGGCCGAGCTGAGCGCGTGCACACGCCGCAGAAGGCCATTGCGCAGGGCGCCATCGTTCGGGCTGTGCTCGACCGCGCGCAGCGAAACCCGCAACGCTTCGACGCGTCTGCCCAAATTGGCTACGAAATCGCCGCGCGCGCCCGTGAGACGAGCGGCCTCGTCTTCGCGGGCAGGAACTGGCCCGACCATTCTTACGGCCGTACCACAGTCGCCAGCGCGAGCCGAGTTTTTGCCGGCCTGGCCGTCAGGCCGGCGCGCGCGCGGCGAGCTGCGCGAGCACCGCGTCGGTCACCGCGCTCGTGCTGAGCCCACCGCCTAGATCGGGTGTGGTCTGCCCCGCCTCAATCGTGGCCTGAATCGCGACTTCGAGCTCCTGCGCGGCGGGGGCGAAGCCGAACTCTTCGAGTAGCAGGCACACGCACAGCAGGGTCGCCACCGGGTTCGCCTTACCCAAGCCGACCAGCTTGGGCGCAGAGCCGTGCACCGGCTCGAACAGCTTCACGCGCTCGGGGTGCTCGGGGTTCGAGCTCACACTGGCGGCCACGCCGAGTCCGCCCTGCAGCGCCGCGCCCAAGTCGGTCACGATGTCGCCGAACAAGTTGTTGGTCACGATCACCTGAAACTGGCTCGGATCGCGGATCAGCTCCAAACAGAGCGCGTCGATGTACAGGTGGCTGGCTTCGATTTCCGGGTACTCCGGGCGCACTTCGTGGAACACGCGCTGCCAGAGCTCGTGCGCGTGGCGCATGGCGTTGGACTTGTCCGACATCAGCACGCGCGTGCGCCCCGTCCGCCGCGCGTAAGCGAACGCAGCGCGGATGATGCGCTCCACGCCTTTGCGCGTATTGATGTCCTCGTTGATCGCGATCTCGTCGGCGCTGCCGGCCCGCAATTGGCCGCCGATGCCGGCGTAAATGCCCTCCGTATTCTCGCGAAACACCACGAAATCGACGTCGCGCGCGCCGCGACCGCGCAACGGCACCACGCTATCGGCAAGCGCGCGCACGGGGCGCACGTTGGCGTACAGATCGAAGCCCATGCGCATGCCGAACAAAATGTCGCGCGCGTGCTCGAAGTTCGGCACCCGCGCGTCGCCGAGCGCGCCCAAGAGCACGGCCGCGCAGTGGCTCGAGATCTCGTCGCGCACGTGCGCGGGGAACGTCGTGCCGTCGCGCAGGTAGCGGTCGGCGCCCAGGTCGAGGTGCCACAAGTCGAACTCGATGCCGCGCTTCGCGCGCAGCCAGTCGAGCACGCGCAGGCCCTCGGCGATCACTTCGGGCCCAATGCCGTCCCCCGGGATGATCGCAATTTTCTTCATGAATTTAGCTACCTGCAGCACGCTCCAGGAGCGTGCGCAAGAGCGAAGCGACCTGTTCGGGGTCGCCTTCTTGGCCTTCGGGCAGCAGCCACGAAGCATCCACGACCACGACGCCCGCGTTGCTGCACGCGGACTCGAGCACGTCGGGTACGCCTGCGTCCAGGCGCGCAACGGCCGCGCAGCTGGGCAAGACCATGGCCCACAGCGGCGAGTACGCCTCGACCAGCGGCAAGCCGACCACGCCGAGCTCGCCGCCATCGGCCAAGCGCAACGTGGCCAAGGCGTGCGGGATGGGCGCGCTCGGCACCATCTCGGTCGGCGCGATCGCGTCGGCGATGCGGCTGACCGCGTGCGTCAGCGTGGCCAGTCGTTGCTGCGACGCGGCGATCGCCACGCGCACCGGCGCCCGAAAGCCGGCTCGGGTCGCGCGCTTGGCCAGCGCGGCGAGCACGGTCAAGCGCTCGGCATCGGCCAGCTCGACGCGCGCAGCGCCCGCGGGAATACGGCGGATTTGGCCCAGGTCCAGGAGCTCGGACAGGGCCTCGAGCACGTCCAGGTCGGCCACCGGCACTTCGTCCAGCAGCTCGGCCAAGGTGCGCGGAGAGAGCAACACTTCCAACACGCGTTGGCCAGCCTCACGCGGGCTGGTCTCGGGCGGCACGAGGGCCAAGAACGCATCCGCCTCCGAGTCCAGCGCTTCACGGCGACGCTTGGTCTCGTCGATGTGACGCATGCCCTCGAGCAAGAGCGAGCGCGTGGGCAGCACGATGCGGCGCAGCGAGTGGCCCGCACCACTGGCGAACGAGAACACGCCTTCGGTCTCGCCCAGCAAGCGATACAGCGCTTTTTCGCCCTCCAAGCGCCGATACACGGCGTCCACGATTTCACCGTCGGAGAGCCGCACTTCGCCGGCGCCCGCCTGCGTCGTGATCGACAGCGAGCCGCTGCGGCGATTCATGCTGAGCAGCTGCAGCAAGTCCAGAATACCGATTTGCTGCAGATTGCCGCGCACATCGCCGCTCTCCGCCCCGGCCGCGCCCGAGCGCACGGGCAAGGCGTGCATGCGGCGTGCGATGTCTTCGAACTCGTGCGCGTCGAGTTCGTCGGCGTGCAGCTCGCGCTCGGGCAGCGCGCTGTACAAGGTGAAGATCATCGCGCGCGCCAGCAGCGGATCGGCCGCAAATTTGGCTTTGAACCCTCCGCCGGCCGAGAGCTCGGCGGCCACGATCACCGCTTCCGGGGGAGCCGCTCGTGCGCGCTCGAAGGCACTCGCCGCGCTGTCGGCGATGGCAACTTCGAGCCCGCGCGAGCGCAACTTGGCGGCCAGCGCGCCGAGCGCGTCGAAGTCCGATTCCACGACCAAGATCGAACGCGCCATCAGTCCGCCAGCCTCAGATCGGTGGCATCCGACAACTTGTGCAAGATCACGTCGACCAAGAGCGGGTCGGCCGCGTGCACTGCGCGCACCACGTTGCCTTGACTGCGACCCAAGAGCACGTACGTCGAGTGCTCGGCGACGACGCATAAAATATCGAGATTGGCGCAGCCTTCGAGGCCCGACACGTCCACCGCGTCGAAGCGGAAGCCGTCCCCATCGCGGCCGTGCTCGGCGCGCACGGCGCCGCCCACGCTGATGCCCGGGTGCACGGAAGCCACCACGCGCGCTTGGCCAGCGCGCCAAGCCTCGGACACGGTGCTCAGGGCGAGGCCCACCAAGTCCATGGCCGGCAATTCGATGTAGTGCGGGCGCTCGACTCCCCGCGCACTCGCGGGTTGGCCCAAGGTCGGCAACGCGGGCAACGCGAGCAATGCGTCGACCAAATCAGGCAGTGAGTGATCGCGCAGATTCAGCCGATGCACGACGCTGTTCAGCGACGCCTCCGCGCGCTGTTTGGCCACGCGCAGCAGCCGTGACAAATCCCCGCCGTCATGGGGGAAGGTGGCAACGCCCACGGTCACGGCCAAGTCGTCCCGCGCGAAGCTCGGCTCGCGCTTGGACATCTCGGTCAGGATTCGGCCGCGACAGGAATGCGCGCCCAAGCCCCCGGTTTCGGGCAAAAGCAGGTAAAATTCGTTCGCGTCCACGCGGGCCAGCACGTCGGTGTCGCGCACGGCGGCCAGCACTTGCTCGGCCACCATCACCGTCGGTTCACCGTCGCTCTGGCCCGGGCGCTCGAATTGCACGCCGATCGTGGCCAACGCGAAGCGGCGTGCGTGCCGTCGCGCCATGTCGATCTCGCGGCCCGCGACGTCCACGAAGTAGGCGAACGTGTACGCGCTCGAGCTCGGATCTTTCATCGCCCCGCGGTGCGATTGCTCGCGCGCACCGATCAACGCCAGTGACGTCGTGGCTTGCGCGCTGAACAGCGGCAAGAGCGGGAATGCTTCGGCCGCGGTGCGGCCGTCGGGGGTTTTGCCGAGCAAGACCATGCCGCTCTGCTCACGGCGCAGCGCCAGACGCAGCGTGTCTTGGTCGTGCGCGCGAGCGTGATTCAGGAGCTCCATTTCGTCGCAAAAACTGGGGGCATCGCCGAGCGGACCGCGGCCGGCCACGCGCATCAGCTGACGCGAACCTTCGGCGGCGGGGACGTACACCGCGGCCACGACCAGGCCCACGCCGTTGATCAGCAGCTCGGTCAAGCGCTCGGCGGCATCGCGCCGCGTGGGCGCTTCGGCCAGCTCAGCCACGCTCTCCACGAGCCCGATGTGACGACTCGTGGCGACGGCCGCGCGCTCCAAGCGCAGGCGCTCTTCCCGTTCCGCGAGCCGCGTGCGCACGTCGGAGAGCGCGTTCATCAGCTCGTCACCCGTGAGCGGCAACACGAGCGTACCCGCGCTGCCGAGCGCGGTCGCTTGCACGCCCAGCGCCAGTTGTTCGGCGGAGGTCAGCGCAAACACCACCACGTTCGGCGCCAGCGCTCGCACGTGGTGCAACACGGCCAAGCCCGCGCCTTCGCCCATACTCACGTCCACGAAGGCAAGGTCCGGAACTTGCGAAGAAATTCGCACCAGCCCCTCGGCCAAGTCGGTCGCCACGCTGAGCCGGTCCCCCGTTTGGCTGAGGGTTCGGCTCAGGACCTCGATCGCGTCCGCCCCGGACACGATCGCTACCACGTTCAAATCGTGGCGTGGCCCCTCCAGCCCGACATTCACCTGAGCGACACCTCTCCCGAGAACACCCGCCGTGCCGGACCACGCATGGTCACCTCCAAAGTCTCTCGAGCCACCGTGATGTGCAGTGGGCCGCCAGGCAAACGCACTTCGATCTCCATGTCGAAGGGCACGCGATTTTGGCGCGCGGCGGCGACCACCACCGCGCAGGCGCCGGTGCCGCAGGCCAGGGTGCGACCCACGCCGCGCTCCCAGACCAACAAATCCAACGTGCGCTCACCGCGCGTGGTCACGAGCTCGATGTTGCTGCCGTGAGGGAACGTGGCCGAGAGCTCGGGGCCGAGCTCGTCGAGCGCGCGTTCGTCGAGGCCCGCGTCGAACGTGACGGCGTGCGGGTTACCCATGGAAACCCGCGAAAATTCCAGATTTGCGCCGCCGAATGCGTGCGCAAGCTCCCCCTCGGGCAAGCCACGGCCCATGCCCACCGAGACAGAGGCCTGCGTGTCCGTGCGCTGCACCGCCACCAAGCGCGGCCCCGCGTCGGTGTCGACGATGAAGCTCACGCCCTCGGCGCGATCGTGCAGCGCGAGGTGCAGCGCCACGCAGCGCAGGCCATTGCCGCACATTTCCGGGCGGCTCCCGTCGGCGTTGAGCACGACCATCGTAGCGCGCGCGCCGAGCGACGTGGGCGGCAAGACGAGCAGCACGCCGTCACCGCCGACGCCAAAGTGACGATCGCACAGTTTGGCGACCTGCACGCGATCGAGCAATGCCTCGTCCGTGGCATCGACGATCAAGAAGTCGTTACCCAGGCCCTCGTATTTTGCGAAACGCAGATTCGTCGGTTCAGTCATCGTGGGAGTTCCGGTCGCCTGAATCTGAGTCCGGCCGAGCCTTCTGGCCAGCCCGCTTGGTTCGTTCGAGCTCGAAGCCCGACCGACCCGCTACGTCCCCGTCTGCGGGCTCAGTTTGGCGAGCAGGTCCGCCCGGGTGAGCCCATGAATCTCGACCAGCTTACTGCGAGACCCGCCACCTGAGACAATTTCGATCGCGCTTTTTCCGCAGCCCAGCGCACCGGCCAAGGTTCGGACCAGCTCCTCGTTGGCCTCCCCGTCGACCGGCGGCGCGGCCACTGCAACTTGCAGCGCGCCTTCGCGAATCTCGACAATTCGGCTCTTGGACGCGCGTGGCTTCACTCGTACGCGAATTCGGAGCGCCGCGCCGCGCTGTTCGACCACCAGATCCGACATTTGGGGCTACTTTACATGGCAAGCTCCGGCCGGCTCGGCCGCCACCCCAGCCCCCACACCGCAATGCAACGCCCCCTCATTCTCAACGGCTTCATGGCTACCGGAAAGTCGACCGTGGGGGCGCTCGTCGCCCAAGCCACGGGTCGGCCGTTCATCGATCTGGACCGCACGATCGAGACCGAGGCCGGCAGCAGTATCGAACGATTGTTCGCCACCCGCGGTGAAGCCGAGTTTCGCGCGCTCGAACGCGAGACTCTGCAGCGCGTGCTGCGTGACGCCACCCAGGCCGCGCACGCACCGGTGATCGCGGTCGGCGGGGGCGCCCTCATCGCGCGCGATCTGCGCTTGCAAGCGCTCGACACCTGCGTCGTAGTCACGCTCGAAGGCTCCCCCGCCGAGCTCACGCGCCGCGCGCTTCGCCAGGGCACGCGCCCCCTGCTCTCGGGCGCGCATCCCGAGCAACGCGTGACCGACCTGCTCGCCCTGCGCGCGGCGAGCTACGCCGAAGCGCATGCGCGTATTTCGTGCGAAGCGCCGCTCGAAACCGTGGTCGCGCAAGTGCGAGCGGTCTGGGCACGCAACGAAGTCGCGGTCGGCGCAGGTGAAGCGTCGTACGGCGTGCAGACGGGTTTGGGTTTGGCAAGCGGGCGCATCGGCGCCTTGGTCGCACAAAGCCCAGTGTGCGTCCTCGTCTCGGATAAAACCGTGTCCGCGCTGCACGCCGCACCGATCGAAGCCGCCGTGCGCGAAGCCGGCGTGCGGCTGATCCGTGTCGATCTCGAACCCGGCGAAGCTCACAAGAACATCGCGGCGATCGAAGGCATTTGGCACGCCGCGCTCGAGGGCTCGGCCGATCGCAAAGCCACGTTCGTGGGCCTCGGGGGCGGCGTGGTCACCGACATGACCGGCTTCGCCGCGTCGACGTACATGCGCGGGGTGCGTTGGGTAGGCATCCCGACCACGCTCTTGGCCATGGTCGATGCCTCCGTCGGCGGCAAAACCGGCGTCGATTTGGCGGCCGCCAAGAACGCGGTGGGCGCGTTCTGGCAACCGAGCGGGGTGCTGTGCGACGTGCAGTACCTGAACACGGAATCGCGGCGAGGATTCATCAGCGGCCTGGCCGAAGTCGTAAAAACTGCGCTGATTGGCGATCCCGAGTTGTTCACGCTGCTGGAAGACAACGCCGAGCGCGTGGTCGCGCGCGATGGAGATCTGACGGCGGAGCTCGTGCGCCGCTCGGTACGTGTCAAGGCTCGCATCGTCAGCTTCGACGAGCGCGAGAGCGGCCTGCGCGCGTTGCTCAATCTGGGGCACACCGTGGGCCACGCGCTCGAAGCGCAGTCCGGCTACAGCGCGCTCACCCACGGCGAGGCCGTCAGCCTCGGTCTGGTCGCCGCGTTGCGGCTCGGTGAGGGCTTCGGGCACACCCCGCCCGAGCTGACGGAGCGCACGCTCTCGCTGCTGCGTCGCTTGGGGCTGCCCGCGACCCTTGCCGGACAACCCTTGGCCGAAGCCGCCACCTTGATCGGCCACGACAAGAAGCGCGCGGGCTCGGGCGTGAAGTTCGTGTTCGCTCGTGGCGTCGGTCAGGTCGAGACCCAAACCATCGCTCTGCCCGATTTGCGCACACGCGTCCTCGCCCTCGCCGAGTAAGCAAAAACTCCCGCAAATCGGCCACTTCAGTAAGGGAGATTACGCACAATCTTGGCGTCTGCGGAGCGCGCTCGGTACACTTCAGATAGGTGCGCGCTCGATGCGTCGCAGCCATTCGAGGTTTCCATGCGCCGCTCGACAACCAAGTCTTTACTTTCCGTTGGCCTGCTCACGCTCGGTTCGCTCGGCCTGACCACCAGTTGCGCCGACAACAACAGCTCGATGTTCATCGTCGGCGTGATCTCGATCGACGCTTCGACGTGCGTCGCCAAGCCGGACAACACGGCCGTACTGCTCGCCGAAGGCGTGATGGATCTGGCCTTCACTTCGAGCTACACCGCGTGGCTTTTAGTCGGCAATCAGCTCACCGAGCGCGCCTCCGCCGAACAACTGCGCACCGAGACTTCGCGTGTCTCTCTGCGCGGAGCCGAAGTCACGCTCACGACGCTCGACGGCCGCGAGCTCGGCAACTACTCGACCGTGGGCACGGGCTTTTCGGACGCCTCCTCGGGCGACGTCGCGGCCTACTCGGCGATGGCGGTGAACGTCATCCCCTCCGCGCTCGGCACGTCCGATGCGGTGCGCAGGGCGAGGACCGTTCTGGCGAAAATCCGCGTGTTCGGCGAGACCCTCGGCAACACCGCGGTCACCTCCAGCGAGCTGCACTTCCCGATTCGTGTGTGCGAGGGCTGTCTGGTGAATTACCCGACGGATGCCCGTGACCCGCTCACCCCCACGTACGAATGCACGACCTCCACGAGCACCCAGCAAACGACCGCGTCGCCCTGCGTTCTGGGGCAGGACCGAGCCTTTGGCTGCACGGAGTGCTCGGCTGCGTACCCGCTGTGCCGCGATCCGAACGAGAATCCCTCCTACGTGCCCACGAGCCCCTGATCGATCGCTCGGCTGCGCAGCCCGTCGAGCCGAGAGGGAGCCATGCGCATCGCTTCGTTTCTCAGTGCGTTGCTCATCGCCTCGAGCGGCGCCGCCCCCGCGCTCGCCCAACTCGTTCAGCGCGATGCCACCCCCGCGCCCGCTCAAACCGAGTGGAACGTCGCCGCTCAGACGTCACTGTGCGGGATCGGCACCGACGGGGTTTGGCAGAAAACGGCATTTTGCGGAAGTTTTAGGGGTGATGTGCTGTTTGGCCGCAGCCGAAACGCGGATTACGCGCTCGGCCCCTACGCGACGGTTGGCACCGCCACCTTCTCGGACGTGCGCTTCGGCGGCGGCCTGAGCCTGCTCATTCCAACCCTCGAGGGTGATTTCCCAATCGTGCTCTCGGCCGGAGCCCTGAGCCGCAACGCGGACGACTTCCGTCTCTCGGGCGAAGCCTTCTTCGGTCTCCGCAGCCACAATTTTCACGGTAGCCACTACGCCATGGCGAGCGGCCTGGTCCTGGGCGGCGATGCGGCCGTGTCCGGCAGTCACGGCAGCACGCTCTACGTCGGTCTGCAGCTCGACGGGATGTGGCTCGCGCTGCCCTTCATCCTCGGCTACGAGTGGCTGCACCCTGCGCCAGACCCCGGGGACTGAGCGCAAACCGCCTAGGCGCGGGTGGGCGCGGGTTACGGGTCTAGCCCCGGACCGAAATCGAACTCGACTTCGGCCTCGTCCGAGCTCGGATCGCTCGCGGGGGCGGCGGCCGCGAGCTCTGCCGAATCTGCTTCGAGCGCAGCGTCGAT
>Ga0247757_10000759_pt1 | contig 25204 bp, 13 predicted proteins | sample UWRJL126311R4_FD_180929 | JGI IMG/M metagenome (GOLD analysis project Ga0247757, IMG submission 180929) | Plant litter microbial communities from Arlington Agricultural Research Station in Wisconsin, United States - UWRJ-L126-311R-4 | ecosystem: Environmental > Terrestrial > Plant litter >...
CCTCTACCAGGGCTCGAACCAGCCCGGCGTCACCTTCCGCTCGCTCAACGGCAGCGGCGCCCCGCCGTTCCCGAACCGTGATGACCTGGGCGCGCTCTTCCACGAGCATCCCGAGTACTTCCTCCAGTCCCTGCCCGCCAATGCCGCCACCTCCAGCAGCGCGGGCATCAGCCTCGCGAACTACGAGTCCGGCAAATACCTGAACCAGCCGACCTACGACCTCGTGGAGGGCGTCGCCGCCGGCTACCTGATGGCCAACACGCGCATCAAGCAGTGGCAGCTCCAGGGCGGCTTTCGCTACGAGCACACCAAGGTCGATTCCACCGAGCTCGATCCCTACTCCAACGAGGAGGTCACAGCCGCCGGCTTCGTGCCCACCGCCACCGGCGCCCCCAACAGCATCGCCGCCATCGACTACAAGTACTCCAAGCCTCGCGTGAAGCGCGCGAGCACGTATGACGACCTGTTCCCGAGCCTGACGGCGAAGTACGCCATCAAGCCGAACCTCCTGTTCGACATCGGCTGGGGCAAGGCGATCCTCCGGCCTGACCTGAACAAGCTCAGCAGCACGCGGCAGGTCGACGACACGAACGACGTCATCACCACGCCGAACACGCACCTGCAGCCCGAGCGCTCGCAGAAGCTGGCCGCGGCCCTCAGCTATTTCTTCGGCGACTCCGCGAGCAACAACCTGCAGTTCGTCGCCAGCCGCACGCGCATCAACAACAAGTTCACGAACCTGCGCGTTTCCGCCGAGGAGTACGGCAACACCGACCCGGACTACGCCAGCTACGACTTCCAGACCTGGGTCAACATCAACGCCCCGGTGACCTACAACTCGCTCGAGACCTCGTACCTGCAGTACCTCACGTTCCTGCCCGGCGTGCTCCAGGGCACGTCGATCAACCTGTCCCACACCTTCACGTTCCTGGACAACCAGACCAACCCGAAGGTGCTCGGCGTCATCCCGCACACCCTCAAGGGCACCCTCGGTTACGGCTACCGCCGGTTCAACATGAGCTTCAGCGCCATCTGGCAGTCGGACTCCAATGAGTTCCAGGCCGCGAACCACTACCAGAAGGAGAACATCAAGTGCGACCTCACGATGAACTTCCGGGTCACCAGCAAGCTCTCGCTGTTCCTCGCCGGCCGCAATATCTTCGAGGAGTCGCACCGTCTCATGGAAAAGAGCCCGGGCAATCCGGACGTGCTGTACCGCTACGAGAACTACGGCACGAACTGGACCTTCGGCATCAACGGCCGCTTCTGACCTTTGGTTAGCCCGAAAATTTCACACCCGTGAAGCCTTCGCTCGGAGAAATTTTCGTCCTCCCTTCGGTCGGAGCGACTTTGTCGCGGCTAACCCCGGCAGAGTCGGCCCGACCGGGCGACGCTTTCACACCCCACGGTGTGAAAGCGTCGGGTTAGGTAGCTCCGTGGGAACACAGGGGTGTGTTCCCGCGACTCAACCCCGCCCGCCGGCGCACGTGCCCGGCGGGCGTTTTTTTGCCCCACCTCCACAATCCCGCCTGTCCTCCGCCTCCGCCGGCCAGCGGCGGCGCTTGCCCGGCGTCCCGGGCCGCGCTTGAGTCCCCGCACGCCATGAAAGCCAGGACGAACAAACCGCCGACCGACGGGGCCGGGGAAGTCGACGCCTTCCTGGCGAAACTGCAGCACCCGCTGAAGGCGGAGCTCGAGGCGGCGCGGCAGGCGATTTTGGGGGCGAGCGCGGAAATCACCGAGGGCATCAAGTGGACCGCGCCCAGTTTCCGCACAACCGAGTGGTTCGCGACGACCCACCTGCGTTCGACGAAGGAACTCCAATTCATTTTCCATCTCGGCGCCAAGGTCCGCAAAAGCGCCCCCGCCATCGCCCTCCCCGACCCCCAGGGCCTGGTGAAGTGGCTGGCGAAGGACCGCTGCCTCGTGACGCTCGGCGGCCCGGCGGACGCCGCGAAAAACCGCGCCGCCCTCACCGCCATCGTACGGGAGTGGATCAAGTATGTTTAGGTCCCGTCGGTTGGACGCCTGCGCACCGAGCGCCGCGTTCAAGTAGTCTAATAGACTACTTAATGGCGGAAGTCCGCCCGTTCCCGCCGCACGCGGCGCCGGCCGCCTGCGCTCGAAATGTCACCAAAGTCCAACCCGGCCGCGATTGCTCCCCGGGGGGAATTTCGGGCACATTTCCGGGGCATATCTGTCGTACCCCTCCCCACCATGAAGACATTCCTCCAACGCCTCACCCTCATCGGCGGCCTGTTCCTCGCCGCCACCGTCCTCCTGGCCCGTTCCAATTCCGCCGAACACCTCAAGGACGCAACGGCCGACATCAAGAAGGAGAAGGACCGCCTCGAGGTGCAGTCCGCCCTGGCTTCCTTCGAAGAGACCGGAAAATTGAAACCCTTCTTCGAGAAAAGCTATGCGGTCGTGATCTTCCCGAGCATCGGCAAGGGCGGGCTCGGCATCGGCGGCGCGCACGGCAGCGGCTGGGGCTTCCGCGAGGGCAAGCTCGACGGCACGACGAAGATGACCCAGGTCACCATCGGCTTCCAGGCCGGCGGCCAGGCCTTCAGCCAGGTGATCTTCTTCGAGGACGAGGCGACCTTCAACCACTTCACGAGCGGTGACTTCGAGCTCGGCGCCCAGGCCTCGGCCGTCGCGCTCACCGCCGGCGCCAACGCCTCCGCCAGCACCGCGGGCGGCACCGCCGCCGGCGCCGGTGACAGCCAGGCCAAGACCACCTACAGCGACGGCATGGCCATCTTTACGCTGGCGAAGGGCGGCCTGATGTACGAGGCGTCCGTCGGCGGCCAGAAGTTCAGCTACAAGCCGGTCAAAAAATAACCCGCGGCGGCGCGCCGGCGTTATCATGAAGCTCCGGCGCGTCACCGATGTCCCGTTGCGGAAGCTCAAGCGCGAGCATCCGCTCGAATGGCTCGCCGAGCCCGTGCTGGCCGACCCGACCTTCGTGTTGAAATCGTGGTTCGGCGGCCGCTCGATCATGCTGCGCGGGAGGCACCAGCTCTTCCTCACCACGCAGGGCGAGCCCTGGCAGGGCGTGCTGGTGTGCACCTTCCACGAGCACCAGCCGAGCCTGCGCGCGGAAATCCCGGCGCTCCGGCCGCACCCGATTCTCGGGAAATGGCTCTACCTGCCCGAGAGCGCCGACACCTTCGAACGCGACGCCCGCCGCCTCGTCCAGCTCGCCCGCGCCGGCGACCCGCGCCTGGGCGTGGCGCCCTCGCCGCGGAAGAAAAGGAAGCAGGAGAAGATCCGCGTGCGGGGAAAGCTGTAGGGCCGGTCTGTGACCGGCCTTCGACCGCCTTGTAGGGGCCGAGCTTGCTCGGTCCTTTGCCGGCTACATGCGTGACCTCCCAAGGATCGAGCGAGCTCGACCCTACATGAAATCCCCACCGGGCCGAAAGGCCAAGGTCCTGGGCCGGACGACCCATGTTCCCGGGACGGGCCGGCTGCTAGATTGGGTGCCTCCGATCCACTCCTTCCGGCACCCCGCCATGAAATCCACTCTCTCCCGTCTCTGTTTCGCCCTCTCCCTCCTGTTCGGTCCATCGACGCTTCCGTCGGCCCGCGCCCAAACCGACGGCCCGGCCGTGGACGACGCGGCGCTCGACGCGCTGTGGAAGGAGTATTCACGCGTCGCGGTGGCCCCGGACGGGGCGGCGAAGCCCCGCGTCGTCCCCAACCAGCAGCACGTAGACGACATTGTGACCGAGGCTTATCGCGGCCTGCGGGAGACCATCGCACAGCTCGAGCGCTCGCAGCGGGAGTTCGAGGCGGACTATGCGCCGCGCGAACACACTCCCGGCGAATTGAACCTGATGCCCCTCCTCGATGAAGTGCCGGAACCCGAGGCGTCCCTGCCGGCGGCCAAGCAGGTCGATTTCAAGTCACGCTACGAAACCTACGCGGACAAGATCGAGGTGTTGCGGAAACAACTCGCCGACCAGCAGCAGCGGAACAACAAATACATGGACCTCCAGCAGCGCGAAGGCCAGGCGGGTTTGATGAAGCAGGCCGTGGCCGACATGGCCACGCCCGCGGGTCGGGCCCAGACGATGGAGGCCATACAGCTCCAACAACTGCTCGGCACCACGCTGGGCAAGATGCAGAACGTCGCGCTGCAAGTCTCGCCCGCCATACAGCAGTGCGAGCAGGTTCACGAGGAACTGCAGCGCAACATCGCGCGCTGGACGACCAGGGTCGCGGATACCCTGCCCACCCGGGTGATGGGCGAAACCACCGTGAAAGTCGGCTACGGCGCCTTGCTGAAAATGCAGGCCGTCCTGAACTATGCCGCCGCCAAGCAATACGCCGAGAATCGCGCCTACCTCTGGCGCCTTTACAAGTCCGGCTACAAATACTCGATCGGGGAGTTCAACGATTTCATCGGCGAGTTCGCCTGGGGCCGGAAGGACAGCGGCAGCGTTTTCCAGGGCACGTACGAGGAACCCATGGTCGCGGCGGCGGTGAACAGTGTCTATGAGCAGATGATCCAGCTCACCCGGGACGCCTCCACCCTCACCCGCATGAACAAGGGCGCCCAGGATCAGTACGAACTGCTGATGCAGCTGTGAGGCCGGATTCGAAAACGCGTGGACGGCGAAAGCCTGAAACTCTGAAACCGCCGGCCCACCCACGCAGCGTCATCCTGAGCCGTGCGAAGGATCCACGCCGGTGGCGAAGGTCCGTCCTTCCCCTTGGATCCTTCGCACGGCTCAGGATGACGGAAGCGATAGATGTTCGTAGTATGAACATTTGTCCGGGTCTTCACAGCGCCGGCGCCAGCCGTCTCATGGCGGCGGCTACTTGGCCTCGCTGACCTGGAATTTCTTCGACTCGTTCGCGATGCCGTCGAGGTGGGCGTCGGTGATTTCGAACCCGCCCTCGGCGTCGGCGCGAATCCAGATGGCGCCGGACTGCTCGCCGGCGAGGCCACCGCGGTCGATCGCGAGGCGCTCGAGGCGTGTATTCGAAAGCGTGCCCTGGCCTTTGGCGCTGCCGGGGGCGACGACGGTGAGGCCGGCGGAGAAGCTGTCGCGGATCACGATGTCGCTGATCGCGAGGCCGGAGATGCCCTTGCGGTCGAGGCAGAGCTGGAACGAGCCGCGCCAGCCCCAGCTGTGGTCATAGCCGCCGCAGCGGATGAGCTCGATGTTCTTCACGACCGTCGTGCCACTGAAGTTGTTGTCGATGCCGCGGTTCTCGTCGGCCGTCGGGAAGGTCGTGCTGATGAGCACCCCGCAGCCGGTGCCGATGTCGGTGAACCGGCAGTCCTCGACGCGATTGCTGTCGCCGCCGTAGACGCACGCGCCGTTGGCGAGGAAGGTCAGCGAACCGGTGCAGCGGCGGATGACGTTGTGGCCGGGCTTGATCCCCTGCCCGTCGTAACCCTGGTCGGACGCGACCGGCCAGATGGCGAAGCAGTCGTCGCCGGTGCCGCGCGCGGTGCAGTTCTCGATCACGGAGTTGTTGGTGCTCACGCACAGGTTCACGCCGTCGGCGATGGTGTTGCGGAAACGGCAGCCCTCGATCTTCAGGCGCGTGCCGTTGTAGATCCACGCGCCGGCCTTGGTGTGCTCGACCCAGATGCGCTCGATGGCGGCATCGGTGCAGCCCGACCCGACGAGGCCGTCGTTGGGTTCGTTGTCGTTGCGGTAGTTCAACCAGCCGGAGATCGCGAAGTCGGCGACGCGGACATTCTTGCCCGCGAGTTTGATGCGCACGCGGCGGTCGGCCTGGTCGTAGAGTTTGGCGTCGCCCACGAAGGTCGTGTGCCACATGCCCGCGCCCTGGAGGGTGATGCCATCGGGCAGCACCACGTCGCGCGTGAGCTTGTAGTCGCCGGCCGGCACCCAGACCGGGCGTCCGCTCTTGCGCGCCGCTTTCACCGCCGCCAGCACCGCGGCGCTGTCGTCGGTCTTGCCGTCGCCCTTGGCGCCGAAATCCCGCACGGAGTGGGCCTTCGCCGGCGCGGCGAGCGGCGGGGCGACGTTTTCCAGATCCACGAGGTCGATGGTGCAATCCGACTTGATGCCGACGGCCAGCTCCAGGCGCACGACGTCGCCGGCGGCGATCTGCAGGTTTTTGACCCGGAGCTCGTCGTAGAAATTCCGCCCCTTGCCGTCCGCCGGGTTGTTGGTGAACGGGTAGTTCCCGTAGAGGTGCGTGTAGCGCGAGGTCAGCGCGAGGAACTCGACCGGCTTGCCGTTGACGGTGAGCGTGAGGGCGGACGACACGCCGCCGCCTTGCGGGGCGTCGGGCAGGGTGTAGCGGAGGACGAGCGCGTTGGCGGCCGCGGCCGCGGTGAACTCGACGTATTGCCCGGCCGCGCCGAGCCGCACGGCGCGCTGGCCGGAGGATTCGGTCCCGATCGTGTGCGGCGCGTACTCCGGCCCGATCACGGTACCGGTCGTCTGCATCGCCTCCGCCTCGTAGGTCGTCCACGGCAGGTCGGCGCCGGCGCCGAAGGCGCCGACACAGGACAGGAGACAGAGGACAGGGGACAGGGGACGGAGGACGGAGGACAGCTTAAGGGACATGGTATATATATACTGTACTAAGAAAGGGACCTTACAGGAGGTAACGGAGGAAACAGAGGGGATGGCCACGAAAAGTCACGAAAAGACACTAAAACCGGGTGCTCGCGGAGGAAGCGAAGGTATGGGGATCTCTTTTTGCGCCTTCTCGCGCTTTTTGTGGCCAAGGCTCGGGCTCCCTCTCCGTTCCCTCCGTTACCTCCTGTGAAATGCCTTGGCCCTAAGCCTTCCGGCGAGTCGGGAGCTTCACCGTGACGGTGCGGCCGGGGGCGCACTTCACCGGCTTGCCGGCCACGTGGACGACGCGGGTGCGACGGTTGGTGGCGTGGCCGGTGAGGGTCGCGGTTTTTTGCGAAAGCGCGACGCGGAAGCCGTCGCCGCGCCACGTGAGGTTGAACTCGAGGCCCTTCCATTTGCGGTAGAGGCGCGGGTTGATGGCGAGCCGCTTCGCGTCGGCCTGCACGCCACCGAAGCCGAGCACGGCGGTCATCCAGGCGCCGCCGTTGGCCGCGGGGTGCGAGCCCCCGATGAAGATGGTGCCGACGTAGATCTTGTACTTCGCCTCGAGGTCGATCTTGGCCGTCTTCAGGAAATACTCGTAGGCGAAGTTGAGGTTGCCGAACTCCGCCGCGACCATCGCGTAGGCGCAGGCGCTCAGGCTGGAGCCGTGCTCCGTGCGCGGTTCGTAGTGCTTCCAGTTGGCTTTCTTGATGGCCGCCGAATAACGGGAGCTGAACAAATTCAGCATCATGATCACGTCGGCCTGCTTGATGATCTGCGTCGGCACCGCGAGGCCGTTGCCGCCCCCGAGGTACTCGTGCGGGTGGATCATCTTCGCCTTCAGCGCCGCCACCGTGGTCTCGCGGAGCTGGTGGTAGCCATCGAACTGCTCGATGACGCCCGTTTTCGCGTCGGGCTGCGGCACGTACAGCCGCGCGGCCGCCGCCTTGAACAGCGGCAACTCGCCGGCGATGCCGAGTTTCCTGAGCAGGGCGCGCAGCGCCTGCGGATGCTTGCGCCGCAGGTGGGCCACCGCGGCCGCCGCGACCGTGAAGGTCTCGTGCACCACGCGGTTCGTGAAGGCGTTGTTGTGGACGCGCTCGTGGTATTCGTCGGGGCCCGTGACATCTAGAATCTCGAAGCAGCCCTTGTCCTCGTTGTAGAACGAGAACGAATAGTAGAACCGCGCGCACTCGAGGATTACCTCCGCCCCACCCTCCAGCAGCAGCGTGTCGTCGCCGGTCAGCTGGAAATACTGCCACATGGCGAGCGCGACGTCGCCGCTGATGTGGACCTGCTTGTCGCGGAAATAGGTGCGGATGTCGCGGCCGGTGATCGGGTCGCCGACGTTGAAATACGTGCAGGCGTCGTCGCCCGTCTCCTGGCTTTCCCACGCGTAGAAGGCGCCGCGGTAGCCCGGGCCCTCGGTCCGCGCCTTCCGGCGCGCGCCGTCGAGGGTCTTGATCCGGTAGCGCAGCAGCTCCACCGCCGTCGCGGGCTGCGTGTGCAGGAAGAACGGGAACATGAACATCTCCGTGTCCCAAAAGACGGCGCCCTTGTAGACCTGGCCCGAGAGGGCGCGGGCGGGAATCGAGTTCGCGCTGCCCGGCACGGGCGCGACCATCAGCAGCTGCAGGATGCTGTAACGCAGCGCCTGCTGCGCCGCGACGTCGCCGGTGATGACGACGTCGCCGTGCGCCCAGCGGCGCTGCCACTCGGCGTCGTGAGCGGCGCGGCAGGCGTCGTAGCCGAGGGCGAGCGCGCGCCGGGCCAGCGCCACCGCGGCCGTCGCGGACGAAGAGCCGGGATGATCGTTGCCGGTGAAGACGGCGAAATACTTGTGGAAGGTGTAGGTTCGTCCCGCCTCGGCGTGGAAAGTGATGACCCGCAGGTTCCGCCGGTCGCGCACCTCGTGCGTCTCCGTGCCGAACGTCGCCGCGGCGGCCTCGGCCACGACCACCGCGCGCTTCTGCTCGGAGGTGACGGCGGTCACCTGCAAGATCGAGCCCTTCCGGGCGGCGGCAAGCTTCCGCAGGTGCGGGCCGTTCAGGTCCCAGATGTTGTAGTCGATACCCGTGCGGAGGACGACCGCGGCGGCCTGCGTGCAGCACAGGCTGTAGCGGATCACGCCGAGGTTCGGCGTCGCCGCGCTGAGAAAGCGCTCCGACCTGATCGTGAGCGACTTCCCGCCGGCGGCGAAGGTCGTCTCGCGCTCGAAGAGCGCGTTGGCGAAATGCAGCGTCTGGCGGTGGTGCTGCACGTGGCGCCCGAGCGGAGAGAGCTCGATGCCGTCGAGACTCGCAGTGGTGTAGCCGCCGTTGGGGGCGTTGACCGGTTCGCGCCAGGCGGCGCCGACCTGGTCGAACAGGCCGGCGAGCGTGATGCCGACGGCCTCGTCGGCCCCGAACTCATCGAGCGTACCCCGGTAACCCATGTAGCCGTTGGCGAGCTGGTAAACATTGCCGCGGCGCATGAGCGCCTCCTTGTCGCCGGCGTATTCCGTGGTGCTGATGTGTCCGGGGTCGTTCATGGCGCGGCGGGTTTCGTCGGCGTGTCCTGCACGCGCAGCATGAGCGCGGCGGCCGCGAGCATGGCGCCGCCGCCCAGCACGAGGGCGTAGATGGCGTGACCGGAGAAGACCGTGCGGACCATCAGGCCCAGCACGGCGGCGGCGAGGATTTGCGGGATGACGATGAAGAAATTGAACATGCCCATGTACACGCCCATCTTCCGGTAGGGCACGACGCTGCTGAGGATCGCGTACGGCATCGTGAGCAGGCTCGCCCACGCGATGCCGAAGGCGGCCATCGGCACGACCAGCCAGTGCGGGTCGCGGACGACGTACATCGCCGCGAGGCCGAGTCCGCCGACTACGAGGCAGAGCGCGTGCGTGGCGACGCGACTCGTGCGTTTGGCCAGCAGCGGCAGCAGGAAGGCGGCGAGCGCGGCCACGCCGTTCCAGACGGCCATGAGCACGCCGACCCAGTTCGCGCCCTGGTTGTAGGCGTCGCTGCGCGGATCGGAACTGCCGAAGTGGTGGCTGGTGACGGCGTTCGTCGAATAGATGAAGAACGCGAAGAGCGCGAACCAGGTGAGCATCTGCGCCCACGCGAGCTGGCGCATCGGGCCGGGCATGTTGTTCAGGTCGTAGACCAGCTCGACCAGGCCGGTCCGCTTGCCGGAGCGGTACGCGGCCGCCGTCACCAACTGCAGCGCACCGTAGAAGACCGTGCCGAACGACAGGATGTAGAGACCCTTGTCCCAGGCGAAGGCGCGGATGAGGCCGCTCGCGCCGAGGCCCGCGATCAGGAGAATCGCACCCACCAGCGTGTATTTCCCGGTGTCCAAGGTGACCTGCTCCCCTGCTCCGTGCTCCTTGCTCCCTGTTTCCTCATGAAACGCCGCCTGCTCCGCGGGCGAATACTCCTTCGTCTTGAGGATCGTCCACAACACGGCGAGCAGGTAGACCACGCCGCCGAGGTAGAAGGACCATTTCACCGAGGCGGGAATCGCGCCGGCCTCGGCGGTGTTCGCGACGTGGAACCAGTTGGTGAGGAGATACGGCAGCAGCGAGCCGATGACGGAGCTGGCGCCGATGAAGAAGGTCTGCACGGCGAAGCCCGTGGTGCGCTGCTCGTCGGGCAGCATGTCGCCGACGAAGGCGCGCATCGGCTCCATCGTGATGTTGATGGAGGCGTCGAGCATCCAGAGCATGCCCGCGGCGAACCAGAGCGTCGGCGAGTTCGGCATGACGAGCAGGCCGAGCGACGCGAGGACGGCGCCGATGAGGAAGTACGGCTTGCGGCGGCCGAGGCGGTTCCAGGTGCGGTCGCTCAGGTAGCCGACGACCGGCTGCACGAGCAGGCCGGTGACGGGGCCGGCGATCCAGAGGATCGGGATCTCATCCACCTTGGCGCCCAGCGTCTCGAAGATGCGGCTGACATTGGCGTTCTGCAGCGCGAAGCCGAACTGGATGCCGACGTAGCCGAACGACATGTTCCAGAGCTGCCAGAAGGAAAGGAGGGGTTTTTTCATGGGGCCGATCCTCCGCAAAGAGGCAATGCCCGCAATGCTGGAGGGTTGGGCTCCCGCCCAACCGGTCGGGCGGGAGCCCGACCCTCCAACAAACCCTTGGGTCCTTCGCACGGCTCAGGATGACGGAACTGAAAGTGACGGACGGTATTCACGCCCTCCCCCTCTTCGTGCGGACGGCCGCGTTGATTTGCGCGAGGCTGGTCTCGGCCAGGTCGCTGACGACGAGGTCGGCGCCGGCGCGCCAAAGCTCGGCGTGGTTGTTTTCGCGGGCGAGGCCGATGACGAGGGCGAAGCCGCCGTTGGCGCCGGCCTCGACGCCGGAGACCGCGTCCTCGATCACGATCGCGTGCTCGGGGCGCACGCCGAGCCGCGCGGTGGCGGCCTGGAAAATATCCGGCGCGGGCTTGCCCTGCAGGCCGAGCGTGGCGGAGACGACGCCGTCGACGACGGAGCCAAAGAGGTGCGCGACGCCCGACTTCTCGAGGATCAGCGCGGAGTTCCGGCTCGAGGTGGCGAGGCCGACCTTGAAGCCCGACGCGCGCAGCGTCGCGATCAGCGCGACGGTGGACTCGTAGAGCCCGGCGCCCTCGCGCGCGATGATTTCGTTGAAGATCTCGTTCTTGCGGTTGCCCAGCCCGCAGCTCGTCTCGGCGTCGGGGGCGTCCTCGGGCGTGCCCGCCGGGAGCGAGATGCCGCGGGACTGCAGGAAGGTCGCGACGCCCTGGTAGCGCGGGCGGCCGTCGACGTAGCGCAGGTAATCGTGCTCGTGGGTGAACTCGCGGAACTCCCCGAGGCCGCGCGCGGCGCGCGCGCGCAGGTAGTCGTCGAACATCTGCTTCCACGCCCGCGAATGGACCGCGGCGGTGCGGGTGACGACGCCATCCATGTCGAAGATCGCCGCGTCGAAAGCCCACCCCGGGGACGGGGCGGCGGCGTCGCGGAGGATCGTGGGCTCGTGGGAGGAAGTCACTGCGGAAGGGAGTGGGAGGAAAACCGGAGCGGAGAGAAACAGAGGCGGTGCAGGACGGAGCGGTCCACCCGTGTGGGCCGTTCTGCCCTGCACCGCCCCCGGAGTACGCCCGCCGCCCCTCGGCGGCGGACGCGATAGCCGGAATCTAATCACCTGAAAGCCACGCCCGGCCCTAACAACCGGGCGCGGCTCTCGACCAAGCGATCAGAAGTTAAACGTGGTCCTGAGCGTGAACTGTTGCGTGGGCCCGATCCGGTAGAACGCCGGCTGCGCCACGCCGTTGATCGGCGCCTGATAACTGACCGGAATCAGATAATCATTCTTGCCGACGTTGGCGACGTTGAGCTGGACATGGAAGTCCACCTTCCTGGAACCCATATTGAGCAGGTGGTGATAACCGACCCAAAGATCGAAGTATGTCTCACTCGGGCTCTTTTCCGGCTTGGATAGGTCAGCGAGGAACGGAGGAGCCGCCAGCGTCCCATCCGCATTCAGCCCGGTGCCCTGCGGAGCATAGCCGATGGTTTCTGCCGAGGTATAACGCACGCCGCCACCGACGTTGAAACCCTTGAGGGTGCCGACATCGAAGTCATAGTTCGTCGTCAGGTTGTAGCGCCACTTGGCGAGCTGCGAAACCGCCACGCCCGCCTGCTGCTGGAGTCCGGCATAGGTGGTACCGAGCGGGGGGAAGCCATTGTAGTTGTTGTAGTAGGCATCCTTGACCGCCGGGACGCCCGGGCTGACGGAATTGCCCCAGAACCACTGCGTGTTGCCGCCGGGGCCTTTAACATAGGCCGACGTTTCCGCCATGAATTTGGCCAAGGCCGGGTCACCGACGGCCGAGATGACCGCATCCGTTTCGGTCGCGTTGAATGAGATGCGCCAGTTCTTGGTGGGGTTGGCGTTGAGCTCGATCTCCCAGCCCTTGGACGTGGAGTCCTGGGTCAGCGCGAAGTTGGTTTCGCCCGGGGCGCCCGTCAGCTGGGCCCGCAGGACGGTGCCAGCCTGCACCTCAGCCAGGCTGTTGAATCCCCATTTCTTGAAGAAGTTCGGGAACAGCTTGTCGATCTGGGTCTCCCAAGCCCGCGTGGCCGCGGTGGAGGCATTCTGCATATCCTCCATCGCCTGGGTGTGGTAGCCGGTGGCATCGTAGTAGTAGCCCGCGGCGTTGGCACCATTGTCATACTGGCCAGCCGTACCGGGCGCGCTGCCGATGCCCGGATTGTTTACCATATGGGCCGGGTCCGACTGCGCGAAATTGCCGTTCTGGTCATTATGATAATAGAAGGCGTTGGCGAAGTAGAAGGTGTTGCCCACGAAATTAGCCAGGGCGCCAGCAAAGGCGGTACCGCCGGCGTACTCACCGTTCTTGATGTTGGTCTCGTAGCGATTGACCTTGAGGGAGTACTTGCCGTCGCGGGTCTCGAGCAGGATGGCCTTGTCGATGGTCTTGCCCGAGGGGGCCGCGAGGGGATCCCCGTTAATGTCGACGCGGGCCGAGTCCGGCTGGAAGTTGCTTGAGACGTTGTAGGCCAGGCTGATTTTGATCGGACTCTTGCTGAAAAGTTTTTCCAGGCCCGGGAGTTCGTCAAGGTGCCCCACAATACTATAGGAGCGGGATTGAACTTCCACCCGCCCCTCCGTGGCGTTGCCATCGTCCAAGCTGACCTTCGAGAAGTTGATGCTTTGCGGATCGTTCGCATCGCCCAACGAGGCGGAATCCGCCGCGCTCTTGTTGATATCCTTACGCCAGCCATAGATGCCCACCAGCGCGCCCTTCAGCCAATTGCCTTCGTAGACCAGCGACTGAGAGGTGGTCGTCGAGCGGGTTTTGCCATAGGCCGTCGCCAACAGCTCGCGATTGCCGTCGGCGGCTTCGGAATCGGTCACGTTCAGGGTGCCCCGACCCGCCCAGCCAACGTAGTAGCCAGGATTGGTCGGCCCCAAGGCGGCGTTCGCCGGGTTCGGCGTGAGATCGAAGTACTGGATCGAGTTGCTACCGATCGTCGGTCTGCCGGAGACCCCGGAAATGTTAGCCCCGACGATCGGCTTGCCCGTCAACGTGGGCCCCAGGTAAATGACCTGCTGCGGATTCAGCTGGGAGAAGTTGCTCAGTGCCGATCCGCCGTTGAACTTATTGGCGAGGGCGAGGTTGCTGCCGAGATAACCATACTGTTGCCAGCTCATGCTGGTGGTTTCCAGCTCCGCTTTGTCCGCCAAGCCGGTCAGGGTCTGGCGACTGAGGAGCTTTTGCCACCAGGCATTGCCGTCCTTGGAGAAGTCATGGGTGACAAAGCCCGTGAAGCGGGTGTCTTCGCGATCCCGGCTTTGCTCGAAGTTGGTGGGATTATTGTTGTTGATGACGAACGGGCGGCCGAAGTTCGGATTCTTGCTCGCGGTCGCAAGCGAGGCTCCGTCGTTATTGGTCGCCATGACGTCAACGAACAGCGGCACCGCCCCGCCAAAGGGGTTCACCGAGCCGAGATTGTAGTTCTGCTTGTTGTAATCAACGGAGACGCCCGCCTGGTCGTGGAGGAAGGTTTGCGAGAGACTCGCCGTCAGCGTCTTGAAGTCCTGCCATTCCGATTTCATATCGCCGTCGATCAGATTCTTGTAGAAATTGAAGATCGAAGGATCGGTGATCGACGTGTCCGTGAAGAGGCCGCCGTTGGAGAAAGGCAGCCCGGCAAAGACGGCTTGCTTGGCTTTGCCGTTCAGGCTCAGCCAGGAGCTGGGATAACTGCCGTAGGGGAGCGTGATCAACGTTCCCGCCTGGCTGTTCTGATTGAAGGAGGTGAAACGGTATTGGCCGTCCGCACCGACCGTGCTGCCCTCCTGGATGATGTTTAACGGAAAACCGGCATTGCCGAGCTGGCCGTTCGTGAACCACGGATCGGGATTCCGGGCGCCTTCGGCGCGGCCGGCATCGGAATAACCATTGGCGGCGGTGGAGAAACCACCGGCCACGCCGCTGTTCCACGACTGCGCGCCGTTCAATCCCGCCTGATAGGCGCCCGAGTTCGGGATCGGGTGGCCGCTCGCATCGGTGACGAGGGCATTGGGATCGAACCACGGCGTAATGTGGTCCGTCGGCGGCAGGGCGCGCGGATTGTTGGAATCGATGTGGCCGGACTCGAAGTTGCCTTTGAGGATGGTGCGATTGCCGTTCTTGTTCAGGAAAGCCGGTTCGATGCGGAGCGCACCGAAGAGGCGCTTGTCCTTGCTGAAGGCCTGGTCCTGTTTGAATTTCTGGTCATTGCTCAGCAGGTCGACCCGGAGGGCGACCTGATCCGGCACCAGCACTTGATTGAGATCCACGCTGGCGCGGAAGGTACCGAAGCTGCCCACCCGGAGGTCGACGGTTCCGGAATTCTTGAATGAAGCCGTCCGCGTGGTGGCATTGATGATGCCGGCGGGACTGCCTTCACCGAAGAGAATCGCATTCGGCCCGCGTGAGATATCGATACGGTCGACGTTGTAGGAGTCCCACGGGATGTCCGTGAGAAAGAAATCGCGGACATTATCGGCCGCCGCGAGCCCGCGGACACGGGTGCCCTCGCTCGGTTTGATGGTGTCTTCGGTCAGGAGCGTACCGGAAGAACCGGCACCGGGACTGGCATAGTTGCCATTGACGCCACCCACTTCCGTGCCGCCGAGGCGTTGGAGCAGCGAGGCGTTGTCGGTGGCCCCGGTGTCCAGGAGGAACTGCGAGGTGACCACCGTGATGGAGCTGCCGATGTCGCGCAGCTGGGTGTTGAGTCGGTTGCCCGCCAGCGTGGAGTCCGCGGTGTAGGAGTTTGTCTCGCTGGTGGCGCTGACTTCAAAGGGGGACAGCTCCAGGACTTCATCTTCCTGGGCGGCGGCCGCCGGCGAGGGCGCGGCAGTGGTCTGCGCCGGGAGATAGGCGCAGGGGGCGAGCAAGGCGGCGAGCAAGGCGGCGCGCCGACCAAGTCTGTTGGTCTTCATGTTTTGGGTTATCCTACGGGTTGCGGGGGTTTGGTGTACAGGTTCGGCAAAACAGGTTCCCTGGTCGACGGGATCCGGGGTCGAGGCGGTCGGGTGGGTTATGGCTTTCATTTGGGGGGAACAGGCGCGGACGCGAAGACGGGCAGGGGCGAATCAGGGGTGGGTAACGTCTCCGCCGGCGCGGCTGACAGGGGCGGATTTCGTGGAAACGTCCCCGTGACGCGACTGCGTCGCCTTGCAAACGTTGCGAAACCCGCCGGACAACCCGCGCCAAGCTGCGCGGCGGTGCGACGGTTGTCGCGTCGAAAGGCACGGCGAACGCAGGGAATTTTTCCCCGTTCGTTGTTCACTGTTCATGGGGAATTTCGGCCGGCTCTCGTTCACCGTCATCCTGAGCCGTGCGAAGGACCCAAGTGTGGGACGCTACGTACGTTTTCTCCTTGGGTCCTTCGCCCGGCTCAGGATGACAGAAAATAGAGCGTTTCCGGGGGTCCGCCCGGGCTCGATCTGGCCGATGAACATCGAACGGTGAACGATGAACAATGAACAATGCAGCCAGCAGGCGGCCCGGCGGCCTGGCCGCCGCGGCCCGCTCCCCTTGACGCCACGCGCCTTCGGCACTACATCCACGCGCATGAACCCCGTTGTGCCCGCCCCCCGCACGACGCCCACCTTGCACGCGGTCGCGCGCCTGGCGGGAGTTTCCGTGTCGACCGCCTCGCGCTGCCTCAGCGGCGCCGCGAAGGTCGCGAAATCCACCGAGCGCCGCATCCTCGCGGCGGCGAAGGAGGCGGGCTACCATCACAACACGCTCGTCGGGCAGGTCATGCGCGCCACGCGCCTCGGCGCGGCGCACAACCATCTCGGGACGATCGCCTTCGTCACGCCGGTGGCCGACGCGGAGGAGTGGCGCGCGACGCCGACGCTCGCGCGCAACTGGGAGGCCGCGCGGGCCCGCGCCGAATCGTTCGGCTTCAGCATCTCCGAATTCACGCTCGCCTCCGACGGCATGACTGGCCGCCGCCTCGGCGAAATCCTCACCGCGCGCGGCATCAACGGCGTGCTGCTCGCCGCGTTCCCCACGGACCCGCACCGCATCTCGATGCCGTGGGACGATTTTGCCTTCGTCCAGGTCGGCCACCGCCTCAAGGTCCCGCGCCTCGACTGCGTCGTGAGCGACCACACCGAGGCCGTGAGCATGGCCGCGCGCGTGATCGCGCGCCACGGCTGCAAGCGCATCGGCCTCGCGATCGAGAAGTACCAGGACGAGATCACCGACGGCCGCTGGGCGCTCGGCTACGCCGGCCTGCGCGCCAGCCTGCCGCAGCTCGCCGAGATCCCGCCGCTGCTGCCCGCGCAGATGAGCGAGGACGCCTTCCTCGCGTGGATCGACCAGCACAAGGTCGACTGCGTGCTGACCCTCTCCACCTTCCGCAACGCGCCGAACCACATGGACACCTGGCTCGCCGGGCGCGAAGTCGGCCTCGTCTCGCTCGATGTCACGTCGGTGCATCCCGACTGGAGCGGCGTCGAGCAGCACTCCGACGAGATCGGGCGCGCCGCGGTGGATTTGCTTTTCTCGAAGCTGCAGGCCGGCGAGCGCGGCATCCCGCGCCTCCCGCGCACGCTGCAGGTGCACGGCCACTGGCGCGACGGCAAGACGCTGAAGCGCGTGCTGCCGGCGGCGGCAGTCGCGGAAAAGGCGTGAGCAGCTCCCGGATGTTCTGGATTGAAATGTAGGGTCGGCGCTTGCGCCGACCAGGTCCGCGAGGTCGCCGCAAGCAGCGACCCTACAAAAACTCCCCGGACACGCTCTTACCGGCCAGCCTCACGGCGCCGTCAGCACCACCGACTTCCCGCCCGGCGGAAATGGATGCTCCGTCGTCGCACCCGATGGCCAGCGCAGGCGGACCGTGCGGGGTGGATTCGCTTCCATATAACCGAAGAAACCCGCCGCACTCGACTGGCTGTAGTAGCCGGAACCGGCGCACACCTCGCTGCTCTGGGTCGAGCCGTCGGCCAATTCGACCGTGATCTTCGCCCCGATGGCCGCGGGATTGCCCGCCGGTCCGCGCAGGCCGATGCGCACGGACTGGCGGCCGGCGACGCCGTGGTTGCGAAAGGCGAGCGTCGTGTCGTTGTTTCTCGAGACGAGGAAGTCCGGCCATCCGTCCTGATCGAGATCGAGCACCACCAGCGCTTTCGCATCACCGGGCACGAGCAGGTTGCTCTCGGCGGGCGGCACCGCCGTGAAGTGGCCGCGGCCGTCGCCGCGCATCAGCTGGCTCAGGCCGCCGTCGAAGCGCCCGACGGCGGCAATGGGCGAGTATGAATTCTGGACCGCATAGATGTCGGCCCGGCCGTCGCCATCGAAATCGCCGGCCGCGACTCCCTGCATCGGCGCAATCTGCGCGATCCGCGGCAGCGGCTCGAAGCGATAGGTTCCCCCGGGCTGGCTGAGGAACACCCCGCTGCGAAATTCCGTGGCCGCGAAGCGTTGTGCCCGCGCGAGTTTGTCCTCCCCGAATACTTCCCCGAGCGTGGCCCGCGCATAATTTTCATTCTGCGGATAGCGTTTCAGGAGCGACGGAAACACCGCTCCGAGGTCACGCAGCGCACGCCAGGGATAAAGGCGGTCCCCCTCGTAGTACGCTTCGACGAGCTGGGCGGAGCCGTCGCCCTTGATGTCGCCGGAGAAGATCAACGCCGGGTGGGCGGCGTCGGCCTGATACTGCGTGTTCAATCCCACATTGCCGGCCACGTAGTCGGGTCGGCCGTCGCCGTTGAAATCCGCCGCGGCGAGCGCCGTCCACCAGCCCGTGCCCGCCGCCGCGAAGCCGGCGCGCTCGCTCCAATCCTCGAAACCCCTGCCCTGGTTGTTGTGGAAATATTTCACGGTCCCCCACTCGAGTGCCACCAGCAGATCCGGCCAGCCATCGCCATCCACGTCGCTCCACAAGGCCGACGTCACCATGCCGACTTCCCTCAGCCCTGACGCCAGCGTGTCGGTGACGTCTTCAAATTTCCCGCCGCGATTCGCCAGCAGCGCGCTCTGCGGGGCCAGCGGATACAGTCCGGGCAGGAATCGCCCCCCGATGAAAAGGTCGAGCCGGCCGTCGCGATCGAAGTCCGCCGCGGCCACGGCGCCGGCATTGATCGGCAGGGGCGGCAGCGCATCCTCGGGCGCGGCCCGAAACCCGCCGTGGCCGTCGCCGAGGTAGAGCGCCGGCTGATAGTCGGGCATTCCGGCCGGCAACGTGTTGCCCCCCCTGGTCACCAACAGGTCCGCGTTGCCATCGCCATCGGCCTCGAACCAGAGCAGGGGCCCGTCGTTGACCAAAATTGGATCGGTTGTGGCCGGGCTCGTTGAGCCCGGGGACCGATAACCGGGGTCACCGACCCCGGCGACAGGGATGATGCGTCGCGCGTCCAAGGTCGTGCCGCCGATTACGACTTCGTCTCGATCCGTGCCGGCGCGCCTGCCGACCGCGAGGCCCGGGCCCCGGCGGTTGAAGCGAAATGGCATCAGCCGTTGCACCGACGCTTCATCGACCGATTCCTCGCGCGAACGGACGTTCAGGCCGGTGCTGCGGCTCACCTCTGAGAATTGTCCGTGTTCTGCGGGTGGAACCTGACCTCCGGGCAGGTTGAAGGACGCCGGCACCTGCAAGCCCGCCCGGAGGTCGGGCTCCACCTTCCCCGCAGATTCCGTGATCGTGTACCGCCGGTCGACGGCGAGGTTTTCCCACGTCTGCTCGCGACCGCTGGGCCAGGTCACCACCAGGCGCTTGATCACGGTATCCTCGCCCAATCCAAAATGGATCACGGGCTCGCTGCTGGACTGGTAACCGCGCGCCAACCCGAGGGTGCGCGTTTGCCCGCCGAGAGCGCTCTCAATTCTCACCGTCGCCCCCACGCCAAACCGGTTGGAAACGGTGCCCCGCAGATCGATCATGATCCGGTGTCCGGTGTCGCTGTCGTTGCGCAGCAGGGTGACGCCCTTGTGGTAGTTGCTGTAAACCAGGTCGAGATTGCCGTCGCCGTTCAAATCGCCGAAGGCCGCACCGAAACTGACGCCTTTCTGGTCGAGGCCCCAGGCCGCGCTGACATTTTCAAACTGCAAGTCCCCGCGGTTGCGGAGGGCGATGTGGTTTTCCGGCCACGTCGGCGTGGCCAACATGAGGCGAATGCGCTCGGCCTCGGATTCGGCGCTCATCTGCCGTTTCACGACGTCCACGCCGGAATCCCGCAGGAATCCATTGGTCACAAACAGATCAAGGCGGCCGTCGTTGTCCAAATCCTCGAATCGTGCCGCCCAAGTCCAGTCCGTGGCGGCGACGCCCGCCAAAAAGCCGGCCTCCTGGCAGTAGCCGGTGCCCGTGCCGAGCAGGAGCGCATTGCGGCGGTACTTCGGCGTCGCGGTGGCATCGTCCGGCCGCTCCTCCGTGCGGCTGCGGGCGTCCGCCATCATGTGCTGGTCTTTCTCGTGGGTGGTCCCGGCCATGTCGGCGACGAAGAAGTCCTCCAGCCCGTCGTTGTTCACGTCGCCGAAATCCGCGCCCATCGCGGAGAAGGCCGTGTGTGGCAGGGCCCGGGCCGAGGTGTCGGCAAAGGTGCCATCCCGGTTGTTGTGGTACAACTTGTCCGGGGCACCGTAGTCGTTGGCCACATACAGATCCGGCCAGCCATCGTGGTCGTAGTCCCACCAGGTGGCGGAATGACTGCGAGCCTCACCGCTGATGCCGGCGCGATCGGTGACATTCGCGAACGTGCCGTCGCGATTGTTATGAAACAAATAACCGCGCCGCCCCTGGGCGCCGACCGCATTGTGCAGCAGGTTGGTCGTGATATAAACGTCGAGCCAGCCGTCGCGATCGTAGTCGCAGAAAGCGGCCATGACCGAGGCATCCTTCACGTCCAGCCCGTACGCGCGGGCCACCTCCTTGAACGTCCCGTCACCCTGGTTGAGGTAGAGGAGGTTCGGCGCGTTGAACCGGCAGACATAAAGGTCGAGCCGCCCGTCGTTGTTGATGTCGACAAACGTCACGCCCGACTTCCACACCTTGGCGGCCTCGCCCTTGTCGCCGACCCCGGCCCGGTCGGTGACGTCCTCGAACTTGTACTGCCCGAGATTGCGAAAGAGCCGGCAGCTCTCGGTTTTGCTGACGACAAAAATATCCGGCCGGCCGTCGCCGTCGAAATCGCCCACGGCCACTCCCGTCCCGACCGAACCGGCCTCGAACTCCTGAAAGAGATCAGCGAACATCCGCGGGTCATCGTAGCGATTCTCCGTCTGGACGCCGGTCACTTCCGGGGCCAGCTCGACAAACAGCGTCTTCCCCCGGGGGCCGGCCGGCGGCGCCAGCGGCCGCTCGCTGATTCCTGTAGCCGGGGTCGCGGACCCCGGACCGGGCTCAGCGAGCCCGGCTACAACAAAGGCGGCCAAGCCGGCAATTGCCGCCGCCAGCGAGCGGGAGCGAACACGATGCGCGCGATGAGCCATGGGGTGCGCGCCACGGGACGAATGGCGCCGGGGTGAGTCAAGCGCGTTCCCGGCACGCGAACACACCCCGCCCTTGCGGGCACCCCTCTTTCTAGAGGGGATCCTCGCCGCGTGAGTTTGGGTCCCCTCTGGAGAGGGGTGCCCGCAGGGCGGGGTGTGTTGGTTCGGCAGCGGGTGGAAGCGGAACCGTTGCCCCCACTCAATTCTTGCCTACGCGGCGATTCTCGGTGCCACTGCCGCGCATTCCCCACCCGCCGCAGTTTCCGTGATCAAACCCCTCCGCCTTTCCTCTTTCGTCTGGCTGGCCGCCCCGCTCAGCGCGCTCGTGTTTCTTCTGTGGATGAATGTGGCCCGCATCCGGCACGTCGAACAGGTGAATGCGCTCGGCGGCGGGCAGGAGAAGCCATCGCTCCCGGGCCCCGCGCCAGTTGCGCCCGAGTTGGCGGCGGGCAACAAATTGATCGTCCCGGGGCAGCTCACGGAAAGTTATCATTGGCTCGCGCAGACCCAGCGCATGTTCAACCGCGGGGAATGGCGGGTGCGCCACATCGACTACGAAAACGCGCCTTTCGGCCGGGACGTGCATTCCCCCTCGCCGTACCGTTGGTGGCTCGGCGCGCTCGCGTGGTGCGATCACGTTTTTTCGGGCCGGTCGCCCGCGGCGGCCGTGGAACGCGCCGCGCTCGTGGCGGATCCCCTCCTGCACCTGCTGTTCCTGCTCGGCACCACCTTCCTGGTCGCGTGGCGCTTCGGGACTTTTCCGGCGGCCTTGATTTCCATCGGCCTGGTCACCGTCTTTCCGTTCGCCGCGGGATTTCTTCCCGCCGCGCCCGACCACCGCGGCCTGGCGCAGATTCTTGCCCTGGGCAGCGTGCTGCTGCTCGCGGCCGGAGCCCGGGCCACACCCGCGCCGGACGACAACGGAAGGTCGACGCGCCGCTGGTTCATCCTCGCCGGCGTCACGGGCGGTCTCGGGCTTTGGGTCAGCGTCGCCGTCCAAATTCCGATTCTACTGGGCGTCGCGGCGGGCGCATTGCTCGCTGCCGGGGTCACGCGGAGCCAGCGCCGGGGAGAAGCGGCGGATACCCCCGGCTTGCCCTGGCGGGCTTGGGCGGCGGCGGGCGCGATCACGACCCTGGGCGCATATCTGGTCGAATTTGCCCCCGCCGCCCTCGGGGACTGGCAGCTCTCCTACATTCATCCGCTTTACGGCCTGGCCTGGCTCGGGGGTGGTGAGATTCTGGCGCAGGCGGCGGAGTGGATTGAGGGCCGGAAACCGCCAAAAACCCTCCGCCACTTCGCCGGGCTCGCGCTCGCCCTGGCCGCAATCGTCGCGGTGCCGGTGGCCAACTGGAAAATCCACGGCTCCGAGTTCCTGCTGCCGGACACGCCGTCCCTCCGGCTGACCAAACTGCCGGACGGCGCGGTCGCCCGGGGCCTCGCGGCGTGGATTTCCCGCGAGGGATTGTCCCCGGCGGCGTTGGCGACGCTCCTGCCGCTCGTCCTGGCCGGGTTTGCCGTGTGGGTTCTCCCCCGGCGAGAGGCGGGCCGGGAGCGCCGCGCGGCCGTGGCGATAACGTTTGGCCCGGTGCTCGTGGCGTTCGGATTCGCCTGCCAGCAGCTCTTCTGGTGGAACGCCCTCGACGGGCTGTTGCTGGTGATGTTGGTGGCGGCGACCGCCGGAATGTCGGGTGCCACCCACGGAGGCTACCGCCGCCTCGCCTGGCTGGGCGGCGGCCTGCTGCTCCTGCTCCCGGGCATTTTGCTGGTCGCACCGCGGCACAAAGCCGAAACGGAAAACGACCTCACGCGATCGGAAGTGCTGGGCTTGATCGAGCGGGACCTGGCGGGATGGCTCGCCCTCCACGGCCCTCCCGGCGGGGCGGTATTGCTGGCTCCCCCCAACGAGACCACGGCTCTCTGCTACCATGGCGGCATGCGCGGCCTGGGCTCGCTCTCGCGGGAAAACAAGAGCGGCGTGGCGGCCGCCGTGCTCATCCTGGCGAACCAAAACACCCAGGAGGCCAAGGCGTTGATCGACCGGCGCAACATCACCCACGTCGTCTTGCTCTCCTGGGATTCCGGGTTTGACGACTACACGCAGGCGGACGCGGGCACCTTGCGCGACAAGCTCCAGCTGCCCACGCTGCCGCCCTGGCTGCGGCCCCGGGCGTATTCGTTGCCGAAGATCCCCGGCTTCGAAGGCCAGTCGGTGCAGGTTTTTGAAGTCGTCGACGAGCAGGAACCGGCGACCGCCGTCGCCCGGATCACGGAGTACCTGATTGAGATGGGAGATCTGCAACAGGCCGCGCAGGCCGCGCAAGGGCTGCGGCGCTTCCCGGCCGATTTCGGCGCTGCGGTGGCCCGGGCCGAGGTCGACCAGGCGCGCGGGGACGAGGCGGGATTCGCCAAATCCCTCAAGGTCCTGCAGGCCAGGCTGGCGACCAAATACCCGGTGGCGCTGCCGTGGGACCTGCGCGTCGGACTCGCCGTGGTCCTGGCCAAGGCGAAACAGGAACCGCTCGCCCGCGAGCAAGTGGCCGTTTGCGTGGCGACCGCGGACGAGGAAAAGCTCCGCGGACTCTCCCCCGGTGCGCTTTATCGGCTGCTGGTATTGAGCCGGGCCTTCGACCAGCGCCTTGATCCCAAGCTGCATGAATTCGCGCTCACCCTGGTGCCGGCCGAATTGCGTGATCGAGTGAGGTAGCGCACGCCGACCCGGCACCGAACCAACTTCCCTCCCGCAATCCGGATGGGAAATCAGGTGGCGTCCCAATTTGTCATTGCGAGTCGTCCCGTCGCGGGACGGCGAAGCAATCCAGCTGGATCGCCACGGCGCGCTTCGCGCACCTCGCGATGACAATCTTAAATTGGGATATTACCGAAATCTTCCTCCGGTCGCACCCTACGGAGCAGGTGCCGTAAGGACGATCGCAGAGGACTGCGGCGGGACCGGGTGGGTGCTGGTCACACCCGAGGGCCAGCGCACGTGGACTTGCCGGGGCGGGTTGGCCGGCAGGTAACCGAAGAACCCGGCGGCACTGGACTGGCTGAAATAGCCGGAGCCGGCATAAACCTCGCCGGTCCGCGCGGTGCCGTCGGCGAGTTCGAGGGTGACCCGCGCGCCAATGGCCGTGGGGTTGCCCGCCGGGCCGCGCAATTGGACGCGGAGCGAATGTCGTCCATTTGCGCCCCGGTTGAGGAAAGCCAAGCTGGTGGAGTTGTTTCGCGTCACGACAAAATCCGGCCAGCCATCCTGGTTGAAATCCACCACGGCCAGCGCCTTGGCGTCGCCGGTTACGACCAGGCCGCTTTCGCGCGGCGGCACGCAGGTAAAATGTCCCTGCCCATCCCCGCACAGCAACTGGCTGAGGCCGCCGTCGAAACGGCCGACCACCGGCGCGGGGGCGTAGGAATTTTGCACCACATAAATATCGGCGTGGCCATCGCCGTCAAAATCGCCGGCGACGATCCCCTGGCCGGGCGCGATCTGGGCGAGGTGCGGCAGCGCGGCAAAACGGAAAGTCCCGTCGGGCTGGCTCAGAAATACTCCGCTCCGGAATTCCGTGGCGGCGTAGCGTTGGGCGGCCGCCAGTTTTTCCTCGCCTAAAATCTCACCCAGGGTGGCTTGCGCATAACCGTCATTGCGGGGAAAGCGTCTCAACACCGACGGGATGGCGGTGCCGAGATTCACCCGGCTCCGCCACGGATAGAGCCGGTCGCCTTCATAGTAGGCTTCGATCAATTGCCGCGTGCCATCGCCCTTGAAATCGCCGGCGAACAACAGCGCGGGATGGTTCGCGTCGGCGCGGTACTGGGTGTTCAGGCCGAGATTGCCCACGACATAATCCGGCCGGCCATCTTCGTTGAAATCCGCTGCGGCGATCGCCGTCCACCACCCGGTGCCCGCCGCGGCAAAGCCCGCTGGCCCGGTCCAGTCTTCGAACCCTTTGCCCTGGTTGTTGTGGAAATACTTCACGCTACCCCATTCCAGCGCCAGCAGCAGGTCCGGCCACCCGTCGCCGTCCACGTCGCTCCAAAGAGCGGAGGTGACCATGCCGACTTCGCGCGAACCGGGCGCCAGGGTGTCGGTCACGTCTTCAAACCGGCCGCCCCGGTTCACGAGCAAGGCGCTGCTCGGCGCGAGGGGATAAAGTCCGGGCACGACTTTCG
>Ga0247757_10000760_pt1 | contig 25157 bp, 22 predicted proteins | sample UWRJL126311R4_FD_180929 | JGI IMG/M metagenome (GOLD analysis project Ga0247757, IMG submission 180929) | Plant litter microbial communities from Arlington Agricultural Research Station in Wisconsin, United States - UWRJ-L126-311R-4 | ecosystem: Environmental > Terrestrial > Plant litter >...
TCCGAATGGCCCTCCAGCACGCTGCGGCACTGTGCTGTCGCTGTCTCCCACACCCGCACTGTCGTGTCCTCGGATGCTGAGGCGACCAGCTGTCCGTCTGGCGAGAACACTACCGCGTTAACCCACTCTGAATGGCCCTCCAGCACGCTGCGGCACTGTGCTGTCGCTGTCTCCCACACCCGCACTGTCGTGTCCTCGGATGCTGAGGCGACCAGCTGTCCGTCTGGCGAGAACACTACCGCCCTGACCCCTTCTAAATGGCCCTCCAGCACGCTGCGGCACTGTCCCGTCGCTGTCTCCCACACCCGTACTGTCCTATCGTAAGATGCTGAGGCGACCAGCTGTCCGTCTGGCGAGAACACCACCGCGCTAACCCCACCTGAATGGCCCTCCAGCACGCTGTGGCACTGTCCTGTTACGGTCTCCCACACCCGCACTGTGCTGTCGTCGGATGCTGAGGCGACCAGCTGCCCGTTTGGCGAGAACACCACCGCGTTAACCCAATCTAAATGGCCCTCCAGCACGCTGCGGCATGTGTCCCAATCTGCATCTCTCCCTGAAATCATTTCTACTCCCTGCGGCACTTGGCTGATAAATACCTTTCGCACAATACTCGCCTCAGGTGAGAAAACAAGTGCCGACGAGTAGACTTGGAGGGGGGCGTCTGCGAGTATCGACACGAACCGCAGCACGAACCGACCTGCATCGTGGAGGAAACTCGCAACGGTACTACTAGACGGCTGCGTCTTAAGTCAGCGCAAAACGACAATAAGTCCGCTAGGAAAGCTCTACCATTACCAGTGATTGTAACGTTGCTACTAAGTGCACACAGAGACTCAATTCGTGCATCAGGCTCATAGCCTCGAGCCAGTGAAGAAGATGTTTCTCAAGGAACCGGTGCGTTGCGTCTCCATCCTCGATGCTGCTATGGCTGCGCTCCAGATGATCCACCCAGTGGCGACACGCATACTGCAGCTCGAGAGGCAGGCTTGCCGTGATCCTACCCTCATCTATTTCGCTTCTGAGCATCCCAGGTTTAGAAAGGCTGCACATGTCTTGATGAAGGCCGTTGGGTCCAGACATAAGCTCAAGGCAGCGAGCCACCAGCTTCTCATGGGCGCTCCTTTCGTCAATCCAGAAGTTGTCGTTATCGCATCTCTTCTTGTCAAGCAGGAAGTCGCGGAACGACGGATGATGTAGACGAAGCGGCTGGGCGGGATCTTCTGGGATATTGAGAATGGCGTGCAGATCCGCTAGTGCTTGCCCAACCTTTTCGTGTCCAGACTGAAGTAGCTTGCTTAAAGACCATACAGATAGCATAGAGAGCAGCACTGCTACGCTCCCAAGAACGTACCTTAGCGTTTCGCACTGCTCTTCTTTCTCTTCGTCTGTATAGTCTGCAGATACTGAGTTCTGAAGCACAGTGATATAGATCTGATCAAGATGCTTCTCTGGCGCGGCAGTAGTGTTACTGTCGTTACGTAGGATCGTCTCCAGTCTTTTAGCTGCAAAGCCTTTTCCCTTGCAGATAAAGCGACAGGCAGTTGCTGCCCAGATAAACAGACCACTGGCGCTCTGGACCAGCTGCATGATAGTTTCTGCGCCTGGCCAGCCAGCGCGTGAATACCACCTCCGCCCGACGGACTGAAGCTCGTTCTCTAGGAAACGTTTTATATCCTGGTCAACAATCGACGGCGATATGTCGTGCAGCACAAAGTCCTTGTGTTCCGCATCCGTGATCTGTCCAAACACATGGCGTATCGGCACCACCGGCCGGCTCGTCAGAAACACCCGCAGTCGAACCCTCTCCAGGGACCGCGAATCGGCCAGCAGCCGTATGATTTTTTGGACATCGTCGTCGTCGTCGCACTCGTCAAGCGCATCGACAACCACGACATATAGCCCTGGCTCGCGCAGCTTCGACAGCGGGCGGAGAACGAGGTGCTGCCACTGGTCGTGCAGAGTCTGGCTGGCAATATCACCGCACTCTATCATAGCGTCGCAAATATGCTGACGCGATGCCGGCACATTGTGCGCAAGCTGCACCGCGATGCTCGTGGCGAACTTGCCTGCGTGGCTGACGTCGCCGCCGCCGCGCGAGAAGAAGAAGCTGGCCGCCAGATGCTGCTTGTAGTACCTTCGCGCGACGGTCCGCGCGATGGTCGACTTGCCCGTGCCCGCCAGGCCGCGCAGCCAGAAGATGCATCGCTCGTCTTGTCCATCAGCCCAGCTGTATATCTCATCGAGGAGGTCGACACGCGTGTGAGTGAGGCAGGTCGGCTCGTGCCGCTTTGCGTACGAGTTGAAAGGCGCGTCTTCGGCGTGCGGTAGACGACCGAGGATGTTCTCGGGCCCTGGTGTCGAGGTGTCTGCTTAGCGTCTCGTTCGTTCTTCCTGAGCCCAAGAGCCTCTGGTGGGGTGGTCTTGTAACGCACCAAAGTGAACAGAGCCGTTTATGGTGTGAGCCTGGAGGCTAGAGTAAGCGTCCCCGAAGGTTACTGTGGACGTCGCAGAGGCCATGGTGTCATTGCAGCAGAACGTGCATCAGCGGTAATTAGTGTCTATGATGATGATAACGTCTACGGCGCAGTGCCTCAGCCTGGTGGCCTTTCAGCCTGCAGCTGCACAACCCTGAGCAGTCACTCGCGAGGTCCACGGCTGAGGGCCAAGCATGCATGGCATGCACCTGGCCGTCGACTCGCTTGCCCGCTAGCCTCGTTGTGGCTTGATATGTGTAAGCAGTAGGCTGGCACGGCTGGTAAATCAGCCGGGCACGCGGGGTTTGGGTTGGATTTGCACGGACGAAAACACCAAAACCAAACTCGTTATTTCTTAGTATCTTAGCGAATTTATAAAGATATCGTGATGCAAATTTGATAAAAGATATATATATATATATAAAATTGTCAGAATAGTACCTCTTCAAGGAACGCCGCCGGAAAGCCGCCAGCAAACCGACGGAATGCCGCTGGAAAGCGCCGGAAAGCGTACGAGTGAAAGGAATATAAGATGGACAGAGAAGGGCACCTTTCTAGGGAGAAGAAGACCTTTTCTACGATAGAACTCAATCAATTACTTCAATCAAAATCATCCTTCTCAGAACATCGAATATCTAACACAATTAAGCTCTTCTTCTATTATAAAGATGCCTATCCACCTCAAGGACCATACACAGTACAGCCAATGGATCAAGGTAGCATAAATCAAAGCCAGGCGTCTAGGAATCTTTGAACTCATCGATCCCGACAACGACTCGACCCTGATGAGGAAGCCAAAGCCTCCACTCGACCCTACCGTCGGCGATGAGGAGATGTTCACACTACCGATAATCCCGGCGATCGGCACATCTACGCAATCGCAATCAAGTCTCTCGAGCACGTTGCAATCGTACGAACAATTTAAAGCTGCCTATGAGGCAAAAATCGCCAAGTTCAACCTCGCCGACATGGTGTACCACAACGAGATAACGGAGTATAAAATGGAGCTCGACGCCATCAACGAGTTCGGTGACTGGCTAGAGGCCTCAGTATCCACCCACCTATATGCTACTTGTTGTACTGCCGATAGGTCTCTTCGAGAGCAACTCGAAGAGATTAAGGCGGCAGTAGGCGTTAGTGATAAAGAAATCAAACTTTGTGCAAGCCGCCGATACCGCTAGGTACTAAAAACTAACCTGATAACTAAGAAACAGAATATATAGCTTTAAGAACACGAAGCAGCTGCTAGTAAAGTAGCTATCAATAAATGCTTAGACGTCTCGGACATCGAGACGGTCACCTAGGAGTTCCTTAATACTATTGTCAGATTTTCGTTGTTCTGAGATGGATGATTTTGATTGAATTGATTGATTGATTCTATGTCTCTCTGAAGGTCGTCTCTCTTCGCTGCTTCTTCTAGCGTCTTATATTCCTTTCCTTAGTACGCTTTCCGACGGCTCTCCGCCGGCTTTCCTAGGAAAACCGTCAGCTTTCTGGCGCTTTCCGGCGCTTGCTGGCGGCTTTCCGCCGACGTTCCTAGATGTAGTACTATTCTGATAGTACTATTCTGACAAGATAGATCTATTATATTTGTCAGAATACAAAGCCGCTGGTTCACGCGAGGCTAGACACTGTAAGAGCTTCTAGCGCCGTCTACGGTTGAGTTCTTCTCTAAGGATCGCAAGCCACTAGGCAGCAAGGTCTCGTTAGAGCAGGCCATTCATAAAATTACCAAAGTGCCTATAGAAGCGCTTAGAGGGCAGCAACGTCTCTCTGAGTTTAGTGTATCGGAACGAATGAGCTGGGCAGCAAACCGCCAGACCACGTATAGCGAGTGAGATGAGAAGGTGATTTGTAAGCTGTATAAGGATCGACGAGGTAGCAAGGTTGCCCCATGGTAGTTTTGCCAACATAAAGTAGCACTGAAAAACAGGCCAGAGCTCTAACAGCCATTGAGAAAAGCTGACTGAGAGAATCAGTGTTAATGTTACACGACTCTCTATCAAAATAAATTGAATTTGGTAAGCCACGGTCGATCTGATTCGACGGACGGGAAGATCGCGACTTGGCAGGGGGATATCCAAAAATAGGACCACAACAGGACTTTGAGCAGGAGGCGACATAACATAAACCAGTTTAACCTGACCTCGATGTACAGATATTGCAAATCCAGGAGGCCTTAGAGAGTATGGCGATTTAAAAGAGAATGTGTTTGTCGGTTGCGTGCTTGCTGCTTCTCCGGCTAAGCCACGCCACCGACTTTGGGAGCGCTTTTTTGGGTTCTGAGCTGATAAATGGCTTGACCGAGTCGAGTCCTTTAGACTACTCAAACTTCACGGCTACATTTGCAAACGGCAACCCGATCGCAATTTCCGACCTAGTTCTTCGACAATTACAGTGTGTAAATCCCGGTTATGGTAAGTCTACGTCTGCTCGTGATCTCTCGCATGACTGATTACACGACTAGTGCCATGTCCTTCTCAAAATGGCTGCTGTCCATCTGGTGATACTTGTGTCATAAGCGGTTGCTGCAAAGGAACTGAGCAACGTTGCGGCAGCAAATGCTACAACCCTTCGGAAGGCTACTGCTGTGCCGATCAGTCTCGAGCCTGCCCTAACGGTTACGACTGTGTCGGGGGCGGATGTTGTCCAACCGGCGAGATCTTATGCCCAGGTGCAACAAAATGTTACAATCCCAAGACGCAAAAGTGCTGCCAGCAGGGTAGCAGTGTGTGGGCTGTCCCATCAGCAAAGCATGTTGTAGCACAGGATACTGCTACGATCAATCGATAGAACAATGTTGTACGGATGGATCTTGTCCGAAGGATGATACTTGCTGCACGAAGCAGTGCTGCCGCTCAATCGCATACTGTGGCAATGACGACTTCTGCAGCGCAAAGGCTACACCAACCCCGACCTCTCATCCCACCTCATCATCGAGCCAGACCTCAACAAAGACTCGTATATCCTGTCCCGCAAGCGCAGTGAAGCGCGACGACACCGCTATTCTCATGAAGCGCCAGCGTCCATTCGCCAAATGCTGCCTCGAGGAAACACAAGCAGATGGTAGCAAGCTGCCAGTATGGGAGCTCTCACCCAAAGCGGGTGAGACGGACGAGCTCATCCGCAGCATGTGCGCTGGAATCGCAGCATCTCAAGCACGCCGCAAGATCAACGAGCCTGGTTACAAGGCAGTCGACGGTGAGGATGTCTTGACCTACGCCGGCGGCCGTGGTCAGCGGGGGAATCAGGCTGCTTGCAAGGGCTTTTGCACCAAGGAGAACCAGGGACGCCCCAAAGCTGATAGGCTTGAGTGCGATGAGTACCCTCCAGCATCATTCTACGAAGGCGGAGCATTCTCAACTCGGGTGTGTGTGCCGTGGTATCAGAACTCCGGCACGCAAGGACCGATGCTGTCACGTATTCAGGCTGTATGTGGGCTGAAGCGGGGAGAACAGCTCAAGGTGCGCATCAAAGGCGGATGCAAGAGCTATAATGTGCGAAGGCAAGCGGGTCAGTCTAGAGACGCAACCCAGATTGATCTCACAGGAGCCAATAGCACTTTGCGGGATCCCTATGGCGATGGATCTTTGACCTACGTCGGTCTGAGTTTGGGTGAATTGCCGTTCGGAAAATACGACATCGCTTTCGCAACTGATAGTCAGATTGATAGTGCAGTTGTGGTCAACAGCGCTGGCGACGAATATGCCAGGTGAGTGACAAGAGTACTTCGTTGCAACAAATATACAGCTAAGGATTTCAGTATACAGAGTGCCACGGGCAAGGACACCTTGTCATTCAATGTCGATGACTCAGAAACAGCATTAGCTCTCATTGCTTTCACGTCAAAGAGGGTTAACCTACAATACAATACGACTGTAAATGGGACAACGAAGAAATCGTCCAGTTCACGGCCCGAGTCCTCTGTCTGCTCTGCCTCTACTACTAGCATCATTATCTCTATGGTTCTTACATTAATCTAATGCTGTTGCACCGAAAATTACAATACGTAGCTGATAAGCACAGAACGAGCGACTGTGAGTTCTAAGCTTACCAAAGTCAGATAATGATAACTCCTTGAGAGCTTGTATTTTTCAGAGCATCAAGAAGAGTGTTCCCCTCCCTCAACGTTCGTATCACCACCAGACCGGCTCTCTTATATACGTCTTATCCTCCTTCAGCTCTCTCGACAAGAATGAGCATTGGGCCTTCACTACAATCTCACAGACCATCTTTCTGAGATGACACAAGAGCACAGTAGAGCTGGCTCTTTGCTTCACGCTTGGCGGCCCAGTCAAGGCTGAGCCAACCAGAGAGTAGCTATATCATCATCGATCGTGAGCCCACCAAATTCGAGCCCGGTTTCTATATCGTGTAACTGAGTGTAGGGAATCAACATAGCAACCCACTGTCCATTGAAGAGTGTAAGAGTCGATCTTTATGCACGACAGAGGTGGGACTTTGCTTATCTGACAGTCTAGCCCACATTCAATATGGAGACAGCCAGGGCTGAAAGGAGTAAATCTGACAAATTTGCTAGTATGTCTCACTGTAAAGCAGATGTAATCTTCCACAACTGAAAAGGTATTTTAAATTTAACTTACTTTTCTTAGTCGTGTCTTCCTCGTATTTTAATCAACCTCGCTAGACGGTCGCTTCCGAATTAACTCTGCAAGAGGCTCCTTGGTGCCCTTGAGCTCCCCCTGTAACCATTGATACCCCTTTTGTATCTCTTTAGCCCTCTTCTGGATATCCTCAGCCTGCGCCTGCAGCTTACTATGATTTCCTTTGCAGAGGTAGAAAGGTTGTTTCGCGCGTCGCCCAAACACCCCTTAAAGGCACATACTACTTCCTCTTCGTCTTTTTCTACAATATCTGCTCTACCTTTGGTACGTCCAACTCTTGGCTGTTTATCGAAAGTCCTCAAAACATCATTAAAGTGCCTTTTAATACGCTCAAAAGTGTATTGATACCCCAGCAGACACGCCTCTAAATATTTATTTGCTCTTTTCTTTAAAGCAGCGACATCTCGTTAAATGAGATGAGCAGATAGCTCTTCGTAAACTTGGCAGATTTCCTGATTGGTGGCATCTAGTTCAGTAAGCGGGAGTAATTTCTTGGTAGTTAGGCTGCTTACCCTCCTTCTTCAGCCCAGTCTGGTTAAAAGGTGCCCCTGCTGACCCCTGCCCTTTATCTTTCTCTACTGAATTGTAGGGTGCGTAATCTTGTTTCTCATTTATTAAGTTAGCTCTGAAGATAGGGTTAAATTGGGAGACTCTACCCAGAGGGAGCCACCCAGAACTGTTGAACCAGTCGATGGTGGACTTAACGAAGTCTACGCTGCTTCTTCACAAGCCCGAGTTGGGTCTAAACCGGGATTCGAAGCACCATCGGCACCTGTAAGTACAGATGATTTGGACGTCTCTAGTAGTAACTCTATGGCGGCTAAAGAACAATAGCTTGTGCGAGTTTCTGGGAAGTGGATGAGGATAGAGATGGGCATCGAAGGCAGATATATACCTAGACCTGGTAGTAATCTTAATAAATGTCTTCACAATGTTGTCGAGGCTAAGCTATGTAGTCTACTTGAAGCGCCCTATTCTTAACGAGCTGCATGGTTCAACGCAGGGGGAGAACTGAGCCACCTTCAGTTTTCATGTTGGCTGAAGGTATTGGTTCTTTAAGTAGACCTGCGAATACTAGCATGCGAGGCTGCTGCTAATTCTAGCGCGTCTGGCGGTGTAGGAAGTAAGTAGACCTGCGAATACTGGTATGCGAGTGCTAGAGGCTAGCTCTATATTCCACATATAACTCTAATATAAATATAATGATAATCGTGAGACAGTTCCATCATCCCTCTGGTGACTGTAACTTTTTTTGTCTAAATCCATTCAAACCCGGGCTGGGATTTTTCCACCGGAGAAACGTCCCAATCAGATTTCTCTTCTTGAAGAAACGTCCCAGTCAGATATCTCTTCCAGGAGAGGCATCCTAGTCAAATTTGTCTCCCCGGTAATATTAACATGCGATTTGCGGGCTAAAGTTAGTTCAAAACTAATTTACTATTGCCTTAGGAGTCGTACAGACTCGTTCCCATCTCTGTATATTCATTCAGCCCATCTAACGTTAATTCCTTCCCACTCAGCGAATTTTCCTGTACAGTGTTTATACTCACCTAACACTTGTCCGCTAGATTTGAATTTTCCCACCCAGCGTTTATTTATTGTAATTAGAAGCTGTCATCACTAGCTCCATCTCCCTATACGGCTATTGCGGCGACCTGATTCGCATTACGGTTTCCGATATCGCGATGCAGCAACGCCGCGCCTCAAGGACACGTTGCAGCAACCCTAGCATGCCAGAAACGAAGAAAGGAATTCCAGATTTGAATATTGTAATCAGGAGCCAGAGATCGTAAATCTCAATTCAAACCCTATTTTGCGCACATTCCTATAAAGCAAAATAGATTCCGCAGAATCTGCAATCTGATTATAGGCGTCAACCTGCTATAGAAACAGCGACATCTGAATCCAGTTTTAGCCAGGGTCCCACAACCGCGTACCTTCATCGCTCAATGTATGGCCAATCGTGACTACTTAGTTCAAACAGGTGTATGGCGCTAGTCACGGCACCCCTGCAGAGCGGGAGCCCGGTTTTGGAACCCAGTTTTCACAATCGAGGGACCGAAAACGGCTCTTAATTACATATCGTCTTTAGATTTATGAAGCTGCGCACGCGCAACGGTAAAGATGCCTAAAGTTAACTAATTAAGGTCTATCCCGGGGTCGCTGGACGCACGGTGTTGCGGGACAAAGCATAGGTACTTTGATTTTAGGATACGATATTCCTCGTCAAGTAGCTGATGCATGTGGCAGCTATACTGGAATAATTTCTATACCTTCTTGTAATGCTCTGCATTTCATTCGATCCGAAAATTACGATCGTATTGACACATTTTGACCTTGGGTGCGATGAGCCTTCTTTTTATGACCAAACTAGTCCTCTCTGTATACGAACACAATAAAGCTTTAGCTTAGCTAAATTCCCTGCTAAGGGCGGCGCCTGACTCTTAGAGACTAGCTTTGATGAAGTTATGTCAACATTAGCCTTATGGCTGGCGTGTCATGAGGATTTATGCGGTCTCGCTACCCTGGTCGGTACCTTTGTTTAAACCAGCTTCTAATTATAACCGGTTAGATTGAGCTCGCACCACGTTGTAAGGCAATATAAATTACTTATGTTAGTGTTTCCAAGCTCGTTAATCGTCAGCTTGTGACTTTGCAGGCTCTTAGACTTTAATTGGTAGAGTAGGTGGTATAGCCTCATAAAGGTTCGGCCTCCGGGTGTGCAGAGCACTCGACTTTAACTTATCAAGACCCTATGCTCCGTGGGAGCGGAAATCCTACCGCTATTGAGCTAGCTCCGGGTAACTTAGATGTAATCACTCCCCATTACATAGGAAAACACGTATATAATTGTGGCTAGTCATTCTGTGGCGTTATGCACCCTACTCAATCACTGGATGACAGGAATGCGGCTGTGCCCACCTCTCCGCCTCCCCAACAAATAACTTATCATTTATATATTCGCCACCTCACAAGGTTATGGCCGGAGCGGGTCGGCCGCCCTCCCTGTATGTAGTGGCAATCGAAAGCGCTCGGATTACTGTTTAATATCACTCATAACATGCTTACACACCTTGCGCCCTTCTACTTCAGCAATAGCTTGATATTCAACGTTTAAAGCAGCATCAATGTCCTATCTCTATATTCTCCATCTGCCACTTAGTTAATGTTTTAAGCGACGACTCTGTGTGTGGATGATGACCGCCAAAGATACGTTTGCGCAGCTGGAAGCACGCTTCCATCAATAAGATGGCATCCTTGTTACGACTTTGAGACTTGAGCGTAAAAGCAAGATTACCCATAACCATTAAAGTGTTTGGATGCTCCTCCCCAAGTACCCTCGAGCTCGTCTCCATCACTTGCACGTCCAACTCTTCGGCCTCCCTCCCCCGGCCTTGATTCCTATACGTCGACGCCAGATTGGCCATGCTGGTCAGCGTAGAAGGGTGCTCTTCCCCAAGCACCCTCTTAAACGTCTCCATCACTTGCATAAACAGCTCTTCAGCATCCTTCCACCGCCCTTGATTCCTGTACGCCGACGCTAGGTTGGTCATGCTACTCAGCGTGTCTGGATGCTCCTCCCCAATCACCTTCTTTCTCGTCTCCAGCACTTGCACTCCAAGGTGCTCAGCCTTCTCCCATTGGCTGTTACTATTGTACACTACTGTCAGACAGTTCATGGTAGATAGCGTGAGAGGATGCTCCGATCCAACTACCCTTTTTTGGATTTCCATTACTTGCGCAAATAGCTCTTCCGCATCGTTCCATTGACCTTTGCACCTGTATGTTTCTGCTAAGTTGGCCATACTAGTCAGCGTGTCTGGATGCTCCTCCCCAAATACCCTCTTGAACGTATCCAGCATTTGCACAAATAGCTCTTCGGTCTCCTTCCACCGTCCTTGTTCCCTGTACGTCGACGCTAGGTTGCCCATGCTGGCCAGCGTAGAAGGATGCTCCTCCCCAAGAACCCTCTTTCTCGTTTCTATCACTTGCACAAACAGCTCTTCGGCCTCGCTATACCTTCCGTCACTAAGTAATGCCATATCGCATTTCCATGCTAGGACTATTGTAAGGAAGTGGCAAGTATAAAGAATTGAATGAATTGATTGAGTGTGTAGTTTAGTGTAGAAGTCTATGTGTAGAAGACATATTTGACGCTCTTATATAGCGAGAACCCATCATGTGACATGGCCTTGGCTGCTTACAATATCGCTAGTGCCGGCGAGTTCTCCTAGTGTATTATCCTTAGCGGCCTAGCACGTTACTAGACATTACCTTAATGGGTTTTCTAGTAACCCGGAACTGCTGCCTACAGCTGCTTACGGCTACATATCGTTGCCTTCGTATTCTACTACTTCTGCCTATTCGGTATAACTCCTATATATTTAGCATATTACTACCTAATCCACTCCTTTCTGTATATATAGCTAGTCTCTAGCACTCTCTATAAATCAACTAAGTTCTCATGCTTTCTCGTGCCTGCATCGCCTATCGTACCTTTACATTTTCTTACAGATTATACATTCTACAGCTCTTGGCAGTCTAACCTCTTGTTGAAATCTCGGCTAAAAAGGTGCCGATACTGCAAGCTGCGCTAACGACGGTCGCCTGCTTTGTCAACCATACAGCGCGCACGCAAAGGCATCATGGCCATCGAGTTCCAATCAGTTATCCCAATCCTCCGCATCTTCGACATCGCCAAGGCGGACGAGTTCTATCTCGGGTACCTTGGCTTCAAGATCGACTGGGACCACACGTATGACGACAACCTGCCTCTGTATCGACAGGTCTCGAGGGGCGGGCTGGTGCTGCACCTGAGCGAGCACCACGGCGACGGCAGCCCCGGCGTCCATGTGCGGGTGACGATGAAGGGACTGGCAGAGTATCACAGCGAGCTGCAGGCTAAGACGTATCGGTACATGAGGCCTGGCATCGAGGAGGGGCCGGCGCCTGGTGCCGAGGAGATGGCGGTTATTGATCCGTTTGGGAACCGCATTACATTTTGCCAGGGCAAGGAGTAAAAACCGCTAGATGGTAAACTGCAGGTGAGAGCGCGCACAGTGGAATGATCACAAGGCAGACACCGACCGCTGACTCGTGGCACAGAAAGGTAAGGTAAGAGGTAGCCGAGAGTTAAATAGCTACCTGTAGTGTCAAGGCAAATTATTGTTAGCGCGAGGCGCCAGCCACCTAACCAGTTCTCTCTCTTATAAAATTCTCCGAATGCCAGTGACGTGGAGCTGAGTGTTGAGAAAGCCTGATGTAATAACCACTATAAAAGGAAGTTTCATTTTATCAACTCGAAATTTAAACAGTCTTCAACTTCCATAATGTTGTTTGAAGAAGCAGCTATTAAAGCATTATTTGGTCACGTAACCGCACTAGTCTAGTCGTAGGGGGACTTTCCACCGAGTCAATCCATTAATACGACTCTTTACTTCCAACAGATGTAACAGGGGGATGCTCCAGCACCTCTCCGTACAATAAGAGAAGCAACCAAAGAGACGACCAAGTCGCCCATAATTTTATTATTAAAAGTAAGAATCATATTAAACAGAGGCTGGAAAATATAAGCATATCAACTATAGGTTTATAAAGGAACGGATGTAAGGCTGACCTAATACGTTCCGTGCAGCCGGATAAAGTCAAAGCTGCACCGGCATGTACCGACCTGTATAATAGATTCACCTCTAATACTACTATTTTCGTAGAATATAGCTTATAAATAGTATACCAAGTATCGCAGACTCTAAAGGACCATCGCTCCGATTTTATATAGCAATAAGACAACGCGGCATTACTATGTCAAAGAAGCTCTTCTATAGCGTTAAAAAGCGTTAAGTGCAGACTATGCAACAACACGATCACCTTCATGTAATTTTTAGATAAGAGAGCTCTTAAGGCTCTATTGCTTACTATAGAGTGTATCGATTATATTTTATTATGAATAACGACCTACATACAGGCACCAAGCCGTTTGAATGTCAAAGTACCTTCGGCTTTTTCCGGCACGCAGGGTTTTCCGTAACGTAGGGGGGGAGGTTAATAAGTATCTTAGGAAAACTTCTAGGTACCATTTCTTGTATATAGGATCGATGAGTTCAAAGATTCCTAGACGCGTAGCTTTTGTGTATGCTGCCTTGATCCATTGGCTGTACTGTGTATGGTCCTCAAGGTGGATAGGCATCTTTGTAATAGAAGAAGAGCTTAACTGTGTTAGATATTCGATGTTCTGAGAAGGATGATTTTGATTGAAGTAATTGACTGAATTCTATCTAGAAAAGGTCTTCTGTGTCCCTTTCTTATATTCCTTTCCCTCGTACGCAATCAGCCAGCTTTCTGGCGGCATTCCGTCGGTTTGCTGGCGGCTTTCCGGCGGCGTTCCTTGACGTAGTACTATTCTGACAACGGTATCGTAACGCGGATAGATTTGAAGACATGGGAAGAAAAGCCTGTTTACGGTGCCAATATCGGGTTTGCCAATGATGATGTGCTAAAGTTCGCTGAAGCTTTGACCGCGTGGATGCTTCCTGGCGGAGGACATGAAGATCCTAAAGGATTAATTATGCCGAGCACTAGGTATTACCCTATCAACAAGACCATGGATGTTGCCTTCATTAGATATGACGGAAATCAAGGGACGCCAAAGGCTTTTGAAAACTTCACAGCTACGCCTCATGCGGAGTTTGACTTCACCGGTATTCAGACGCTCCATGATCTGGTGGACAAGACAGAGAAGTACCATGGTGATCGCATTCTGGAGCAAGTATAGACGCTGAAGAAAACGGAATGAAAGTACCTTCTAACAGCTCACAGATGGAACTGGTGCTCAACAACCATCAAATTTGGCTCTTCAGCCTTGAAGGTTATCCTGGATAATATGAAAGCCAAGGCTGACGAGATATTGCCTAAGCTGAACGGGTTCGTAGGAGTGGCTGAGGAGCCTGTGACACTATCAGTTCGATGACAGGAGATACGTCATTGTTCACGCAAACATACCAAAGTCAGTATGTCCTGATACGAAGGCATTTCGCGTGATGTGCGAAGGTGTAGTGCGAATGCTGTTTCGAACTTTGTCATATCTGAAATTCTTCGATTTCTACTGCCGATGGAGTTGTCAGAATAGCACCTCTTCTAGGAACGCCGACGGAAAGCCGCCAGCAAACCGGCGGAAAGCTGGTAGCTTTCTGAAATCTTTCCTAGGAACGCTAGAACACTAGTAGTGTCCTCTATGAGCACTAGCTAGAAAGCTAGTGGCGTTCACTAGGAACGCTGGCGGAAAGCGTACGAGTGAAAGGAATATAAGAAGGACGCATAGTGGACCTCTCGACACGCAGATAGAATCAATCAATTACTTCAATCAAAATCATCCTTCCCAGAACATCGAAAATCTGACAGGAGGACGAAAAGGTTTAATAACTAAGATACTTTAATATGACTTTAATATATATATATAAAACTATAAACAATTAAGGTTAGAATGTTTAAAGAATTCTATAAGATCTAATATACATAACTTGAAATTTATAATCTTGGAACCATTATATTCCTATGGTGTTGGAATCATCATCTCCCCATGACGACAACACTATGTCTCGTAATCTCATCCTTTCGCTCCCTTTGTTCACCCCCTTTCTCCACCCCCTTTCTTCACCCCCTTCTTTTGCTCCCTTCGTCGCTATGACTCATCGCGCCGCGCGTTATAAGTCTACAGCGCTCCGTGCGTTGCTCCCTTGCAACGCGTCCTTTGTATATATAAACTCCTCCATAGTTCTCTCTATAGAATCAATCATCTACTCTCGAACTTACTTTGCAGCTGCAGACTGATTCACCCGGTGCACCTATTGCCGTGCCAACATATAAATAATACTTTCTAAAAATTTAAACACTTTAATAAACAAGACTCTACAGGTTTTTCTAAAATTATAATATAGTATTTGTTAGAAGAGTACAACTGTTAAAATAGTACTACTTTTAGGGAGGCTGCCTGAAAGCCGCCAGAAAGCTGGTAGCAAGCTGGCAGCTTTCCTAGGAATACCGGCAGCAAGCTAGTAATATTCTCTAGGAGCGCTGCCGGAAAGCCGCTAGAAAACCGGCGGAAAACTGCTAGAAAGCTGGCAGCCTTCTTAGGAATGCCGGCGGAGAGCCGTCGGAAAGCGTACTAAGGAAAGGAATGTAAGACGCTAGCAGAAGGAGCGACGGAAGATAGAGAACAACACCTTTCTTCATATATGGATTCATGTAAGGAAGTGGCAAGTATGAAGAATTGAATAAATTGATTAAGTATATGGTTTAGTGTAGAAGTCTATGTGTAGAAGACATGTTTGACGCCCTTATATAGCGAGAATCCATCATGTGACATGGCCTTGGCTGCTTACAATTCAATTAATCAATTCAATCAAAATCACCCTTCTTAAAACTATGAAAATCTGACATATCGAGTAGCAGCTTCATAATCGCCTCGTAGCCTCCAGATAAAGCCGCCTGGAGCGCGTTACCGTACTCTCCACCCTGCGCGTTAACGTCGGCGCCCTTATCGAGTAGCAGCTTCACAATCGCCTCATAGCCTTGGTATGAAGCCGCCTGGAGTGCGTTACCGAAGTATCCACCCTGCGTGTTAACGTTAGCGCCCTTGTCGAGCAGTAGCTTTACAATCGCCTCGTGACCTTGGTATGAAGCCTCCTGGAGTGCGTTATCGTAGTATCCACCCTGTACGTTAACGTTGGCGCCCTTATCGAGTAACAGCTTTACAATCGCCTCGTAGCCTTGATATGAAGCCGCCTGGAGTGCGTTATCGTAGCATCCACCCTGTGCGTTAACGTCGGCGCCCTTGTCGAGCAAAAGCTTCACAATCGCCTCGTGGCCTCCAGATGAAGCCGCCTGGAGTGCGTTACTATACCATCCACCCTGCGCGTTGACGTCGGCGCCCTTGTCGAGTAACAGCTTTACAATCGCCTCGTAGCCTCCTTCTGAAGCTGCATGGAGTGCGCTGCCGTACTCTCCACCCTGCGCGTTAACGTTGACGTCCTTGTCGAGCAGTAGCTTCGCAATCGCCTCGTGGCCTCTTTTTGAAGCCGCATAGAATGCGTTACCGTACAATCCACCCTGCGCGTTAACGTCGGCGCCCTTCTCGAGCAGTAGCTTTACAATCGCCTTGCAGCCTCGGTACGAAGCCGCCTTAAGTGCGTTGCCGAACATTCCATCCTGCGCGTTAACGTTGACGCCCTTGTCGAGCAGCAGCTTCACAATCGCCTCATTGCCTTGGCATGAAGCCGCCTGGAGTGCGTTACCGGAGTATCCACCTTGTGCGTGGACGTTGGCGCCCTTGTCGAGTAGCAGCTTCACAATCGCCTCGTGGCCTCCTTCTGAAGCCGCCTGAAGTGCGTTACCATGCCGTCCACCCTGCGCGTTGACGTCGGCGCCCTTGTTGAGCAGCAGCTTCACGATCGCCTCATGGCCTTGGTATGAAGCCGCCTGGAGTATGTTGCCGAACATTCCACCCTGCGCGTTGATATTGGCGCCCTTGTCGAGCAGCAGCTTCGCAATCGCCTCGTGACCTCTAGATAAAGCCGCCTGGAGTCCGTTACCGTACCTTCCACCCTGTACGTTGACGTCAGCGCCCTTGTCGAGCAGCAGCTTCACAATCGCCTCGTAGCCTCCTAATGAAGCCGCCTGAAGTGCGTTACCATACCATCCACCCTGCGCGTTGACGTCGGCGCCCTTGTCGAGCAGCAGCTTCAGAATCGTCTCGTGGCCTTTGTATGAAGCCGCCTGGAGTGCGTTGCCGTACAATCCACCCTGCGCGTTAACGTCGGCGCCCTTGTCGAGCAGCAGCTTCACAATCGACTCGTAGCCTTGGTATGAAGCCGCCTGGAGTGCGTTGCCGAAGTGTTCACCCTCTGCGTTGCCGAAGTATCCAACCTGCTGTGCGTTGACGTCGGCGCCCTTGTCGAGCAGCAGCTTCACAATCGACTCGTTGCCTTGGTATGAAGCCGTCTGGAGTGCGTTGCCGAAGTATTCACCCTGTGCGTTGCCGAAGCATTCACTCTGCGCGTTGACGTTGACGCCCTTGTCGAGCAGCAGCTTCGCAATCGCCTCGTGGCCTCCTTCTGAAGCCGCCTGGAGTTCGTTGCCAAAGTATCCATCTTGTGCGTTGACGTCGGCGCCGCTGTCGAGCAGCAGCTTCACAATCGCTTCGTGGCCTCTTTTTGAAGGTCCGTCTTGGAAGCGATCATCAATAGTAATTGCAGGGAGTCCTCCAGAGGTACTCTCCACGCTGTCAAAGTATATAGGTTTACCGTCGTCTGCCATTTATATGTTAGCAAATTTGCGAGATGAAAGATATTTCGTTGTCAAGGTTTGTAGAAGTAGTTTGAAGAATTATTAGAACGTTTAACTTACTCCGTATTTATAAGGATGAATTATCTAGATAATCCTCATTGTAAGTCTGCGTTATTTATTAACAATGTTTATATAATAAATGGAAGGAAGTGGGAGATGTGTAGTTGAGTGTAGAAGTCTATGTGTAGAAGACATGTTTGACGCTCTTATATAGCGAGAACCCATCATGTGACATGGCCCTAGCTGCTTACACCATCTGTACTAAGAAATGGAGGGTGAAGACTGCACCGTCTTGTTCGTATTTTACGCTAGTGTTATTACGGAGCAGCTCTGCAGGTTCCAGCTTCGGCTCTGGCGCAGGTTTCTAGAAGCATCTATCCAATCACGTGCTGTGCTATTTTTGGCTGCCTTTGTTCCTCGTAGACGGTGGTGTGAGGGCATGCGGTGCCTGTCGTGCTGAACCTCGGGTGACACTTTGCAACACCAACAGCATAGTTGAGATGGACCGGGCCCTGCCGGTTCGTTCCCGAGAGGCACGTGGAGATCGCCCTGCACGACCAGATCCAGATGCTATCTCATACCACACGCGCTACTACCGCAAACGCGGATTATTGTCATGGCTGTCCGAAGGCAAAGATCCTGGGAAACTTCGTTTAATGATAAACGCACTAAGATGGACGCTTGTCCCTAAGAGACTGGGAGATCTGTCTCAGGAAGCCAGGAGGCCCACCCAATCCAGGATTAGCTTGTTTCTTCGGGAGAACTTCGTGCCCCGCACCCGCTGCACAAATCTCACGACCACATCGACCACCACCACCCCCGCTACGCCCACCACCCCCACAACACTCCCCTTCTCCCCCAAGCGCTTCCACATTCCCATTTTCTCTGCATCCACGGCTGATGGGGATCCCCATCAAGGCTAACAAATCTGCGACCGATGAGGAGCTGGTGGAGCTTTGCAAGACCAGGTAAGTTGGTGGCTTCGCCCGTCATCCTTCCGTTACTGACTTCGGATAGCTAAAGCACGACAGGTGCACCCTCTCACACGAGTCAAGGGACACGTCTAGGATCACCAGCGCGCTTGGCAATGCTGTGGCCACCCTCGTCGATATTAGCGCGCCAGGTGGCAAGTTCGTCATTGGGAAACATGTCCAGGCACCGTGGGGCATCGACGTAGTTGATCAAATGACATTTGAAGGCGAGGCGCGATTGCTGCTCTGGCCATGGCAGCATGAGTGGCAATACTACGCAGTTGGTTCGATTCAAATCAGAGTCAAACACTCACCTGCTACATGACCCGTCTCCGTTAGTTGCGAAGGTAGGGGCGGACTTGATCCGTGATAGGTATGGTGATGACCGGATTTGTTGACGGATGGAATGGCTCCGTTAGGAAGATCTTTCATGGGCCGCCGCACTCGCCCATCAATGTCCCCGTCTTGAACTAACACTGATGCGTCCTCTCGCTTCGTGCCTATGAATGAAGCTACAGTTCTGCAGAAAGCCGCCACTTGGGCCAGGTGGATCAGGGACGGAAACAGGGTGGTCCTGAGAGATGAGGCCCGCGTCCGCGAGGCCCTCCGCCTGCTGGCCGACAAGGGCGATACGAAGCCATACCCTGTCGCTCGCGCCAGGCCCACGCCCTTGGTGGTAAAGAGCTCACAGTCATTCTGGCTCTAGCAGTCGGCAAGCCGGCTTTCCGGGACACGAAGCAGGAATTGAAGTCGAGGCTACCAGACGTGCTTTTGAAGCAAGGCTGCCATCGGTCGGCCAGGATTGAGAAGTATGTGCACGTAGTGGAGCGCCGTGTCTCGCCAGGGGCCGACTGCAACGAGACTGCCTCAGTGGCGACAGGAGCAAGGACACCGTCCAACGAGCCTCAAGCACTACCCTCGTCTAACCCGACATCCCCTATGTACCATGCTACAACCGAAAAATCAGACAGGCGAGATTGGCTGACTCCGATAGAGACAGCGAGACTGATAGGGGCCGCACTTCTGGCTGGGCTTGGCCTCACATGGCTGACGTCACGTGCCCCCTCCCACCCCAACTCTCCGCCAAGCTATATAACTCCACCATGCCCGCGCCCTCTGCGTCTGCTCTCTTGCATCGCTACAATGTGGCATCTTGCACGGAGCTCTCCGCCACGAACCATGTCGTCCCTCGCTCGCTTTGCCCCTGGACACACCCTTGCAGGCGCCCGCTGGGACTATCGTATCGTCAAAGGTATCAAAGGAGACAACACCCACCGATCTACCGTCTACATGGCCGAGGCCCTTCCACACGCCGACGTCCCCGAACCCCCCCAATGGTTCGTCGCGTAGTGCTAACCCTGTATGGACTGTTGAGGCTGACTCTACCACCAAGGGCAATGATCAAAACAGCTTCGCTTGAAGATACCATTGCCACGGAGAATCTATGCCGCGAACATGCAAGTTACCGCCTTCCTAGCGTCTCCTCGGCTGTGTGCTTCCGGCAAATGTACGATAAGATCGACGATTGCACTGTTGCCGTTGAATGGCTAGATACTACTCTTGCAGAGGTGAAATACAGGCCTGATATGCGAACGTACGCTCTTATCAAGTCATTCTTGGACGCCGATCTGGCCAGTTGTGTTGTTCTAGACGGCCAAAGACACGTGAACACAGGTACAGTACCTATTCTTAGAGAACCGGCATCTGCTTATCAATCTAGACTACAAACCTGCCAACATCCTCCTTTCTGGTATTGGAACAGACCGGATCACCGCCAAAGTGGGAGACTTGGGCCTCGGTGAGCAAGTATTGATTGACGAGACACGCTCTTACTAACACTATCATAGTATTTCCGGCTGGCGATTGCATCAACGCCCAACCATTCGCCATGCGGGCCCCTGAAGTCTTTCGAGGCCAAGCATGCACTGCGCCATCGCAGGTCTAGGCAGTAGCCGCGATGCTGCTTTGCTGGATCAAGCCTAATATCTTAGGCAACGCGGATAGTCCTCATCCTTTGGTTGATGCGGCCTGGTGCATGGCAAAGATTAAGTGACTCTTTCCTGGTTGGGAACTCCCGACTCCTGATGAGGCTGATGGCCCTGTTCTCCAAGCCACAGTTGAGGCTGCCAGGCGTATGAGCCAGGAGGATGCACCCATGCAAGCGATCTTGCCTATTAAGGAGGAGATGCAAAAGGTGGAGATGCCGCAGTAGCTGAGGGACCTCCTTAGTCTCATGTTGGTCACCAATCCCGATTATAGGCCCTCCGCCTCAGCTGTGCTGGCATCGAAGGAGTTTCGGGCATTTGAGAAGAGTGAAGGCGCATAGTTTGTTTCCTCTCGAGCCAAACCCAAGATGCCTTACATCGGAAAGGTCTTCAACAAGGCTACTTCTAAGAGCATCGACGTTCTCATCTCTGAGAGCGGCGACGGTTTCAAACGACTTACCGGCGCCATCAGCCAGGATGCCAAAAACGCGGCTCTTGCCAAGGTCAAGGAACGCTTCGAGAGCGGCAGCCTGTTCAAGGATGACGACATGAAGCAGATGGACAAACTTGTTGTCACATAAGTAATTTCCCATGAGCACCATCCTTTCTAACCCTGAGCAGTAACATGTCTCACCAGAACACGGGAGATCCCAACGCTCACTACTCTGTTCAGGGTGAGACTTCTGCTGGTAGCAAGGTCAGGGGCGGACACGCTGCTGAGGCAGCGTCTCAGCAGACTGTAAGGTGTTTATCCCTTCCACGTCCTGATCAGACACACATGCAGCTAACCTTGCCCAATAGCAAGCTAAGTGAGCTCGTGCCGTGCGGCATAGAGCGATATTGCTGAAGCGCCCGAAGTTTATTCGGGATCTGGGAGCGTTTCTTCGCTGTTTGGTGGGCAGTAGTTGTTGTTTTCGGCACAAGGAGAGAATTCTGGATCTGTCCAACTGTTGTCATTCTTTGGCTGGCTATACGTCAAGCCCGTTTCGATCAATCGGTAATGTATGTCTGGAATATTGGCTCAATGGATCTAAAACCCCGAATAAATAAAAAAGCACTACATCTGGGGGAACATTGTGGCTATTTCTGCTTGCTTGTGATTGATCGCTTTCCCAATTGACGTTCAGTTGTTCGGAACGACTATGCGGGCTGCAACTTGGCACCCATCGTGGATCTTTCATAGTCTTCCATTAACATCACTCATTGAATTTGTCTAGGGGAGACAAAGGTATGGGATACGGACCATTTTATATCCTAGACGGTATTTGAGGCGATCCAGTTTCGGGCCCCTTACAGCTAAATACCAAGGCTATCGTGCCCGGTCGACTGTCCAACCAATCGCTCAAATAGACTACGATCGAGCTGATATTGCTTTCCTCTGTTACTCTCAATCGAGAATAAATCATAATTCTTAATCTGTGGTCTCGGCTGCTCGTGATCTCCGATTAAGATAAGGTGCTGCACGCTGGGCATAAACGTGCCGAGCATATGCGCTTCCAAGACCTCCGCAGCTTCCTCACACACAACTATCTTCGCATTGACGCTACGCAAAACTGAGGCATTCTTAGCCAGTCCAGTCGTAATGAGTCCAATGACATCGCCAGTACCCAAAATCCGGCGATCAATTTATTCATGCACGAGACTAATGGTCGTTTGCGAACCCTCAATGTCCCGAAGTGAGGTAGGTATATTACGGACAATGTCACCCATGATCTCGTTCGTCCAATGATCTACTAGCGCGGATCTATCTTTAAGTGTAAAATGATAGACATTCTTCTTTGCTATAGACAAGACTGTTTCGAGCCTGGATGATGTAAATGACTTCTTGGGCTCCACAGAGCTCTCTTCACGTTCTGCTAACCGGTGTAACTTTCGATTCCGTCTTAGACCCATTTCTTGTAGGAAAAAAGAACTATTCATAGACCTTGATATAATTTCGGTGCAAATGATCTCGTACAGAATGCCAATCGGGATTTTGAATGCGCGAGGCGCTCTTTAGATAGTTGAGCAGCACATGTTCGCTAAGCTCCTTTGCTTTGAAGGCTAGGCTCAATGCGTGTGCCTGTGACCTGGTTTTCAAGCTCTGTCTTGAGATGGTGCGGAGATCCTTTGTTTCAAGCAAGCTAGATGTGCCATTTACTCCAATGCGGACTACGTTATCGCCAGCAGCAATCAGATGCTCCAGAAATTGATCGAGAGCATGGTTGGTATGACACACCACAAGAATAGGACCTAGAGCAGCGTTTGCTTTGTTGGCGAGAAGTATACGAACGAGCTGAGTACCGACATAAGATTTTCCCGTCCCCGGCAGGCCTTGTAAGAGTGCAAATTGGCGACTGAGACCGGCGAGTAAAGCCTTACACTAACCTTGATCAAGCGTTGTCAAATGATTTAGATTTTCTTCCATGCGTGCAGTATTGGCTCCTGGTCCGAAATAAACAGAAATTGTGGGATCCGTTATAACGGGTGATAGGTCGAATGTGAATCCAGGAAGGCGAGCATAGATACGGGAGGAGCGGGGGGGGGAGGGGGGCATGAAGGGCTTTGGAATGCCTGAACCTGGTTCGAGGAACCACTTCCGCAGAGCTGATCGACGGTAAAAGAGCAATTTCTGCAAGTTTTCAAGTACTGGCACGAAGTTCGCCAGGATGACGCCAGGAAACTCGACAAGCAAGCCATTTGGCCCTTGAAAGCTAGCTGCGAGAGCCATCAAATCGTGTATTGTTGTTGCTGCAGTGAGATTTCCGGATATCACCGGTTCATTTTCAGTGATCAAGCTGTATTCATTTTGGGAATCTGTGTTCGTCTCAGATACCGTGAAAAACAAAGTTGTACCCTTTCCGATACAGAATGTAATCGAGCAGAATAGCATCCCTTCCTCGAGCCGCTTCGTGGCATTCCACCATCGGCGACGCTGAGATAGAGTCTTCCGCTGAAGGTCTGCTGGAGGTTGGAATCTGATCTGGGCCTCGAGCCCATGCTTCTTTGTCCACCGCGTTCGTGTCAGTGTAGCGCCGGAATAGACCCAGGCACGAGCACTCTGGCGATAGATCTGGTCAGTGTCGTTACTACGCCTTGTATCATCTGTAAAACACTTTAGTAGTAGATTCTTAACCATATGCTTAACTTCAGCGAATACGTCGTGTCGATAGAGCTAGAAGTATACGTCAAAAATACATTCGACGCTTTCAAGTCGATGTTGCGAGAAGTGGAGAGGTAATGGAAGATACTCTGGGCGTTCGCTGCGAATCTCGCGAATCTCGCTCTTAGTTGGAGTGATAGCGATCTATAAGATATTATATATGTCATTGTCATGTCGGTCTGCAGGAGCCTCATGAGCCACCATTGAACTCGACATCTTAACCTTGTGTTCCAGGGGAAATACTGTATGTATTTTTCATTAACAATGTTTACATAACATCTATCCCTCCGTCAAGAGACGTACGGTGTCGCAAGACGAACTACAGGTACTTTAAGACTAGCAATCCAAACTTTCCAAGTGCCTTGAATTTTTCTAAATTTTTACATTGCTCGGCCCTAAAGCTGATGGCTCAGTTTTCTCGCAAAAAATGCCGTGCATAGCACGGCCCTATATACTCAATGCAAAAACATGCTCAATGTAAAAAAAATCTCGCACCTACTAATGTCCGTCTCTACGTGATGAGACACTATCGGAACCATTATATTCCTATGGCGTCAACACCATGTCTCGCGATCTCATTCTTCTGTTCCCTTCTACCCCTTTCTTCACCCCTTTCTTCACCCCCTTCTTTCGCTCCCTTCGTCGCTATGACTCATCGCGCCGCGCGCTATGAGTCTATAGCGCTCTGTGCGTTGCTCCCTTGCAACGCGTCCTTTGTGTATATAAACTCCTCCATAGTTCTCTCTCTATAGAATCAATCGTCTACTCTCATACAAAGTTATTGCAGCTGCAGGACGATTCAACCCGTGCACCTATTGCCGTGCCAACAGACACCCTGTGTGCCGAGACAAATGAGGGGTACTTTGACTTTCTAGAACTTTAAATCTTATGTGCACAACGAACATTGCTATAGTTCTATGAAATAATCTGTCGTAGCCAATTCTGAATGCCTATAGTCCACTCTTCCCCAAAAATTACGTTTGGATTGTCGTCTCCGAGCCTAATTTGTACAGCGCCTTCTTTCGTGGCCTAACAGACTTCCCTCCCTACCGCGCCAACCTCAAGTCCTTATCGCTCCAATTTTTTTTTTAGAATGACTTTATCCGAGCCTGTGAGGGATATTTCCGTCCCTCCCTCGGGAACCCCACGGGAACCCCTCGGGTCACGTGCGGTCCCCTCTCTCTCTATATAGTCATCCTCGCTTCCTTAGATACCCTCTAAGGATTCGTCTCATATACTACCAGAATACATACTGTTCACGCCTACCTGCTCTTTCCCCTCACAGAACCCCAGAACCTCCCTCTGATGGTAGGAAGTCGTTGTCAGCCCTATGCGCGCTGCACAGCGCCGCCATGTAAATTGGTACCTCCGGCGGAACCGAATCACCAATCCTTGCTAATGGGAGGTGACCCCGCACGTCTCGCCTCATCCACTCACGGGTATTTTATTGTGAGGTATGTGGCTGTGCAGATCGCACAAGCGCTGGGAATAAGCTAAGCCATATGGAGTTCGGCCACAGGGGGTTCTCGGCCACCTGGCCGAGAACCCGCCACCCTCACAAAAGACGGCATATTTTGAACAACATGTATTATGATTGCCACTGCGTACACATAGAT
>Ga0247757_10000761_pt1 | contig 25093 bp, 27 predicted proteins | sample UWRJL126311R4_FD_180929 | JGI IMG/M metagenome (GOLD analysis project Ga0247757, IMG submission 180929) | Plant litter microbial communities from Arlington Agricultural Research Station in Wisconsin, United States - UWRJ-L126-311R-4 | ecosystem: Environmental > Terrestrial > Plant litter >...
CTTGAACAGCGAACGGTCCTGGTGCACACAGAGATCGGCGAAGGCGTACACCTGGCCGGCGGCGTGGAACAGGGCGATGGCGACACCGTCGACCTCGACACGCAGCTTGCGCCGCCGGGCCAGCTCAGCGGTGGTGGCCACCGCCACCCAAGCCTCGGACATCACCTCTGCCCCGTCGGCGCCCGGCGGCTTCATACCCCGGCGGACGCCAGGTCGGGCGCGACGTAGGTGTCGTAGAGCCCCTTGGTGTAGGAGAACCGCATCTCCGCACCCCAGCGGACCATCTGCAGGCAGCGCTGCTGCAGCTGCGGAGTGTCGGCGTGGTCCAGCACGATCTGGTAGCCGCGCTCGCCGTGCACCACGTCGGAGGTGATGTGCAGGTCGAAGAACTCGATCTCGTCCTCGGTGAACTCGTAGACCTCGCGCAGCGGCACGATCTGCTTGGTGTAGATGCTGGGCACCTGGGACTCCAGTCCCACCACCAGCGCCGCGGTGGCGACGACGAAGTGTTCGCGTGCCGACACGGCGTAGCACCACGCCTGCAGGCCGCGGGTGATCGCGTTCATGTTGTCCGGGTTCTCGATCCGCTCCCTGGTGGTGCCGCAGGCTTCACCGAACTTGATCAGCAGGTCGGTGTGCCGGATGTCGGCCAGCTCCTCCTCGTACATGTTCTGGAGGGTGAAATCCTTTGCCCCGGTGAACTGGTCGGGGGTGTTGGCGTAGATGTTGGCCAGGTAGTCGGCGAACGGCCCGACGTAGTGGTAGTGGTTCTCGGCCCACCGGGCGAAGTGGTCGCGGGTCAGCGTGCCGTCCGCCCACGCCCGGGAGAACGAAGCGTTCTTGGCCTCCCGGCCCTTGATGGCGTTCTCCAGTTCGGCACGGAATTCGTCGCGCCCCAGCAGCTGGGTCATGATGGTGGTCCTCTCTGTATTGCGTAATCGACTGTGTGTCAACAAGATTAGTGATCGTGGGCGATCTGCTCGACGGTCATAGTCACTCAGATCGCGGGCCGTGGCGGGGCATCCTGCACAGTCAGCGGGCCGAAGCGGAGGTCAGCGCCTCGAATTCGGCGAGGATCGCCGCACCGACGGCCTTGTCCTGCGCACCGTTGCCGCCGCTGATCCCGACGCCGCCGACGACCTGGCCCTGATAGACCAGCGGGAAACCACCGACGAACACGGCGAACTTGCCCGGCAGCATCTGGCTGATGCCGAAGGCTTCGTTACCCGGCAGTGCGGGCCCGCCGGGCGCCTCGTTGAACAGGTGGGTGGCCCGTTCGTGGCCTGCAGCGGTGAAGGCCTTGGCGATGGAGATGTCCACACCGGTCAGTCGTGCCCCCGGAAGACGATGCAGGGCAAGCACATTGCCGCCGTCGTCACAGATGCACAGGGTCTGCTTGACGCCGATCTCCTCGGCCTTGGCGCGGCCGGCGGCCAGCAGCGGCAGGGCGTCGTCGAGGGTGATCCGATAGATCTGGTGCATGGCTGGGGTCCTTTCGGATTCTGTCGGCGCCGGGGCGTGCGCGGCGCCGATGACGCCATGTCTACCGGCAGCCAAAGCCGAGCGGGATGGTCAACATGACCGCTAAAATCCGCCCTACCCGGTTAACGTGCACATGGTCTCGGTGTCCGCGATCCGGTACTCCGGGAGGAACTCCCTCGCCAGGCAGGACAGAGCAGATGACCGAGCACGAGGCACACGACGACCGCATGACGGTGCGGGGACTGCTCGACGAGTCCCCGCTGGCCGGTGCCCGCGTCGTCGCGGGTGCCGACCTGCTGGACCGCGAACTGACCTGGGTGCTGCCGCTGGGCGAGGTGCTGGCCGGTCCCGAACCGCTCGACGCCGTCGCCGTGTACGCCAGGCCCGACGCCCTGACCGGACACCGCTCGGTGCTCGCCACCCTCGCCGCCCGCGGCGCCACCACGCTGCTGGTCGACGGCACCGTTTCCGACGATCTGCTGCCGGCGGGCCCCGCCCGGCTGGTGGTCGTCGAACTGGGCACACCGGTGGGGTTCACCGCACTCAACCGCCTCCTGGCCGAACGCGCGCTGAGCCAGGAAATGCACGTGATGCGGTACTCCACGCAGGTGCACGGATCGCTGGCTGGACTGTTCCACCGCGGCGCGGGTCTGCCGACGCTGATGCGGGAGGTGTCCAACCTGGCACGCAACCCGGCGATGGCGCTCGACGCGCGGGGCACCGTGGTCGCCCACCACGGTCTGAGCGTGGAATCCCTTCCCCCGCTGGCCGATTCGGTCTGCGATCTGCTCGCCACCGACCTCACGGCGGCCGCCCGCCGCCGCGGCGGCCACGACACCCGGGTGGCCCGGGTCCGCGGTCCCGCCGAGAGCACCTGGTCGTGCGTGGCCAGCGCGATCCGGCTGGGGAAGTCCTTCGAGGGCTGGGTCGTGGTGCTCGTGCCCGACGACCACCCGGGCAGCCACGAACTGGCGCGCCACCAGGTGCTCACCGAGCAGGCCACCGCCATCGTCGGTTCGGAGATGTTGCGGCAGCGCAGCGTCGACGAGGCCGAGGAGCGGGCCCGTGGCGATTTCGTCCAGGCCCTGGTGCACGGCAGCTTCTCCAGTGAGCACGACATGCGGGCCCGCGCCGAACACCACGACATCGAGCTGGACGCTCGCTTCGCGGTGTTCGTCGCTCCCGGCCTGCTGCCGTCACGCCTGGACACCTCCGGCGCGACACTGGTGCGCCTGGCGCGTTACGCCGCGGGTGTCGCGCCCCATCCGGAAACGCACTCCTATGTCACCGTCATCGGGGACGTCCTCGTCGTCGTGCGCACCCTGCGCAGCGCCCGAGACACCGACATGGCCAGAGAGATGCTGCACTACGCCGCGGCGATGGCCGACGAGCTCGAGCGCCGGGGCGGTACCAGGGCGCCGGTCGCGTACGGGCGGGTCGCCAGGGGTGCCGGCCAGGTGCGCGACGCCTACCGGGAAGCCCGGGTGGCGCTGGGCATCGCGCGCCGCCTGCACCGGACGGGTCCGACCCCGTACCAGGAGCTGCGCAGCTTCACGGTGCTCGCCGGCGTCGCCGACACCGAGCCCGGGCGGGACCTGGTGCGCGAGGTGGTCGCGCCGCTGCGGTCGGCGCCGGATCTGCTCGACACCCTCGCCGCGTACCTGACGCACGGCGGCAACATCAACGCCACCGCACGCGCACTCACCGTGCACCGCAACACGATGCTAGCCAAGCTGGACCGGATCTCGCGGGCTCTCGGCATGGACATCCGGGTGCCGGACAACCAGTTCACCGCGTGGCTGGCCGTGCGGCTCGACCTGCTCGACGAGGTGAACGCCGCCGTCGACCGGGAGACCAGCTTTCGCTGATCAGACCGGGTCCGGACCGAAGAACGAGCCCGCGAGACCGAGCGCGGCCATACCGGCCGCGACCCCGAACACCATCGGGTAGCCGGAGAAGTGCAGTGCTTCGGTGAGGTCGGAAGCGATGGCCACCCAGGCCGCCCCGATCGCGGACCCGCCGAACCGCACCAGATTGAACAGGCCCAGTCCGGTGCCCGCGCTGCCGGCCGGTGACCGCGTGGCCCCCGTCGCGGCCGGTGTCTGCACCAGCGCCACCCCTATCCCGCACACCATCAGCACGCCGATGAGCACCGGCAGGCGGGGTGCCTGCCCCCACACCGCCGCGGCGAGGCCGCACTGGGCGGCCACCAGCACGATCAGCCCGGCGCGCAGTATGCGGCGACCGCCCAGCCGGTCGAGCCAGCGCCCCACGAACGGCGCGAGCACCGCCATCGTCACCGGCAGCGCGAACAGCACCAGGCCCGCGGTCGACGTCGACACTCCGTGGGCGACCAGGTGCAGCGGCACCGCCAGCAGCGTGGCGCCGAGGCAGAACATCTGCGCGAACGCCGCCAGGCAACTGCGCGCGTAACGCGACTCGGCGACCAGGCGGACATCGACGAACGGCTCACCGGTCCGCAGGCAGTGCCACACGAACCAGGCCAACACCGCCAGCGCCGCCACCAGGCACCCGGCCGCCACCCACCGGTCCGGCTGCGGCAGGATCGCGATGCCACCCATCAGCAGCGCCGATCCCGCGGTCAACGACAGCGCGCCGGGCAGGTCGAACGGGATCGCCGTGCCGGGGAATTTCGGGACATACCGCAGGGTGCCTGCCAGCCCGATCAGGGCGACGGGCACCAGCGGCACGAAAATCCACCGCCAGCCCCACGTTCCGGCCACCAAACCGCCCACCGTCGGCCCGATGGCCTGCCCCAGCCCGTTCACCGACGCCCATGCGCCCAGCGCCCTGCCCCGCCGGTTGCCGGTGAACAGCGAGGTGATCAGCCCCATCACCGGCGGCGAAAGTGCCGCCACCGCAACGCCTCCCACCGACCTCCACACGATGAGCACGGGGAGTGACGGAGCCGTCGCCGCCCCGATCGCGCACACCGCAGTGGCGACGAGCGAGACGCAATAGACCCGGCGCCGGCCGAAGCGGTCCCCCAGCCACCCCGCCAGCGGTAGCGCCGCGGCGAAACACACCAGGAACCCGACCGCGACGAACACGCCATTGCCCAGTGGCGCATGGAAATCGGCGAGGATGTCGCTCAGCGGCACGTTGACGATGTTGTTGCTCACCGTGCCCACGAGCGTCCCGGCCAGCAGCGCGGCCAGGCCCAGCGACGTGCCGTCGTTTCCGCCTGAGGCCGCCGATCCTGTTGCAGCCGTGTCCACCTCGGTCATCCACCCCACTGTGTCATCCGACGCGCGGCCGTGGGCCGGTAACCCTGGGGCACTGTGCACAACGATCACGCGCCGCGGTGGGCACGTCGATCGTTACACGACGGAAACCGCAGGACACGCGGACGACAAGAGACGAGCATATTGCACAGGGGAAGGCCGTCTCGGGTGTGCACAGTTGTCGTTGCTTCTGCGCACCTTCGCGCCGACCATTCCCACAACGCACTGCGCCAGCCCACGCAGTCGCAACCGAAGGGCGTGACCATGGAAACGATCACCGACAACGTCAGCCACATCGGTGCCGCCCACTGGATCTATCTGGCCGGCATCGTCGTCATCCTGATCACGATGGCGGTGCGCAAGAACATCGTCGTCCCCGCGGTCACCGGGACGTTCCTCACCGCGTGGGCGTTCTCGGGCAGTTTCATCACCGGGTTGTCGTCGATCTTCAACGCCAGCCTGGTGGCCGCCAAGGAGTTGTTCAACATCTTCCTGATCATCGCGATCGTGACGGCGATGCTGGGCGCGCTGCGGGAGATGGGCGCCGACCGGCTGATGGTGACCCCGTTCCGCCGCATCATGCGGGCAGGCACCAGCAGCTTCCTCATCCTGGCCGCCGTCACGTACGTGATCTCGCTGTTCTTCTGGCCGACCCCCGCCGTTCCGCTCGTCGGGGCGGTGCTGATCCCGGTGGCGATCCGAGCCGGGCTCTCGCCGCTGTCGGTCGGCATGGTCATCGCGATCGCCGGTCAGGGGATGGCCCTGTCGAGCGATTACATCATCAAGGTCGCGCCCGGCATCTCGGCCAAGGCAGCCGGGGTGGACGCCGACGCGGTGGCCGACAAGGCGCTGGTGATGTCGCTGATCGTCGGTGCGGTGGCGCTCGCGCTGACCTTCGTGCTGCAGCGGCGCACCTGGCGGACACCGTCACCGGACCTGCTGGTGGAGTGGGAGATGCGCGCCGAGCGCAAGCCGCGCGGCGAGGACGAGCCCGACCCGCACGGCGAACACGAACCCGAGGCCCAGGGCGGCGCCGCACCTGCGCCGACCCCGGCGGCCGGTGGAGCCACCATGGTCCTGACCCCGCCCGCGACGCAGACCGAGGCGCCCGTCGCGTCGTGGTCGGGCAAGATCTTCGCCGTCCTGGTGCCGCTGGTGTACCTCGCCTTCATCGTCTACCTGCTGCTCGGCAAGTTCACCACGCTGGTACCGCCGCTCAAGGGTGGCGACGCCGCCGCGATCGTCGGCGGCCTGGCGGCGCTGATCCTGTTCGCGGCGTCGGCGACCAACGACAAGCGCAACTTCCTGGAGACGTCGTCGCAGCATGTGGTCGACGGCCTGGTGTTCGCGTTCAAGGCCATGGGCATCGTGCTGCCCATCGCGGGGTTCTTCTTCATCGGCAACGGCGAGTTCTCGGCGGCCATCCTCGGCATGCCCGACGACCAGAAGGGCCCGGCGATCCTGTTCGACCTGATCAACGCCGGTCAGTCCCACCTGTCGCCGAACCCGGTGGTCACCTCGTTCGGCATCCTGCTGGTGGGCCTGATCGCCGGCCTGGAGGGCTCGGGGTTCTCGGGGCTCCCGCTGACCGGCTCCCTGGCCGGGGCGCTCGCGCCCGCGGTGCACATGGACCCCTCGACGCTGGCCGCGATCGGCCAGATGGGCAACATCTGGTCGGGCGGCGGAACCCTGGTGGCGTGGTCGTCGCTGATCGCGGTGGCGGGCTTCGCGCGGGTTCCGGTGCTCACGCTCGCCAGGAAGTGCTTCCTACCCGTGATGGCCGGGTTGCTGGTGAGCACCGCCTTCGCGGTGCTGGTGTTCTAGGAACCCGCGCAGCGGAACCCGATGTGCGTGGTGGCGCTGTCCTGCGACTGCGGTGACCGGGCGGCGGGCCGGTAGCGATGGCAGTACTCGGGCGCGCACAGATGCGAACCGCCCTTGAGCGCCTGGTTCACCGTTGGATCGGAACTGGTTGGCCCACAGCAGCTCTCGGATCCACCGGTCAGGTCGTGGTGGCCGGTGAAGCGGGTGGTGGTCCACTCCCAGACATTGCCGATCATGTCCAGCAGGCCGTAGCCGTTGGCCGGGTAGGAGCCCACCGGCGAGGTGGCACCCCAACCGTCGCTGCGGTGCGGGAACGCACCCTGCCAGGTGTTGGCCATCGGCTGCCCGCCCGGGGCGGCATCCTCACCCCAGGGATACGTGGTGTCCGCCCCGCCGCGGGCGGCGAACTCCCACTCCGCCTCGGTCGGCAGCCGACGGCCGGCCCACCGGGCATAGGCCAGCGCGTCGGCGTAGCTCACCTGCACCACCGGGTGATCGGCCCGCTCGGCGATCGCGTCGACCGGGCCGTCCGCACCGTAGGGCGCCCGCCAGTTCGCCCCGGGCACCCACTGCCACCATTGCCGCCAGTCCCGCAGATCGACCGGACCGGAGGTGGGCCGGAACACCAGCGCACCGGGCACCAGGTCGGCCGGCGCGGCCCCGGGATACAGCCGTGCATCGGGTGCCGTCTCGGCCACGGTGAGATACCCGGTCGCCGAGACGAATTCGGCGAACTGCGCGGTGGTCACCGGATGGCGCTCGATGGCGAACGGTGCCACCGCGACCGTGTGCACCGGCGCCTCTTCGGGATAGAACCGCGTCGACCCCATCCGGTAGCGCCCGCCCTCGAGGGTGACGAGCTCGGTCAGCATGGCGTCCAGCATGCCACCGCGGCGCGTCAGTCCCTGGCGAAGGCCCGCGCGAACTCGCGTTCGGTGTCGGTGTAGGGCGCACCCGAGACGTCGACCTGCACCTGCGCGATCGTGCCTCCGGTGAAGGGGAACGGCGCACGGTACGCCCGCGACACCGGTGAGCCGGTGTTGACGCCGACGGCCAGGCTCGCGGCGGCCAGACCGAAGGTCCCCGGATGCACGCGCATTCCCGTGTACTCGGCGACCTGCGTCTGGCCGATGTAGAGGGCGGCGTCACCGATGGGCGTGTGCGTGCCCTCGACGGTGCCGGTGCGCGTGAACGCGAAACCCAGTGTGTGCGAGCCCGGCTGGAGCGGCTCGGCCGAGGACAGGGCCTGCTCCTGCTCGCCGAGGAAGTTGTAGCAGAAGCACAGCCGGCCGTCCTGCACGTACATCACGTAACCACCGTGGGCGCCACCGTGTTTGACGATCACCCCGGCGGCCTCACCCGAGTCGACGGTGACCTCGGCCAGCACCGCGAACGACCGACCGCGCAGCTCCACCACGGCGCCCATGCCGACGTCGGCGGTGCCGGGATAGTAGATGTAGGACTCGCGTTCGCCTGCCAGGTAGGGCCGCCACCGCGACATCGTCTCGAGCATGTTGAGGTCACCGAGCGGCAACCCGTTGTACTTCGCGGCCTCGGCGAACCAGAGATCGACCAGCTCGGCCACTTTCTCGGGGTGCTCGCCGGCCAGGTCGTGACACTGGCTGCGGTCGGCCTCGATGTGGAACAACTCCCACCGGTCGGCGTCGAAGTGCGACCAGCCGGCCGGCGAGGCCGCGTGCAGCGCGCTGGCGAACCAGCCCCTGTGCCAGATGCCGCGGGTCCCCAGCATGGTGTAGAACTGGGTCTCCTTACCGGTGGGGGCGTGTGGATTCTCCAGTGCCACCTTGAAACTCACACCGTCCAACGGCTTCTGCGCCACCCCGCGCACAGTGGCGGGCGGGGTGATGTCGAGCAGGTCGTACACCGTCGGCGTGATGTCGGAGACGTTGACGTAGTTGTCCCGCACCTCCCCGTGCGCGCTGATCCCGGCGGGCCAGGAGATGATCGCGGTGTCGGCGATCCCGCCTTCGTGCGAGGCGTAGCGCTTGTACAGCTTGTAGGGGGTGTTGAACGCCATCGCCCAGCCGATCGGGTAATGGTTGTAGGTCTGCGGACCGCCGAGATCGTCGATGTGCTTGAGGCTCTCCTCGACGCTGTCGATGTAGCCGTTGAAGAACTTGACCTCGTTGACCGACCCGTTGGGGCCACCTTCACCGCTGGCGCCGTTGTCGGAGATCACCACGACGATGGTGTTGTCGAGCTGCCCGGATTCCTCGAGATAGTCCAGCACCCGGCCGATCTGGTCGTCGGTGTAGGACAGGAAGCCGGCGAACACCTCCGCCATCCGGGCGAACAACCGCTTCTCGTCGTCGTCGAGGGACTCCCACGGCCGCACGGTGTCCTGCGCCGGCCACGGCTCGCCGTTGGGCCCGGTGACGTCGGAATACGGGTTCATCGGCGACAGTTCGGTGTCCGGCGGCACGATGCCGAGCTTCTTCTGGTTCTCCAGGACGATCTCGCGGTACCGCTCGTAACCCATGTCGAACGTGCCGCGGTACCGGTCGGCCCACTCGGCGAAGACGTGGTGCGGCGCATGACCGGCGCCGGGGCACAGATAGGTGAACCACGGCTTGTCGGCCGCGATCACCTTGGCGTCGCGGATGAACTCGATGGTCTTGTCGGCCAGGTCTTTCGACAGGTGATACCCCTGCTCGGGGGTGGCCGGCGGCGGGACGGGGTGGTTGTCGTAGACGAGTTCTGGATACCACTGGTCGGTTTCACCGCCCATGAAGCCGTAGAACCGTTCGAAGCCCCGGCCCAGCGGCCAATGTCGTTTCGTCGCCGCCAGATTCGACTCTTCCAGTGGCGTCAGGTGCCACTTGCCCACGCAGTAGGTGTTGTATCCGTTCTCGGAGAGCACCTCGGGCAGCAGTGCGGTGTCGAACGGAATCCGGCCGTTGCAGTTGGGGAAACCGTCGGTGAACTCTTCGATGGTGGCCATGCCCACCGTGGTGGCGTTGCGTCCGGTCAGCAGCGACGCCCTGGTCGGCGAGCACAGCGCGGTGGTGTGGAACTGGCTGAACCGCACGCCGCGTTCGGCGATCCGCCGCATCGCGGGCATGTCGACGAGCCCGCCGAAGCAGTCCCAGGTCGCGATGCCGGTGTCGTCCCACACCAGATAGAGGACATTCGGCGCGCCGTCCTGAGCGACCGGGGCCGCGAAGGGGCCCCAGTCCGGTTCGGAGTCGCGGATGTCGAGCTCGATCCTGCCGTTGAAGTCCGTGCCCATAGCGCGGGACAGTACACCCAGCGAAAGGCCCGAGCAGGCAAAAGCCCCCGGCGCCTCTCGGCGTCACGGGGGCTCTCACCTGATCGGCGAACCGAACAGAAGGTTTTGCTACTTGGCTCTTTCGAGGACCTCGACCAGACGCCAGCGCTTGGTGGCCGACGTCGGACGGGTCTCCGCCAGCGAAACCCGGTCGCCGACTCCGGCATCGGAGTTCTCGTCGTGGGCCTTGACCTTCTTGGTGGTCCGGATGATCTTGCCGTACAGCGGATGCATCTTGCGGTCTTCGAGCTCGACCACGATGGTCTTCTGCATCTTGTCGCTGACCACGTAGCCGATGGCCGTCTTACGACGGCCGCGCGGCTGCTCGGCACGCGCCGTGTGCTTTTCGCCCTTCTGGGCCTGTTCTGCCATCAGGAATCCTCACCTCCGGGTCCGGCGGCCAGACCCAACTCGCGTTCGCGCAGCACGGTGTACAGCCGTGCGATCTCCTGCCGGACGACACGCAGCCGGCGGTTGTTGGCAAGCTGGCCGGTCGCCATCTGGAAGCGCAGGTTGAACAGCTCTTCCTTCGACTCGCGGAGCTTGTCGGTCAATTCTTCGTCAGTGAGCTCACGGAGCTCTCCGGTCGACACTCCGACTGCCATCAGAAGGTCTCCTCTCTGGTGACGATGCGAGCCTTGATCGGCAGCTTGTGGATGGCGCGCGTGAGCGCGGCCCTGGCGGTCGCCTCGTCGGGGTAGCTCAGCTCGAACAGCACGCGACCCGGCTTGACGTTGGCCACCCACCACTCCGGCGAACCCTTACCCGAACCCATGCGGGTTTCGGCGGGCTTCTTGGTCAGCGGACGGTCCGGGAAGATGTTGATCCACACCTTGCCGCCACGCTTGATGTGCCGGTTGATGGCGATACGAGCGGACTCGATCTGCCGGTTGGTGATGTAGGCGTGCTCCAGAGCCTGGATGCCGTAATCGCCGAAGCTGACCGAGGTTCCGCCGCTGGCGACGCCACGCTGCCTGGGGTGGTGCTGCTTACGGTGCTTGACCTTGCGGGGAATCAACATGACTAGCTCTCCGTGCTCTCTGCAGCCGCAGCTTCGGTGCCGACGGTGGCCTCGGCGACGGCAGGTGCTTCTTCGGTGGCGGCACGGCCGGCGTCGGTGCTCGTCGCCGTGGTGCCCGACGCGCCGCTGCGGCGCGGACGGGTGCCCGACGGACGCTCACGACGCGGACGGTCCGCGGCGGGTGCGGCGGCGGTCAGCTCACGCTTACCACCGACGATGTCGCCCTTGTAGATCCAGACCTTCACACCGATGCGGCCGAAGGTCGTCTTCGCCTCGTAGAGGCCGTAGTCGATGTCGGCGCGCAGCGTGTGCAGCGGAACCCGACCCTCGCGGTAGAACTCCGAGCGGCTCATCTCGGCGCCGCCGAGGCGACCCGAGCACTGCACGCGGATGCCCTTGACGTTGGGCTGGCGCATCGCCGACTGGATGGCCTTGCGCATCGCGCGGCGGAACGCCACGCGGTTGCTCAGCTGCTCGGCGACACCCTGGGCGACCAGCTGGGCCACCGACTCGGGGTTCTTGACCTCGAGGATGTTGAGCTGCACCTGCTTCTTGGTGAGCTTCTCCAGGTCTGCGCGGATGCGGTCGGCCTCGGTGCCGCGGCGACCGATCACGATGCCCGGGCGCGCGGTGTGGATGTCCACCCGGACGCGGTCACGCGTGCGCTCGATCTCGACGTCGGCGATGCCTGCCCGCTCCAGGCCGGTGGCCAGCAGCTTGCGGATCGCCACATCTTCCTTGATGTAGTCGGCGTACTGCTTGTCGGCGAACCACCGCGACTTCCACTCGGTGGTGATACCGAGCCGGAAACCGTGCGGATTGATCTTCTGACCCACTACTCCGAGCCTCCCTTGTTGGTGGCGGCCTTGCTGGCCTGCGCGCGGCGTGCGCGTGCGGCAGAGGCCGAGGCACCCTGCTTGCCAGCGTTCTTCGGCGGCCGGCTCTCGACGATCACGGTGATGTGGCTGGTGCGCTTGCGGATCCGGTACGCCCGACCCTGCGCGCGGGGACGGATCCGCTTGGCGGTCGGGCCCTCATCCGCGTGGATGGTGGCGACGACCAGGCTGGTCGGATCCAGACCCTCGTTGTTCTGCGCGTTGGCCGCAGCGCTGGCGATCGCCTTTGCGACCGGCTCGCTGGCGGCCTGCGGCGCCCACCGCAGGATGTCGAGGGCTTCCTCGACGCTCTTGCCGCGGACCAGGTCGATGACGCGACGGGCCTTGGTGGCCGAGACGCGCACGAAGCGCGCCTTCGCGGTCGCGGACGGATATTGAATCGCTGTAGTCATTACCGCCTCTTGGACTTCCGGTCGTCCTTGATGTGCCCCTTGAAGGTGCGGGTGGGGGCGAACTCGCCCAGCTTGTGTCCGACCATCGCCTCGGTGACGAACACCGGCACGTGCTTGCGGCCGTCGTGGACGGCGAAGGTGTGGCCGATGAAGTCCGGGATGATGGTGGACCGACGCGACCAGGTCTTGATGACCTGCTTGGTGTTCTTCTCGTTCTGCACGTCGACCTTCTTGAGCAGATGGTCGTCGACGAACGGGCCCTTCTTCAGGCTGCGTGGCATCGCTTTACTCCCTAGCGCTTCTTGCCGGTGCGCCGGCGACGGACGATGAGCTTGTCGCTCGCCTTGTTCGGCTTGCGGGTGCGGCCCTCGGGCTTGCCCCACGGGCTCACCGGATGGCGACCGCCGGAGGTCTTGCCCTCACCACCGCCGTGCGGGTGGTCGACCGGGTTCATGACGACACCACGGACGGTGGGGCGCTTGCCCTTCCAGCGCATACGGCCGGCCTTGCCCCAGTTGATGTTCGCCTGCTCGGCGTTACCGACCTCGCCGACGGTGGCGCGGCAGCGCACGTCGACGCGGCGGATCTCACCGCTGGGCATACGCAGCGAGGCGTAGGTGCCCTCCTTGCCGAGCAGCTGGATGCTGACACCGGCCGAGCGGGCCAGCTTCGCACCGCCACCGGGCCGCAGTTCCACAGCGTGGATCACGGTGCCGGCGGGGATGTTGCGCAGCGGCAGGTTGTTGCCCGGCTTGATGTCGGCGTTGGCGCCGGACTCGACGACCGCACCCTGCTTGAGGCCCTGGGGCGCGATGATGTAGCGCTTGTCGCCGTCCAGGTAGTGCAGCAGTGCGATGTTGGCGGTGCGGTTCGGGTCGTACTCGATGTGCGCGACCTTGGCGTCGACACCGTCCTTGTCGTGACGGCGGAAGTCGATCAACCGGTAGGCACGCTTGTGACCGCCACCCTTGTGCCGAGTCGTGATGCGGCCGTGGGCATTACGACCACCCTTGCCGTGCAGCGGGCGAACCAGCGACTTCTCCGGATGATCACGGGTGATCTCGGCGAAGTCGGAGACGCTCGAGCCGCGGCGACCGGGGGTCGTCGGCTTGTACTTACGAATAGCCATCTTCTACTCAGTCCTGTTCTTGTCGTGTCCGGCGATCAGGCCGGCGCTCCGAACAGATCGATGGGCTTGCTTCCGGCGGCCAGCGTCACGATCGCGCGCTTGGTGGCCTTGCGCTGGCCGAAGCCGGTGCGGGTGCGCTTGCGCTTGCCCTGCCGGTTGGCGGTGTTCACCGACGCGACCTTGACGCTGAAGATCTTCTCGATCGCGATCTTGATCTGCGTCTTGTTCGAGTCCGGGTGCACCACGAACGTGTACACGTTGTCCTCGATCAGCCCGTAGGACTTCTCGGAGATGACCGGGGACAAGATGATGTCGCGGGGATCGGTCACGGTAGCCATCAGGCCGACACCTCACTCTTCTCACTCTTCTGCGCGCTCGCGATGTAGGCGTTGAGTGCTTCGACACTGAAGATCACGTCGTCGGCCTTGAGCACGTCGTAGGTGTTCAACTGGTCCGGCGAGATCACATGCACGTTCGGCAGGTTGCGAACGCTGAGGGCACCGGTCTCGTCGGTGCGCCCGATGACCACCAGCACCTGCTTGCGATCAGTGAGGGCCGCCAGGAACGCCTTGGCGCTCTTGGTCGACGGGGCCTGGCCCTCGACGAGCTCGGTGATCGCGTGGATCCGGTCGTTGCGCGCCCGGTCCGACAGCGCGCCACGCAGTGCGGCGGCGATCATCTTCTTGGGCGTGCGCTGGCTGTAGTCGCGCGGCTGCGGGCCGTGCACGACGCCACCGCCGGTGAACTGCGGGGCGCGGGTCGAACCCTGACGGGCGCGGCCGGTGCCCTTCTGGCGGTACGGCTTCTTGCCGCCGCCGGACACGTCGCCGCGCGTCTTGGTCGCGTGCGTGCCCTGGCGCTTGGCTGCCAGCTGCGCGGTCACCACCTGGTGCATCAGCGCGATGTTGGGCTCCACGTCGAACAGCTCGGCGGGCAGCTCGACAGAGCCGTCCTTCGTGCCGCCCGGGGTCTGAACGTCAATTTTGAGTGTCATGCCTTCTCGCCTCGCTTGATTGCGCTGCGGACAACCACCAGTCCACCGTTGCGCCCGGGGACGGCGCCCTTGATCAACAGCACGCCGTTCTCGGCGTCGACCTTGTGCACCTTCAGGTTCTGCGTGGTGATGCGGTCGCTACCCATCCGGCCCGACATGCGGGTGCCCTTGAACACCCGGCCCGGGGTGGCGCAGCCACCGATCGAGCCCGGCCGGCGGTGCACGGCCTGCGCACCGTGGCTGGCGCCCTGGCCCTTGAAGCCGTGGCGCTTCATGGTGCCGGCGAAGCCCTTGCCCTTGCTGGTGCCGGTCACGTCGACGAACGCACCGTCGGCGAAGATTTCGGCGGTCAGCTCCTGGCCGACCTCGTACTCGGCGGCCGCGGCCTCGTCGTCGAGCCGCAGCTCGGCGAGGTGGCGACGCGGGTTGACGCCCGCGGCGGCGTACTGGCCCGTGACGGGCTTGTTGACCTTGCGGGGGCTGATCTCGCCGTAGGCGAGCTGCACGGCGCTGTAACCGTCGCGCTCCGTGGTGCGGATGCGCGTCACGACGTTGGGCCCGGCCTTGACGACCGTCACCGGCACGACCTTGTTGTTCTCGTCGAACACCTGCGTCATGCCCAGCTTGGTGCCCAGAATGCCTTTTCTAGCCATTTCTGAAGGGATTCCTTTACTGGATGTTGACGTCGACGCTGGCCGGCAGGTCGATGCGCATGAGCGCATCGACAGTCTTCGGCGTGGGGTCGAGGATGTCGATCAACCGCTTGTGGGTGCGCATCTCGAAGTGCTCCCGCGAGTCCTTGTACTTGTGCGGGGACCGGATCACGCAGTACACGTTCTTCTCGGTCGGCAGCGGCACAGGGCCGACCACACTCGCACCCGTCCGGGTAACCGTCTCGACGATCTTGCGCGCAGAGGCATCGATGGCCTCATGGTCGTAGGCCTTGAGCCTGATGCGGATCTTTTGTCCCGCCACGCTTCTCCTACCTCACTACTAACGGGCCCACGAAGGGCCTGGCTGTGCCGCCGCTGTTTACCTGTCTGTGGTTCACCGGCCCCCGCGGTCGGGTGTGTCGCCCGAAAAGTGGTGGGGACCGGAAGCGCCCGCGAAGGGCGCCAGTCGCATGCCGGGGCCAGGCGAACCCGGCTCAAGGCAACCCGAACAGTATGCCTCAGATCCCGGCGTGCTCCAAATCCCTGGTCGGAGCCTCGCGGGCCTAGCGCAGACCGTTCCAGAACGGGCACTGGTGCTCGGCGCCGAAGTCGCCGGTCATGTGGCTGCCGTCGGGCTGCAGCGACATCACCTGGCCGCCGTCGCCGAACGCGTCCCAGTGCGGCTGCCCGTCGGTGTTCGGCGAGGCCGTCTCAGTGGACGCTGTTTTCACGAAGGAGGTCCAGTAGTCGATCATCTGGTCGGCCAGCTTCTGCTGCGCGGGGTCCAGCGGCGGGGTCCCCCCGACGTCGAACAGGTAGCGCAGTTCCAGGGAGTGGCTGGCCCCGACCGGGAACGGCAGGGTGCGCAGCGGTTCCGGCGCAGGCGCCGCGCGGTCGTTGAACTCGTAGTAGTAGGTGGGTGCGGCGTGCATGGCCCGCGCCAACCGGTCCCCGACGCAGCTGAACACCCCGTCGGTGACGGCCGCGGAGTACGCCAGCGCGACGCTCGGGTAAGCGGTCAGCGGATACCGCTGCGCCACCGCGGGAGCGTCGGGGCCGAAGGTGTCGGCCAGCAACCGCGGATAGTCCGCCGGGGTGTAGCGCACACCCTCGCGCAGGTACTGCATGCCGACGAACAGCGTGAACTCGTCGCGGGTGGTGCCCATCAGCACCGGCACCCGCTGCGCGTCGGGTCCCCCGATCACAGTCATCGGGTCGGCCGGCAGCACCGAGGAGCCGGTCACCGGTCCGCTGAGTTCGTCCTCGCCGATTCCGTAGAACCACACCGGCTCGCGCAGCCGGTCGGCGGGCAGCGCGCGCAGGCAGCCGGCGGCGGCCGCCGGGTCGGTACAGCCGCGGGCTGCGGCGTAGGCCAGCGAGCGGTCCTGCGCCACCGGCAGCACGGCCTGAGCCTGGCAGGGCCCGCTCTGGATGATGGCGGCGGCGAACAACCCCCGCGATCCGGGCGCGACCAGGTGGTCGCACACCGACATACCGCCCGCGGACTCCCCCGCGACGGTCACCCGCCCGGGGTCGCCGCCGAATGCGGCGATGTTGTCGCGGACCCAGCGCAGGGCCGCCTGCTGGTCGGCCAGGCCGTAGTTGCCGACGTGACCGGGCGGCCCGAGCGCCGGGTGGGCCAGAAAGCCCAGGGCACCGAGCCGGTAGTTGATGGTGACGACGATGATGTCGCCGCGGGCCGCGAGCCGCTGCGCGTCGTAGATGCGGCCGCTGCCGTTGACGAACGCGCCGCCGTGGATCCACACCATGACCGGCCGCGGCTTTCCCGGGTCGGCCGTCGGCGCGGGCGTCCACACGTTGAGGCTCAGGCAGTCCTCGTCGGTCTGGCGGCCGAGCTCGAGGTCTCCGCCGAGGCTCTGCATGCACCGCGGGCCGTAGTGGGAGGCATCGCGGACACCGGGCCAGGGCGGCGCCGGCTGCGGGTCGGCGAGCCGCAGCGGCCCGACCGGCGGCGCGGCGTAGGGAATTCCCGCGAACAGGCGGTGATCCGGTGCCACCACGCCGCGCAGTGCGCCCGATGCGACGTGCACCAGGGCGGGATCGGTGGGCGGCGACGGTGCCGGCGACCCGCCGCGGTCTGCGGTGCAGCCGGCGATCAGCGACAGCAGGAGCACGATGCACGCCATCCGGCGGATGACCGGTGTGGCTGCCACGAGTCCCGAGCTTAGCCGCGCGCGGAAAACGGGCCCTTGGCGTGGCGCCCGTCACATAGACTGCGGCAATTGACACCCGTCAACTCCGAGGAGACCTCCATGACCCCACCGACGATGGCCGACGCCGCCAAGGTTCTCGCCGACCCCACGGCCTACGCCGATGAGGCCCGGTTGCACGCGGCGCTGACCCATCTGCGGGCCAACGAGCCGGTCGCCTGGGTGGACAACCCGCCGTATCGCCCGTTCTGGGCGGTGACCAAGCACGCCGACATCATGGCCATCGAGCGCGCCAACGACCTGTTCCTGTCCGCACCCCGCCCGCTGCTGGCGACCGCCGCCGCCGACGACTACATGAACGCCCAGCTCGAAGCCGGCATCGGCCTGCGCACCCTGATCCACATGGACGATCCGCACCATCGCAAGGTGCGCGCGATCGGTGCCGACTGGTTTCGCCCGAAAGCCATGCGGGACTTGAAGATCCGCGTCGACGAGCTCGCGGTCCGCTACGTCGACCGGATGCGCGACATCGGACCCGAGTGCGATTTCGTCACCGACATCGCCGTGCAGTTCCCGCTGTACGTGATCATGTCGCTGCTCGGGCTCCCCGAGGACGACTACGGGCGGATGCACGCGCTGACCCAGGAGATGTTCGGCGGGGACGACGACGAGTACAAGCGCGGCGTCAGTCCCGAGGAGCAGATGGCGGTGCTGCTGGACTTCTTCACCTACTTCTCCACGTTGACCGCGTCCCGGCGCGCGCAGCCCACCGACGATCTGGCGTCGGCGATCGCCAACGGCCGCATCGACGGGGAACCACTGTCGGACATCGACACCGCGTCCTATTACGTCATCGTCGCCAGCGCCGGCCACGACACCACCAAGGACGCGATCTCCGGCGGCCTGCTGGCGCTGATCGAGAACCCGGGTGAGCGGCACCGGCTTCGGGAGAACCCGGACCTGATGCCGACCGCGGTCGAGGAGATGATCCGCTGGACCACGCCGGTCAAGGAGTTCATGCGGACCGCGGCCGAGGACACGACGGTGCGGGGTGTGCCGATCGCGGCGGGCGACTCGGTCTATCTGGCCTACGTGTCGGGAAACCGGGACGAGGACGTCTTCGACGAACCGTTCCGCTTCGACATCGCCCGCGACCCCAACCGGCACGTGTCGTTCGGGTACGGCGTGCATTTCTGCCTGGGCGCCGCGCTGGCCCGCATGGAGATGGCGAGCCTGTTCGCCGAGCTGGTCCCGCGGCTGGAGTCCATCGAACTCGCCGGTGAACCCGAGCTCGCCGCGACCACGTTCGTCGGCGGCCTCAAGCACCTGCCGATTCGCTATTCGCTGCGGTGACGGTGAGGACCCGCCGGTCAGTGTGCCGGCAGGCAGCTGTTCAGACGATGAACTCCGCGGCACGGTGGGCGGCCATCACGATCGTGGCATGCGGCCCGCGGCTCGGGATCATCGGCAGGATCGAACCGTCCACCACCCACAGACCGTCCACCCCGAAGACGCGGCATCGGGTGTCCACGACCGCAGCCGCATCCCCGTCGCGACCCATGCGCGCGGTGCCGCACAGGTGCTGCGACGTCGCCCAGGACGGTTCCGCCTGCACGGAACCGCCGGCGATGTCACGCGCGACGGCGGTACCCTCGCGGAGCGCACGGACGTCGGCGGGTGCGCTGTCGTAACGGTGCGCGATGAGTGGATCGATCAGCGGATCGGCCGACACGAGGCTCACCCGACCCCGGGCGGCGGGCTGCATCACCGTCACGCCCAGGTGCGGCTGATCGGTCGGATCGGGATGCTGCCCGGTGGTCATCGCGGCGAAACCCGCGGTGTAGGGCCGGATCTCCACACCACCTGCGGTCGTCAATACCGCCTCCAGTGGCGGAACACCCTGTGTGGGTTGCCAATTCACCGGTAGCACCCACTCCGGGTGATCCATGGTGTCGAGCCCGACGGGCAGGTCCGCCGCCACCGGCACCCCTGCGGCGTGCAGCGCCGAGGCGGGGCCGACACCCGAGAGCATCAGCAGATGCGCCGAGCCGATCGCGCCGGCACACAGCACGACCCGGTCGGCGCGCAGTGTCACCGGACCGTCCGCCGTCACGCACTCCGCCCCCACGGCCCGGCCCTGTGCGAACCGGATCCGACTCACCCGGGTGTCGGCGAGCAGCGTCAGGTTCGGCCGACCGAGCGCGGGCTCCAAGAACGCCCCGCCGGGACCGAGCCGGGTGCCCTTGTCGATGTTGAGCGGAACCGGCCCCACCCCCGAAGCGATCTCGCGATCCGCGGTCGCGGCGTTCAGGTCGTCGATCCACTCGTAGCCGGCGTCGAGGGCAGACTGCACGAAAGCCGCTGTGCAGCCGTCGAATTGGGCCACCCGACGCACGCGGATGGGTCCGCGCGTGCCGTGTGGCTCCCCCGCGAAATCGAGATCCGTTTCGACGGCCTGGAAATGCGGGAGCACCTCGGCCCACCCCCACCCGGGCAGTGCCCACCCGTCGACGTCGCTGGGCAGGGCCCGGCAGAAGTACCCACCGTTGACCGCACCGGACCCCCCGACGACCGCGCCGCGCATGATCTGTGTGGAACGGCGCGGATGGTCGGTGAGATCGGTCGCGTACCGCCGCACCACCGTGCTGGCCTCGCCCAGCGGCAGCCGCAGCCCATCGGTGATCTGCCGTCCGACCCGAGGGTCCGAGGGCGCGGGCCCGGCTTCGACGACTGTGACCCGGCACCGATCGTCGGCTGAAAGCCGCTCGGCGAGCACGGATCCGGCGCTGCCCGCACCGATGATCAGGACGTCGGCCAAGCGGATCTCAGGTTCGGATCTGCGGCTTGAGCGCCCCGGCATGCCGCTCACGCACCACCCCGGACCACAGGCCCAACCCGTAGGCGATGTCGTCGAGGCGCTTGAGCAGCAGGTAGCTCAGCATGCCGATGCGTTTGGCGTCGTCGTCGATGTTTCCGTTGCTGCGCGTCGCCCAGTCGGACACGCCGTCGAGCACGGCAGCGACCAGCACCACGGTGCGACACCGCCGCGACAGCACGGCAGCGACCAGTGCCACCGGCCAGTAGTGCCTGCAGATCGCCGACGCCAGTTGCAGCGCCGCTGACCACAACCCCTGGGCCGCGACGACCGCCACCTCCATCGGCTCGGTCTGCACACTCGACAGCGACTTGGCGATGCGACGGCCGGTCAGCGCGGCGACCGCCGCGGAGGCGAGGTAGCCCAGCCCCGATCCCAGGGCGATCAGCATCCACACCACCAGCGTCCACCCCGAGATCACCAGTGGCGCTGTCTTGCCGGGGTGCCGAATGGACAGCGGTGCCGCCGAGCCGCCGTAGAAAGCCCGGCGCAGGAACCACTTTCGCAACTCGATCCGGTGGTCGTGGGCCACCAGCGCGATCGGCTCGTACCGCAACCGGGCACCCGCCTCGTTGAGCCGCCAGCACAGGTCGACGTCCTCACCGGAGGGCAGCGTCTCGTCGAAGCCGCCGACCGAGACCAGCGCCTCGCGCCGGCAGATGATCGCCGCGCTCGGCACGTAGGAGACGGTGCCGAACGGCACCACCGGCGCCTCCCGCAGACCGAGGTCCAGTGACGACCGGACGGCCTCGTACCGCGCGACGAGACTGTCGGACGGGTGCAGCGCGACGATGCGCGGTGCGGCCAGCGCCACGGCCGGATCGCAGAAGTGCCCGAGCAGCGCTTCCAGCCAGCCTCGGCGCGGCACCACGTCGGAATCCAGGAACGCGATGAAATCCGTCTCGCAGGCGGCCAACCCCGCGTTGCGGGCCGCGGCCGGACCCCTGCTGCGCTCGAGCCGGATGATCCGGAGTTCGCGGTGCGCTTCGTGGAACTGGGAGTCGAAGTCGGAGGCGCGTACCGGCGTCACCGAACCGTCGTCGACGATCACCACCCGCAGACCGCGCAGTCCGGCGACCAGGCGGCGAAGCCCGGTTGGATTGTCCCGCACCGGAACCACGACGGTGACGTCCCGATGCGATGGGCCGCTCAACGGCCGCGGATGCGCCACGGTGGCGTCGAGGAGGGTGCGCGCGAGCTGGGCGCTGACCGCGTCGTGCACCTCCAGCCGGCCGCCGTTGAGCATCGTCTGCGCCGCGGGCGCCAGGCGCAGCAGCCGCGTCGGCGAACCACCAAGCAGCGCGGCGCCCTCACCCAGCACACGCACCCGGCGATCCACCTGCACGGCGAAGCCATCGGGCAGGCGCGGTCCGGTCACGTCAGCATCCCGTCGACGTCGGGCCGCCAGCGACCCACCCGGCGCAGACACGTGTCGACCATCTCAGCAAAGATCCTGCCCCCTTCGTCCGCCGTCGCCGTCGTCGGATCCCCCAGTATCCCCACCGGGCTGACAGCGGCGACTCCCCCGTCGCGCAATTGTGGCATCAAATCAGATAGCGGTGTCCGATTGCCCGCCACCCGCAGATCCGACCTCACCACCTGAGGTGAAATATGTAGCAATACAGATGTTTCGGTGTGACCGGCATGTGCATCCGACTGTGCAACCGCGCACGGGCACCACGCGACCTCACGCCCCTCGTGGCGGAGCAGTGCCACCGCCCGGCGCAGCGCCTCGACGTTACCGCCGTGGCCGTTGACGAGAAGCACCCGGTCCGCCCACCGACAGGCCGACCGGGCGAACTCGACCAGCAGGTCGGTCAGTGCGGCCGTGCCGATGGACACCGTCCCGGCGAATCCCTCGTGCTCACCGCTGGCGCCGTAGGCGATCGGCTGGGCAACCATCCAGGACTGCGCTCCGCCGGCGGCCAGGGCGGCCACCAGGGCGTCCGCCACGGCCGTCGCGATCCGGGTGTCCGTGTCCAGCGGCAGGTGGGGGCCGTGCTGCTCGGTGGAACCGAGCGGGACGACCAGGGCGGGCGCCAGATCGTGCAACTGCCTCGACGTCGAATCACCGAGCTCGAGGGGTGAGGGCACGCGAGCATGGTAAGACGAATTCACCTGGCGTGCGCCGTTTGTTGGCGCACCCGTGGCAACTGATTTCCCTGCGTTCACCTGGTCGACAGGCGTCAATTCCCCCCAGCCACCCGCGCCCCGCACGCCCCATCCGAGCGGGCGCCCGGTTCAGGTGCCCAGACTGCGCAGGAACCCGTCGGGGATCAGGACGTCGTCGCGGGTGAGGTCGTGGATCGACGACTTGCCCAGCGCCATCAACGCCGAGTCGATTCCGCCGCGCATGATGTCGAGGACGTTCTCCACGCCGGCCTGCCCGTTGGCCGCCAGACCCCACAGGTAGGCCCGCCCGATCATCACCGCCCGAGCGCCGAGAGCAACCGCCTTGACGACGTCGCTGCCCCGCCGGACGCCGCCGTCCAGCAAAACTTCGACCTGGTCGCCGACGGCGTCGGCGATGGCGGGCAGACACCGGATCGCGGCCGGCGTGCCGTCGAGGTTGTTGCCGCCGTGGTTGGACACGGTGATCGCCGAAACACCCGCGTCGACAGCACGTTTCGCATCGTCGACGCGCACGGTGCCCTTGAGCAGGAACGGGCCGCCCCACTGCTCGCGCAACCACGCCACGTCTTCCCAGGTCGGGGGCGGGGTACCCATCCACTGCCCGTAGGCCTCGAAGAAGGTCGGCCCGGCCTCGCCGCGCCTGCCCTGGTTGGGCACCCGCAGGTCCGGTGGCCGCAGATTCTTGGCGAAACCGTAGAACCAGCGGGGCTTGGTCAGCACCTCGGGTGACATCCGGACCATGGTCTTGAGGTCCATCCGCTCCGGGATCTTCGGGCTGCCCCAGTCGCGACCGTGCGCGAAACTCCAGTCGGTGGTCAGGATGAGACCCTTGGCCCCGGCCGCCCTGGCCCGCTCCATCCGGGCCAGGATGTCGTCGCGGCTACCGAGCCAGTAGATCTGGAAGAAGATCTTGTCGTTGACCGCGGTCACCTCTTCCATCGGCTTGCTGGCGAACGACGACAGGCCCATCGCGGTTCCGCGGGCGGCAGCGGCGCGCGCGACGGCGACCTCACCGTCGGGGTCGATGGCCTGCACGCCGGTCGGCGAGATGATGACGGGTAGCGAAACTTCTTGTCCCAGCACGGTTGTCGCCATCTCGCGCTTCTCCTGGGCGCCGATCACGTGCGGGGCGAAGCCGAGCTCGGAGAACGATTCGACGTTGTCGCCGACCGTGACGCCCTTCTCGCTGGCCGAGATCAGCGACGAGTAGGCCGATCTGGGGAGGCGCTTCTTGGCCCGCTGCTGGGCGATGGCGACCGTTTCGAACCAGGTTTCGCGTGCCATGGGATCACACCGGGCTTTCGTTGCAGAACTTCTTCGGGGGCGCGCTCAGCAGGGTGAGCGGAACGGGACCCTTCGGCGTGCGACCGCCGCTGCGCGAATGGTCGACGCTGGGCTTGGGCTTGTCTCGGTCAGCGGCGAGTGCCGATTCGCCGTAGCCCTGCACACATTCGGGATCGGGGCCGTCCAGCGGAAGGCCGGTGAAGAACTTGGCCGCCATGCACCCGCCACGGCAGGCGTCGTAGTGCCCGCAGCTGCCGCAGGCGCCGGCCGACTGCGGCTCGCGCAGCTCACAGAACAGCTCGGAGTTCTGCCAGACGTGCTGGAAGCCGTTATCGCGCAGGATGTTTCCGGCGAGGAAGGTGTCGTGGATGGCGAACGGGCACGCGTAGACGTCCCCGACGGGATCGATCAGACACACCACCCGGCCGGCGCCGCACAGGTTCAGACCGGCGAGCGCGCCGGGTTCGCCGAGACCGGACAGGTGGAAGAACGAGTCACCGGTGAGCACGCCCTCCCCGTGGGCGACGAGCCAGTCGTAGAGCTCGACCTGCTGGGCGGCGGTCGGATGCAGTTCGTCCCAGACGTCGGCGCCACGGCCGGAGGGACGCAGCCGCGTGATGCGCAGGGTGGCGCCGTACGAGTCGGCGAGTGCCTTGAACTCGTCGAGTTGGCCGACGTTGTGCCGGGTGACGACCACGGAGATCTTCGCGTCGCGGAACCCGGCGGCGCGCAGGTTGTCCAGCGCGCGGGTGGCCATCGCGAACGATCCAGGGCCGCGCACCGCGTCGTTGACGTCCGCGGTGGCACCGTCGAGCGAGATCTGCACGTCCACGTAGTCGCTGGCAGCCAGCTTCGCCGCGACCTCGGGGGTGATGCGCACCCCGTTGGTGGAGAACTTCACCCCGACGTGGTGGGCCGTCGCGTAGTCGACGAGCTCCCAGAAATCCGACCGCACGGTCGGCTCTCCGCCGCCGATGTTGACGTAGAACACCTGCATGCGTTCGAGCTCGTCGATGATGTCCATGCACTGGCGGGTGGTCAGCTCCCCCGGGTCGCGCTTGCCCGAGGACGACAGGCAGTGCACGCAGGACAGGTTGCAGGCGTAGGTCAGCTCCCAGGTCAGACAGATCGGAGCGTCCAGTCCCCGCTCGAACTGGTCGACCAGCCGGGGCACAGGGGCAATTGCGGTCATCAGCCCTCTCCAGGGACGAGCATGTTCGACGCGACGAGCACCCCGAGGGCGTGCAGGTACGGCGTCATCTGGGTTTCGTCGATTCCTGCTGCGCGACAGGCGGATCGAGCGTCGGGATGATCGGTCAGCGACGTGATCACCTCGACGATCGTCCGGTTCTTCAGGAACGACAGCTTGCGCGTTCCGAAGTGGTAGAGCAGCGCGCCGAATGGCTCCGGCCGCACGGCGACCTGCGCATGCAACCGCCACTGCCGGTCCGGATCGAAGGTCACCGCCGGCGCCGACACGGTCAGTAGACCCCGCACATCCCGTCGATGGACACCTCTTCGACCAGGCTCTCGCTGACCAGCTCGTCGCCCTCGGTCTGCTGATTCGGCTCCATGGCAGTCCCCTCTCAGTTGGTGATCCCCGCGGCGGGGTGCGACATTTGTGACGCAGATCGCAACGATAAGGCACTCGGTGCCGTAATGGAAGGGGTGTGTTGATGCAGCCCGCCAAAGCACGCGTGGGACG
>Ga0247757_10000762_pt1 | contig 25089 bp, 18 predicted proteins | sample UWRJL126311R4_FD_180929 | JGI IMG/M metagenome (GOLD analysis project Ga0247757, IMG submission 180929) | Plant litter microbial communities from Arlington Agricultural Research Station in Wisconsin, United States - UWRJ-L126-311R-4 | ecosystem: Environmental > Terrestrial > Plant litter >...
GGAATCCTCCCAAAGAGTAACGGAGGATTACGAAGGTTCCCTCAGCCCGGTCGGTAATCGGGCTATAGAGCGCATGAGTATAAGGGAGCTTTACTGTGAGACCAACAAGTCGAGCAGTTGCGAAAGCAGGTTCAAGTGATCCGGTGGTTGAATGTGGAATCGCCATCGCTCATAGGACAAAAGGTACGCTAGGGATAACAGGCTGATCGCGCCCAAGCGTTCACAGCGACGGCGCGGTTTGGCACCTCGATGTCGGCTCATCACATCCTGGGGCTGGAGAAGGTCCCAAGGGTCCGGCTGTTCGCCGGTTAAAGTGGTACGCGAGCTGGGTTCAGAACGTCGTGAGACAGTTCGGTCCTCTATCCGCTGTGGGCGTTTGAGATTTGAGGGGTTCATTCTCTAGTACGAGAGGACCGAGAATGACGCACCTCTGGTGTTCCGGTTGTCCCGTCAGGGGCAGCGCCGGGTAGCTATGTGCGGAAGAGATAAGCGCTGAAAGCATCTAAGCGCCAAGCTCATCCCAAGATAAGATCTCAATCCGTCGCAAGACGGTGCAAGGTCCGGGTAGACCACCCGGTTGATAGGGCAGAAATGCAAGCGTAGTAATACGTTCAGTTTACTGCTACTAATGACCTTGCCGGTTTATGCAGATCCAGTTTCTAGGCGTTTATTTGACCTCCTTACCAATGTTAGCTGTCTGAACTTTTTCCCAATTACTCCGACTTCGTCGGAGTTTCCCTTCCTGGTGACCATATGCCGGGGGTTCCACCCGTTCCCATCCCGAACACGGCCGTTAAGCCCCGAGCAGCTGATGGTAGTAGGACGATAGGTCCCGCGAGAGTAGGTTGTTGCCAGGTTTATGGCCCGGTTCTTCGAAAGAAGGACCGGGCCTCTTTTTTGCCCGAATTCAATGCTTCGAGCCTAACCATCATCGAATTATCGAAGGGTAACCCCATCGCGTGGTGTTATTCTTCTGAGCAATGACACGAATCCTTCGAAGCAGCTTCGCGATTGGCATCCTTCTCTCAGTCGGGACCACGCTGGTCCATGCTCAAGGGAGCCGATTTGGCTCTGCCACGCGCGGCGTCGACGATGATAATATTGGCGTGGGGATCGAACAGGTTGGCCTGCTGATTTATCCGCCGAGCATGCTCTACAACGGTGTGGACTCCGGAGAAGTTCGGATATCCATCAGCGTCGACAAGGACGGGGTCCTAAAGGACTGTCTGCTCACAGCCTATACCGCGAGAGAGTTTGCCGACGCTGCCTTGGCCGCAGTCAAGCACTGGCGCTATTTGCCAGCCAAGGCGGCTGGCGTTCCCACCGCTTCTCGCAGCGACCTGCTGTTTGAGTTTCGGAGCTCAGGCGTGGTTGTTCAAACCCTGCCCGGGGCCGAGATGCGCCGGATCTATTTCAGCTCCCTGAACGACCGCTTCCAGTACAAGCCCTGCCAGCTGCGGGATCTCGATCGGATTCCGACGCCGGTCCATGTGGTCTCACCGATGGTCAATTCCGACGAGAAGGTACACACGGTGACCGTCGAGTTCTTCATCGATGAACAAGGGGGCGTCCGAATGGCTGCGGTGTCTCGCGAGGAGGCAGGCAATGTTTTTGCCGCCGCCGCGGTGGCGGCCGTCGAGCAGTGGCGTTTTGAACCACCTCTGCGCAAGGGGGCGCCGGTGCTGGTGCTGGCGCAGCAGGAATTCAATTTCCGTCCGAAGAAATAGCCCGCCGGAGGTGTTCTAGGCTTCTCCCGAGGCGCGCGCCACGGCAAGCGTCTCGCGCAATTGCTGGCGGGCACGGTACAGCCGGGTTTCCACCCCACGCTCGGAGCAACCGGTGATTTCGCCAATTTCCCGGTAGGAAAGCCGGTCGTAATGGTGCAATAGCAGCGTAACCTTGAGATCATGGGGCAACCGGCCGATCGCGGTGCGGACCGCAGCCAAAGTTTCATCATGCTCGAGCGCGCCAGCAGGCGTCAATTGGTCGGCGGCAAGCTCACCGACAATAAATTCCTCTCCGGCTGCCTCCGCCGGATGCGTTGTTCCGCCCCCCAGCGGTAGCGTCGGATGCCGGCGCTTCCATCTGTGATGGTTGTGGCAGAGATTGGATAGGGTGGTGAAGAGCCAGGCGCTCAGGGTGGTATCCTCCCGGAGACGGAGACGTTGCTGGTACAGGCGCACGAAGGCCTGCGCGACCAGATCCTCCGCATCCGCCTCATTCTGGCAGTACCGGTAGGCAAAACTGTGGAGCGGTCGCTGCCAGCGGGCAATCAACCGGTTCAGCGCGGCGGATTCGCCCCGCTGCAGCGCCAGCAGATTGGACTGATCGTTGGCGGAATCGGAGGGCACGGAGCGCGGGGTCAGCGCTTTAGTTCAGGATGGATCCGACCAGGGGTTCGGCGGTGGCAACCAGGTGCAGGTACTGTTCGCGCTGAGACGGATTCATCACTTCGGCCGAGGCGAGCACGAGACGACGCGTCGAGTCGAGGCAGGCTTGGTTGAGGCTGCGCCGGCTTTCCACGAAACGAGCGAACTCCACGAAATCCACCCGGTCGGCGGTGCGCCGTGTCTGCTCGAATTCTGCGAACTCGGCCTGCATCTGGCTCACTTGTGCGGCCATGGCCTGCAACTGGGGATGAGAAACCCGATGCAATTCCTGGATGCGGGCAAACTGGCTGTCGGTGAGGTGTAACTCCGATTTCATCCAAGCCAGCTGGCCCTCAAGCGAATCGGTGGAAGCCGGTTTGTTAAATCGGAAATACAGCGAGTACGAACCGATGCCGGCGGCCAACCCCAGAACCAGAGTAAGAAGGGCACGTTTCATGGGCGGTGGTCGTCCGGGGGCGTGTTGAGCAGGGGATCGATCAGCAGCAGGTAGCTGCGGGCCAACTGCGCGCTGCGCTCGCGCTGCAGGTGACTCACCCGCATTTCCGCTACGAACAAGCCGATCACGGCGCAGGCGGCGACAAAGCCGAGGGCGAAAGCCGGGCGGCCGAACCAATTTTCGAGAACATGGCGCCATCCTTCAGACCCGGCATCCTTGTCGGTGGCGATTTTCTGCCAGACACTGGCTGCCAGGCGATCTGGCGGTTCAGGCACTTGGGACCAACGGTCCAGCAGGGGATCCAAGGGGTCGGGAGGTGTGTTCATGGTGGGCGACGCCGGGTGCGGCACAGCGTATAACACCGGGGGAGGGTCAAGTCCTTCACAATCTTGGTCCATATCTGTCATTTCCAAGGCTGGAAAGCCGCCGGAAGCCCCGACCCAAATTACCGCGAAATACCCGGCTGCGCCACCTGTCTCTCCCCGCCCGGGAACTGGATGGTCACCGGCGGAGGCGTGTCAGCCAGCTGGACGTTGATGCGTTTGAACTTGGCCGCGGTGATGCGCGTCAGCCGGTCGAGCTGCGCGTTGGTCAGACTCAAACGACCGAGCAGCGTCGCATGCGGCCGCGGTGAATTTAGCTCCGGATGAAGCACTGTCGCGCGCAGCCACTTGGCGACATGCAGCAGCGCGGCCAGCGGGAAATGGACGGCAGTGCCATTGGGCAGGTACTGCCAGCGGACAGGTTCGGCCATCGCCGCCGGAAAGTCCCAGGAGCGCAGCAACGTGGCCCCCGCTTCCGCCTGGTGAAAACCGAGGACCCTCCGCTCGGCCTCGCAGGCCTCAAGTGGCAAAGTACGTGCGGTGAAACGGAGCTCGGGCCGGTTGCGAGCCGCCCATTCGTCGATCACCACCATGCCGAGGCTGTGCAGCAGCCCGATCGTGTAGGCGATATTGCGATCGGCGTTTGTTTGTTCCGCGATCGACTCAGCCGCCAGCGCACAGGTGATGGAGTGCGCCCAGAGGTCATCGGCCTCGAGGCTGTACGTTGCCAGCGATCGCACGAGCACCTGCGACGCGACCGCGGTCGAAACGAGTTCGTAGATCTGGTCGTAGCCGACGCGCTGGACCGCCTCGTCGACGGTGTAGCATCGGAGCCCGTGGTTGAAATAGGCACTGTTGCCGAACTGGAGCACGCGGGCGGCGATGCCGGGATCGAGCCGGACCATCGACACGACTTCGTCCATCGCCGTGTTGCCGTCGCACAACATCTGCTTGAGTCGCGGCAGTACCTTCGGCGCCGAGGGCAGATGCTCCAGCCCGCGCACGACTTCATCCAAGTTCGGCGTCAGCGAGGGTTGGGCAGGGGAGGCGAGTTGGACCACGCGGTTATCATCGGCTGCTTTTACACAATCTTTTGCAGGATAGTTGCTCAACCCGGCCGGCGCTTGCGCCGATGTAAATGGCAGGAGGTCCAACCATGGACGACTACCATCCCCACCACCGCCGGTATTTCACCGGTCGCACGTGTTCGCTCCACCTCTCCCAAGCCACCCGACACTCGGTCGACCTGGCTCTGGAGCGGGCCGCCAGAGCCCTGAACGAAAGGCGCCTGATCTCACCCACGGAAGCCATGGCGGCGGCCTTGGGCGAGGCGCGCGAGAAAGAGACGCTGTTCTCCATTGCCCGGGCCACCGCTTGGGAAACCGGCGGCGACCAGGACGAGATTCTTTGCCGGCTGGGAGAACGCTACCCGGACTTCGCCTGAACCCGGCTCGAACTCCCGGCCATCCGGCGCTCAGGCGTGGCGCTGGTAGATTTTCTGCAGCATCGACGGACTCGGGGCAATCGGAGCCGAGGCGGTCGGGCCGGCCCCTGACAGGCTGAAGCGGAGGAGCAGTTGCTCGTTCTCCCGGTCAAGCTGCAGGATCTGCAGGATCTTGGCGCGCGTTTTGTCGAGCAGCGTGCGATACGGAGCCCCCTCGTCGCCATTGCGCGGCACGGTGCGCAGCGCGGCCAGCGATTCGTCCAACCGGGCCAGCAGGGATTTTTTCCTCTCCAGCAGGGTCCCATCCGGCGCGCGGCGGTTTTGCTGGAGGAAACTGTTTTCCTCGAGCGCGAGCTGGTGCAGCTCGTTACAGAGATCTTGATGCTTCTGCAGGATCTGCATGGGGGTCATTGGCGGGAAGGGCGGGAGGAGCGGGCGGCGTGCTCGGAGGCGACGGGAGGTTGACGCTGAAAAAACGATCGAGCTGGGTGTCGGTGCGGCTGTTCCAGTCGAGCTGACTGATGCGCCACTCTGCCATGCGGGCGAGTTCGGTCAACTCGCCGGTGACGGGGTCCTTGCCGGCGGGATGGGTGACGGTTTCCACGATGCTGCGGTAGGCCTGGTTGGCGCGATCGGTTTGGCGCAGGCGCTCGTAGCAGAGGCCCATCTGGTAGATGATCGGCAGGCGCCACGTGGGATTCTCGGAAAGGTGGGTGAGCCCGTCGTAGATGGCCACGGCGCTCAGGGTGTCGCCGTTTTGGAAGAAATCGTTCGCCAGCTGGTTGCCGGTGCGGCGTTGCCAGTAGGCCCAGTTCTTGGGGTCGATTCCGGCGGTGCTGTATTCCGTGCGCAGCAGCGCGAGGGTGATCGTGAGCGCCTCCTCGGTGCGGCCGAGCTGGCGGAGCGTGAGCGCGAGGAGATAGCGCGCCTCGGGTACGTTGACGTCCTGCGGCCACTGATCGATGAACTGCGTGAAGATCGCAGCGGCCTTCTCGGTCTCGCCACCTTTAAGCAGGGCACAGGCGGATTTGAAGTGGGCGCGGGCCCGGTCTTCCGGGGCGAGGTCCAACAGGCGCAAGCGGTCAAAGAACTTCGCGGCCTCGACAAAATTTCCCGTCTCGAAGTGGGTTTCGGCGATCTCGAACTGCGCCGTCTTGGCCAGCAATTGGTAATGCTCGTAGCTCTCGGGCGGCAGCTTGATGGTCGAGTTGATGACGTTGTAGAACCGGTTGATCGCATTCTTGTACGCGCCCATCGCCCGCTGGCTGCGGCCGAGGTCGAGCAGCGCATCGGGAACGCGCGCATCATCGGGATAAAGCTTGAGGAACTTCTCGTAGACTGCCGAGGCCTTGGTGAAATAGCCCTGCTTGCGGTACATCCGGCCGAGGCCGAACAAGGCGTCGCATTGCTCCGGCTTGGCGTAGGCGCGGTTGTTCAGAATCTGCCAGTACGCGATCTCGGCGGCGCCGAAATCACCGCGTTCGGTCAGGCTGGCGCCGAGATTGAGCAGGCCGCGGCCTTCCCGGCGGAGAGAGTCGTCAGGTTTGACGGCGGGCTTCGCCTCCGCGTGGCTGGCGGCCGGTTCGGCCGCCGGGACTTCCCCGGCTGCGGTCTCGGCCGGTTTGGCTTCGGGTGCAGTAGCATTCGGAGCGGGAGCCTCGGTCGCAGCCGCCGGTTGTTCGCTGTGCCCGACCGCGGTCTTCTCTGCCGCATGCTCGGGCTCGTTGGCGAAAAGGGCGAAGGGACCGAGTGCGAGTCCCACCAGGAGTGCGAGCGGGTATCTCACTCCTGCCGGTAGGTGGCGGAGCTTTGGGGCATCGTGTAAGGAGTCGGCGGCACCGGCACGTTCGCCGGCAGCAGCACGTCCGGTTCGGAGGAGCCGTTGCCAGGAAAGCGGAACAGCGGCAGGAAATCCTGCGATTGCACGGGCTTTGGCGTATCGTCCGGCAGAATCGGCTTCGCCTTCGGTGCCGGGGACGGCGGATGAACGGCGTCCGGCCTCGTTGCTTCGGGCGATACCGCGTCCGTCGTGGCTTCCGTGGGAGGAAACGGCGGCGTCGAGGCGGCGGCGTGATTGTTGGCCAGAGCCACTTCGGCGGCTTCCGGCGTGACTGCCGCCACGGGCGGCCCGCTCGCGACCGGGCGTCGCGTCAGGGGCGTGCTGGGCAGCGCGGCCCGGAACCGAAGGCTCGGCGATCCCATCGCGGCCAGATACGGTTGCGAAATCTTCTGCGGAATGGCCAGCGTCTGCTGCGCGGCATGGGCCGTCGCCACCATCGAAAGATGGAGCAAAACCAGAATCAGTCGGCACAAAGCCGCCGATGCCCCGCGGGAGGACGGGGCCGTTGGTGCACGGTGATGCATGAATGGAGAAATGGTCCATTTCAGCGGTGGATTCTGATTCGCTACCTTCTCACAACGGCGCACCCGGGAATATCTTGAGAGAAATTGCATGGTGGTGCGGCGGCGGGAATTATTGGCAAATGGGCAATGGCCAGTGACTTGGGGTCCGGGCGGCCTTCAGGAGGCCAGGACGGACCGGATCTGCCGGCCCAATTCATCCAAGGTGTACGGCTTGCGCATGAAGTGCTTCTGCCCGAGTTGCTCGAAATCGTTGCGGGTTTCGGGGGTCAGGTGGCCGGTCAGCACCAGCACCTTGATGTCCGGCTGGGTCACCTTGAGCACCTTCAGCACCTCGATGCCCGTGGCTCCGGGCATGTTGAGGTCGAGCAGCACCACCTCGAATTTCTTTTCGCCGCGCCCGAGCACGTCGATGGCCTCCAGGCCGTCGCGGGCGGTGGTGACCTTGTAGCCTTTGCGGCTCAGGCTGGTCTCGAGGAGCTGTCGCAACGCGGCTTCGTCGTCGACGATCAGCACCGACTCGGTGCCGCCCGGGAACTCCGTCGGCCTCGCCGCCGCGGGCGTCTGCACGGAGGCGTTGGCGAAGGGCAGGCAAACGCGGAAAGTGCTGCCGTGACCGACCGCGCTGTCCACGTCGATGCAGCCGTCATGGCTGGCGACGATGCCGTACACGACGGCGAGCCCCAGCCCGGTGCCCTTGGTCGGGCCCTTGGTGGTGAAGAAGGGTTCGAAGATCCGCTCGCGCACGTGCGCGGGCATGCCGGTGCCGGTGTCGCTCACCTTCAGGCAGGCGCAGGGCAGCCGGCTGGGCATGGCCTGCGGCACCTGGTCGCCCTCCAGGCGGTGGGTGCTCAAGGTGATCGTGCCGCCGTTGGGCATCGCATCGCGCGCGTTCACGCACAAATTGAGCACGATCTGCTGGAGCTGGTTCTGGTCCGCCAGCAGGGGCGGCAGCGTCTCGTCGAGCGTGAACTGGAAGGTGATGTTGCGCGGGAAGGTCTCGGCCAGCAGCGCCACGAGGTCCTTCAGGTGCTGATTCAGGTTTACCGGCGTCACGCGCACCTCGGCCTTGCGGCTGAACGTCAGGATCTGGCGCACCAGCCCGGTTGCCCGCTCGGCCGCCCGCTTGATTTCGCGCACGCTCTTTTGGATGATCGCGGAGTCGCCGGAGTTGATGACGCACAGCTCCGCGTAACCGTTGATGACGGCGAGAATGTTGTTGAAGTCATGCGCGATGCCGCCGGCGAGGGTACCGATGCCCTCCATCTTCTGGACCTGGCGCAGCTGGCCCTCGAGTTTCTTGCGCTCGGTGATGTCCTCGCGCAGCAACAGCAGGTTGGCGATCTCGCCCGCGGCATTGCGCAGGCAGCAGACCTGGACGGATTCCCAAACGATGCGGCCCTCGGGATTCTGGCGGCTGATTTCGCCGCGCCACTCGTGACCGGCGCGCACGCTGGCCCGGAATTCCTGGTACGCGGCCTCGGTGGGGTGACCTTCGCGCAGGACGTCGAGCTCCCGGTCGAGGATGGTCTCCAGCGTCAGGCCGGTGGTGGCGGTAAACTTGCCGTTGACGTACTGCACGCGGCCCTCGGCGTCGGTGATCGCCGTGGCGATCGGGGACTGCTCGATGGCGTTGGAGAGCTTGTGGAACTGTTCCTCCGCGAGGCGGCGGCGCGTGATGTCGTGGCCGACCGAGCGCAGGGCGATGATCGCGCCCTCGACGTTGAAAATCGCGGATTCCTCCCAGTCGATCCAGCGCCAGCCCTGCGGGGTCAGCCACCGCTGCTCATGCGTGGCCGTATGCGGGGCGCGCTGCAGCGTGGCGTCCGCGCGGGCAAAGGTTTTCACATCCTCCAGGTGCACGAAAGCGGCGACGGCTTTGCCCACCAGCTGGTCGGTGGGCCGGCCGAATTTCCGCGCAAACGCCTCGTTGGCCGCGCAGATTCTGCCCGTCAGGTCGCGGCAATAGACAAACGCCGCGCTGCCGGTCCATGCTCCGAGCAAAGCCGTTGGCGACGGGTGGGCGGAGGCCCCCGTGGGAGAATCACTAATCACGACTGACATGCACCGCTAACAACGGCGCGGGCAGGGCGAACTTGAGGTCCCAAATGCCGGGGTCTTTACACCAGTCCGCTCAACATTTGCGGCAGGCGGGTCAGCGCATTGTCGATCGCCGCGCGGGCGATCTTCGTCTCCGGACCGTCGGCCCCGTAAAGGATTTCCCAGCCTTCGAGCTGCAGCCAGGCGTCGCGCTCCACGGGCGGCACCTTTTCGAAGCCGCCGTCCACGCCGGCATGGCGGACGAGGCAGTCCGCCACCTGTACGGCGGCGGCGAAGAGCTGGTGGCGCGGCGCGAGGGCCGGAGCGTTGTGATGCTTCACGGCGAGGACGATCTCCTCGCTCATCTTGTGGCGTTCGAGGTAGAGCGCGCCGATTTGCGCATGGTCCCAGCCGATCAACTCGATCTCGCGGCGGCAGACGTCGGCGACGGAGGCGTGTTCCAGCTGGTTGATTTCCTTCAATTCCTCGGGAAACGCGTGAACCATGACGACCTTGCCGACGTTGTGCAGCAGCCCGACGAGGTAGTCGGTGTCGTCGTCGATGGTGATGGGCAGGGAGCGGAGGATTTCCCGGGTCAGGATCGCGGTGCCGATGCTGTGGGCCCAGAGCTCCTTCCACGGCAGCGGGGCGTCGCTGTCGGAAGTCTTGAACGAGCTCATCTCCTCGATCACTGGCGTGGCCATCGCGAGTTCGCGGATCTGCCGCAGGCCGAGGAAGAAGATCGCCTCCTCGATGTTGCTCACGCTGTTCGAGAGGCCGTAGTAGACGGAATTGACCATGCGCAGCAGCCGGGCTGTCAGCGACGGGTCCTGGCGGATGATCTCGGCGATTTGGGTCGAGACGCTGGTCTCGGAGTTTACCAGCTGGCGCAGCGCCTGGTTGATGCGGCCGAGCGAGGCGAGCTTGGGGCACGCGTTGATCCGGCGGCGGATGATCTCGTCCGTATATTTGGCGGCGGGCGTCTGGGCGAGTGGCGACATTGAAACAGAAAAGGAAAAGGGCGGCCCCCGCAGGTTCTCCACGGGCTGCCGCGCCCCAGAACAACGTCCGCGCCCCGGCAATCTTGAGGCAAATTCCTCAAGGATTTTCGGCCCTGGCCGATAAGAGGGAAGCGAATCTCCGTCTCCCCTGTGGTGCCGGGGCCTTCGTCTTTCCCGAAATGTCCCCGGCCCAAGTCCAACGCCTGCTCCAGGACGGCATCGTGCACCATCGCGCGGGCCGGCTCGATCAGGCTGAACTGCTCTATCGCCGCGCCCGGGTGGCGCAGCCGGGGAATTTCGACGCGGTGCACCTGTGCGGGCTCATCGCCTTGCAGCGGGACCGCGCCGCGGAAGCCGTTGAACTGCTCGGCCGTGCCCACCAACTGGCGCCCCAGAACGTGCCCTGCGCGCAGCGCCTCGGCATCGCGCTCATTTCCGTCGGCCGGCCCAAGGACGCCGAGCCGGTCCTGCGCGGCGTGCTCGCCCGCGACGACAAGGTGGCGGAACTCTGGGACCACCTGGCCTACTGCCTGAAGGTGCAGGATCGCCTGGCGGAGGCGCTGGCGTGCCACCAGCGCGCGGTTGCGCTCAAGCCGGACTTTTCCCTCGGTTGGTACAACCACGGGCTGACGCTCAGCCTGACCGGCCGCTACGCCGAGGCCCTCACGTGCCACGAGAAGGCCATCGCCGCCAGCCCCGCCTACGCGAAAGGCTACTATGGCCGCGCCCAGACGCTGCATCAGCTGCACCGTCTTCCCGAGGCCATCGCCGCTTACGAGCGCTTTCTCGAACTTGAGCCCGGCTCGCACGAGGCGCGGGGTTATCGGCTTTTCGCGCTCAACCATGTGGATCATGTGGATCGCGCCCGGCTCTTCGCCGAGCACGTCGCCTACGGCCGCGCCGTCGGCACGCCGGCGGTACCGGTGTTCCCGCAGGCGCCGTTGCCCGACCGCCGCCTGCGCGTTGCCATCCTCTCCCCCGACCTGCGCGCACACTCCTGTGCTTTCTTCCTCGAGCCGCTGCTCCGCCATCTCGATCCGGCGCAGTTCGAGCTCTACCTCTACCACGACCATTTCCGCGAGGACGCCGTCTCGCAACGGTTGAAGGCCTTCGCCGCCGTCTGGCGCAATTTCGTCGGCCAGCCCGCGCGTGCCGTCGAGGCGGCCATCCGCGCCGACCAGCCCGACATCCTGATCGATCTCGCCGGGCACACGGGCATGACCTCCCGCCTGCCGCTTTTCGCGCGGCACCTCGCGCCGGTGCAGGTCAACTACCTGGGCTATCCGAACACCACCGGGTTGAGCGCGATGCACTATCGTTTCACCGATGGCGTCGCCGATCCGGTGGGCGAGGCCGACGCGCTGGCGACGGAGAAGCTGGTGCGCTTCGCCCCGACGGCCTGGACCTACGAGCCGCCCGCCGGGGCGCCTGACGTGGGCGTGCGCGATCCGGGCCAGCCCGGTGTTACCTTCGGCTGTTTCAACAATTTCGCCAAGATCTCCGACACCACGCTTGAGCTGTGGGGCCGCGTGCTGGCCGCCGTGCCGGATTCGCGCCTGCTGCTCAAGGGTCGCGGCTTCGGCACCGGGGAACTGCGCCAGCGCTACCTGGCCCGCCTCGGCGCCGCCGGTATTGCGGCGGAACGCGTGGAGTTCCTGGAGCGCACCGCGACGACGGAGGACCATCTCGCCGTCTACCGCCGGGTCGACATCTCGCTCGATACCTTTCCGTATCACGGCACGACCACGACCTGCGAAGCCCTGTGGATGGGCGTGCCGGTGGTCACGCTGATGGGCGACCGCCATGTGGCGCGCGTCAGCGGCAGCCTGCTCGCCGCCATTGGCCGCCCGGAATGGATTGCCGCCACCGCCGACGACTACGTGCGCATCGCCGCCCGGCTGGCCGCCAATCCGGCGGAACTCGCCGCAGTCCGCGCCGGCCTGCGCGAACAGGTGAAAAACTCCCCGCTCGGCGATCACGCCGGCCAGTCCGCCCGCTTTGCCCAAGCTCTCCGGGATTGCTGGCAGACTTGGTGCGCCAATCGCACCGCGGTCGAGGCAGTGGCCTGAGCCCGGCGCGGGACCCTACTCGCGCAGCCAGGCGAGCGCCGGGGCCTCGCTTTGGAAGATCTCAACCTGGATATTGGGATTCTCATTGAGCGTCTGGTACATGCGAGCCATGCCGAATTGCACGGCGTCCTCGGCTACGATCGCCGACTTCACCCGGTTTTTCAGCTGCACCAGCCGGCGTTTTGCCGCGAAGACATGCAGGTCGGCGAAGTTCACGTCGCCGACGCCGCCGCTGGAAAGGTAGGTGATCCGGTGGGGCGTGACCGGCAGCCTGGCTTCGATCACTGCGAGCTCGTCCGCTTCGGCGAGCAGGTCAGGCAGTCCGATCATGCCCGCTATTTTGATCACGATGAACTCGCCGGTGTATTCGGTGGTAATCGGCATGGGTGACGTGGGTCGGGCAAAGGTAAGCCAAAGGCGTACCGAGTACCGGGAAATTTTTTCCCCAAGCGGGCTGGGCAAAGAGAAAAACGGCGGCGGTCCGGGATGATGCGGGGAAATAAAAATTCTTGTCACTGGAAACCAGTGAGTTGCGCGGCGCCGGGTGGATGCAGGCCCCTGTTTTGCTCTACGCGGGGAGCTATTTCCATGCGCGCCAAATTCCTCCTCATTTCCACTTCCCATACTGACGCACCGACGCGTCCGGTCGGGGTGGGGGAAGGACTTCGCGCCAACTGACTTCCCCATGTGCACCCTTCTGACGCCTCCCCCTGCTGATCGTCCTGCCTCTGCTTCCCTCTCGGCCATCGTCGAGGCCTGCCGGCTTGCGCTGGATCTTCATGCCGGAGCGCCCGACCAGCCTGAGCTCTGGGAAAAACTGCAGAAGGCCCGGCGCGAGGCGGCCAGTGCCATTGTGCTGCTGGCGCCGACCAGCACCGACGCTGCCGTGACCAAGTCCATCATGGAGCTCCAGCGCAAGCTGGCGGCTTCCGGCGTTTACGATCCGGTTGTGACCGCTGATGACCTCGCCCTTGCCGAGCAGGTGAATGCCAGCACCCCCGTTGGCCTGCTGGCCGCGATGTTGCTGGTGCCGGCGTGGCAGTGGCCCTCCGCCCCCCCGCTGAAGTCCGTCCCGTCCGCCTACTGGCCGGTCTACACCGCCTGGCTTTTCCATGCCCCGCAGGGCTTCTGCGCGCTGGGCCAGGCCGAGGCCTACGGCGCCCACTACCTGCGCCGCCTGGAGGAACTGGCCAAACACGTGGCGGCGAGCCCCGCCGCGGCGCACGTGCGCTCGGCGCTCAACGCCTTCGTGGCGGTCAACAACAGCATCCCGCTCTATTTCTCGAACGATTCCCTCCGCCGCCACATGGAGCTGCGCGGCCGCCTGCTCACGGCGCACGGCATGTCCGACCGCCGCACCGATTTCGCGGCCACCCCGCGCGCGGGCCGCCGCCTGCGCGTGGGCTTCGTCAACCGCCATTTCGCCGCGCAGACCGAGACCTACACCACGCTCCCGACCTTCGAGAAACTCGACCCGGCGCGCTTCGAGGTGCAGCTCTTCGTGCACCATTACCAGAATTCCGACCTCGAGCAGTATGCGCGCAGCTGCGGCGAGAAATTTTCCATCCTGCCCACGGATCTCCCCGGCCAGCTCAAGGCCCTGCGCGAAGCCCGGCTCGATGTTGTCGTCTTCGGCACCAACGTCACCGCCGTCTACCACGAGGTGACGCGCCTCGCGCTCCACCGCGTGGCGCCGCTGCAGGTGGTCAACAACTCGTCCTGCACCACCACGGGCCTGCCCGAGATCGACCTCTACGTGTCCGGCACCGCGACCGAATCCGCCGGCGCCCCGGCGCATTTCACCGAGCGACTCGCGCTCCTCCAGGGCCCGGCCCATGCCTTCAACTACACCACCGACCGCCAGCCGCCGGCCGGGAGTTGGACCCGCCAGGCGCTCGGCGTTCCGGCCGACGCCATGCTGTTCGTGTCCGCCGCGAATTTCTACAAGATCATCCCCGAGATGCGCGAGGCCTGGGCGAAGCTGCTCGCCGCCGTGCCCGGCTCCCGCCTGCTGCTGCACCCGTTCAACCCGAATTGGTCGTCGCAGTACCCGATCAAGCGCTTCTGTGCCGAGTTCGACCAGGTGCTCGCGGCGCACGGCGTCGCGTCCGACCGGCTCATCGTTTCGAGCGTCAAGTTTCCCTCCCGCACCGACGTGGGTGAGTTGCTGAAACTTGGCGACCTCTACCTCGACACCTTCCCGTTCGCCGGCGTCAACTCCCTGATCGATCCGCTCGAGCACGGCGTCCCCGTCGTGACCCAGGAAGGTCCGACCTTCCGGTCCCGCATGGGTGCCGCGCTTCTGCGCACGCTCGGGCTCGACGAACTCATCGCTGCCGATGCCGCCAGCTACCACGCGACCTGCGTGCGCCTGGCCGCCTCGGCGCCGGCCCGGCAGGCGCTGCGCGCCCGGATCACCGCCGCCATGGAGCAACAGCCGCTTTTCCTCGATACCCTCGCCGCCAGCGACGGGTTCGGGGCGCTCCTCGAGCAGGCTTACGACGAACTCGCCACCCTCGGGCGGGCAGGCTTCCGTCGGGAGACGAAGGCGCTGGTCGGCCCGGACGTTTCCTCCACGATCCACCGCCTCGGTCGCGGGCGGGAACTGCTCGCCGCGGACAACGCCGGGCGCGCCGCCGACTACTTCCTGCAAGCCATCCAAAGCGATTCGCGCAACGCCACCCTGTGGTGCGAGTTGGCGGACGCCCTGCGCCGTTCCCGCCGCATCGACGAGGCCGTGCAGGCACTGCAGACATGTCTTGGGCTCGATGAGCGTCATCTGGCTGGTTGGCGCCTGCTGGCCGAGCTGGCGGAATCGCTTGGCCACGCTGAGCTACTCGCGGAGGCCAAATCGATGATCGCGGTGATCACCGAAGACCTGCCCCCGTCCGCGTCGATCGCCCCGGCGGTTCCGGGCCAGCAACACGTTCTCCTTTACAGCGACGACCCCGAGTTCGGCGGCGTCGCCCAGTACAACCACAGCCTGATGTGCGGCCTCGCGGCTGCGGGCTATCGCGTGACCTGCGTGCAAAGCGCCGCCGATGGTCCGTTGGTGCAGGAGCGCCGTGAGCGGGGCATCCAGCACCAGTGGATTCCGTACGACACGAAGAAGGATTTTCTCCGCAGCCTCGAGGACTCCGCCTCGGCGCGCACGATCTTCGACGCCGCGGATCCCGACCTCGTGATCTTCTGCGACTGTTGCCCGGTTTCGAACCTCGCCGCCCGCGAAGCCGCCCGCCAGATGGGCATTCCCTACGTGACGGTGGTACACTTTGTCGGCAGCTATCTTGCGGATCGCTTCAAGTCCGTCCTGGGGCGCCTCGCCGCGCAGTACGCCTCGGCGCGGGCGGTCGTGGCGGTTTCCCAGGAAAACCTCGATTTGCTCCGCAACCGCTTCGGCCTGCCGGCCCAGACCGGCCAGGTCATTCACAACGGCCGGCCGGAAAAGTTCTTCGCCCTGCGTGACGAGGCGGTCCGCACGCGGCTGCGCGGTGAGCTGGGGCTCTCGGCGGAAGCCGTGGTCGCCTTCACGGTCGCCCGGCTCGATCCGATCAAGGGCTTTCTCTACCAGATTGTCGCCGCCAAGCATCTCATCGCCCAGCCGGGCAACGAGCACCTGCACTTCGTGTGGGCGGGCGAGGGCGACCAGCGCGCGGTGCTCGAAACGGCCATCGCCACCCACGGCCTGACCGGTCGCGTGCACCTGCTCGGTCACCGGTGGGACGTGGCGGACTGGTACGACGCAGCCGACATTTTCGTGCTGCCTTCCGATCTCGAGGGCATGCCGCTTTCGATCATGGAAGCCATGGCCAAGGGCCTGCCCGTGGTGGCGAGCGCGGTCAGTGGCATCCCCGAGGAACTCGGCGGCACCGGCCAGCTGCTGCCCGCCGGCACGAAGGACCGTGCGGGCCTGGTCAACCAGCTGGTCCGCACGCTGCACCTCTGGACCGGCAACGCAGAACTCCGTCGGTCGATCGGCGAAGCCGGCCGCCGGCGCGCCGGCGAGCTCTTCCGTGAGTCCCTTATGCTCGAGCGCACCATCGGGCTCGTCCGCACCCACGCGGTCGCGCCCGCGCCCGTCGTCGCCTCCGCCTGACCCCGTCCTGACTTTCCCGCCGTCTGTGCCATGAAGATTATTTCGGAATCCACCGCTTCCTTGCCCGAGTCCCCGGCGCAGCTCATCGAGCGCGCCGCCGCGCATATCAATCGCGAGGAATGGTCCGAGGCCCGCGCCGCCCTCGAGCAGGCCATCGCCCAGGATGCGACGCAGGCGCCATGGCACGGCGCGCTCGGCTCGGTTTGCTTCCGGCTCCAGGATCATGCGGCGGCGGTTGCCGCTTTCACGACAGCCACGACGCTCGCCCCGTCCGAGTCGGATCTGTGGACCCAGCGGGCCATTGCGCATCTGCAGCTTGGCCAGGGCGGCCAGGTCGAGGTGGCGCTACGCCAGGCGCTCACGCTGAACCCGGACGAGCCCACCGCTTTGAAGCTGCTCGCGGATTTCTGCCATTTTGAAGGGCGGCATCGCGAGGCCTCGCGTCTCTACACCAAGCTGCTCGACAAGCATGAGGACAAGGTCGCCGTCGGCCTGAGCCTCGCGGCCTGTTTTGAAGCCCTCGGCGAATGGGCCGTAGCCCAGGCCGCGCTGCTCGTGGTGCTGCAAGCCGATCAAACGCATGCCGCCGCCCGCGCCGGCTTCGCCGCCCTGGCCGAAAAGGCCCGCCAGACACCCCGGGCCGCGACCGCCGCTAAAGACGGCCTGACGGTCGAGGTTTGCTGCCCGACGCTCAACCGTCCCCGCGAGGTCATCCGCCTGCGCAACAGCCTGCCGGACGACGTCCTCTTCACTCCCTCGCTCGAGCTCCAGCCGCGGGCGCTCACGCAAATCGTCAACGAGCTTTTCCAGCGGAGCACGGGCGATATCGTCATCATGGCGGCCGATCATCTCGAATTTAAGCCACAGTGCATCGAGGCCATTCGCGAGTGCTTCACGAAGCGCTTTCCGGATCTCGACGGCGTCGTCGGCCTGAACCTCGTCAACCTGCCGCACACCGAGCGCATCAGCGAGTACTGCTTCCTGGCCTTGGGGCGGAAATTCATCGGGCGCTTCACGGCGAACGGCAAATACCAGGGCGTGTTCTGCCCGGAGTACTACCATTTCTACGGTGACACCGAGTTCGGGCTCTTTGCCGAGAAGATCGGCAAGTTTGCCTACGACGAGCGTGCGTCGGTCTTCACCTGGCACCCGAATGCCGGCAACGCCCGGCGCGACCGCACCTACTCGGCCAGCCGCTCGCGCAAGGGCTTCGACGACGCCATGTGGCGCCTGCGCCAGGCGGCCGGCCTGTATTGGGGCGAGAGCTTCAAACTGATCGGCAACGCGGCCGCCGAGGCCGAGACGGCCAAACCGACGCTGGCGGCTGCGCCCGCACCGGTCATGCAGCCGACGACGCTCTTCGGCCGTCGCCATGCGGAGAAGATTTTCAGCTTCCTGCGCCCGAACCACGAGGTGCTCTGCCTCGCTCCCGAGGCCGTTCGCGAATGGCTCGTCGCGCAGCTGCCGGCCGGCGCCCGATTGTCCGCCACGCCCGTGGCCGGCGCGAAGTTCGACCTGATCCTGCTCGCGGGCGACACGCCCGCCGCGACGCTCGCCCAGGTGCGCACGCAGCTCGCTCCCGGCGGCACGGTTGTGCTGCACGGCAGCCAGCGTGTGCATCACGACGAGGGCAAGCGCGCCTACGTCGCGCACGGCCACATTGGCTCCTGCCCGGAACTGCCGGGAGAGGAACTCTGGTGGGGCGGGGCGACCGAGCTCACGGCCAATGCCCGTGGCAACGGCGCGCTGCCGGTCGTCATCTGTTTCTACACGAAGAACACCGATTACGAGGTCGTCGCCCGCAAGCTCACCGCCTCCTGCGTGCGCTCGCACCTCGAGCATCGCGTCATCGGCGTCGAGCCGCGCGGCTCGTGGGAAGCAAACTGCGCCATCAAGGCGGAGTTCGTGCTCGAGACGTGGAAGTCCACCGGCCGCCCGGTGCTGTGGGTCGATGCCGACGCCATCCTGCATTCCGAGCCGAACCTCCTGCGCGGCGTGAGCGCCGACTTCGCGATCCATCGCTGCCGTGACTGGGAGTTCGCCAGTGGCACGCTCTTCTTCAACCAGACGCCGGCCGCCGGCGCGCTGCTGCGCCGCTGGGTCGCGCGCTGCAAGGCGTTCCCGCAGGTTTGGGACCAGGTGAACCTCGACCTGGCGTGGGAGGACACCGCCGCCTCGTATCCGCTCGAGACGCTCTGGCTGCCCGAGCCGTATTGCCGCATCTTCGATCTCCACGAGGGCCGCAGCCCGGCCGCCGGCGTGGTCGAACACTTCCAGGCTTCGCGCCAGCTCAAGGCCAAGGTCTCGACCCGGCCCGCCGTGCGCAACGCCATCGCCACGCCGATCCTCAAGTCCGCCCGCGAGGCTTCCCGCCGCCGTGCCTGGCAGCTGGCCCCAGCCGACGCCGATGCGCCGACGCTGCCGCAGCTCCTCGCCGACGCCGTGATTGCACAACGCTCCGACCCCGGCCGCGTTCTCTGCCTGAACGGCGGCGTCGGCACGCTCTGGTCGCTGCTCGAGGCGCAGGGCCATGAAGTCCACGGACTCATCGCCGCGACTGACGACCAACCGCTCTTCGGCAATCGCCGCGCCAAGGTCGGCGAATTGACCGCGCTGCCTTATCCGGACGCTTTCTTCGACCAGGTCGTCACGTTCGGCCAGCTGGAACTCCTTCCCGAAGCGGACGCCACCCGCGCTCTCACTGAACTCAAGCGCGTGTCGCGCCAGTCGCTGGTCGTGCTTCACACCAAGCCCGATGCCGAGGACCGCTGGCCCGACCAGGCCGACCACGCCACGCTTTGGCAGGGACGCCTGCAGGCCGCGGGCTTCATCCCGTCGCCGCTGCCTGGTGCGACCGGCTCGCTGGTGGCATACACGGCGCAGGCAAACGCCGCGGTCTTGAAAACCGCTGCACCCCAAGTCGTCGTCGACGAGACGCCCATCGACCATGCGGCGCATCCGATCGTCGTCCTCGCGAGCAATCCGCAGCATCCGCTTTTCTCGAGCTGGCTCAACCAGTCGCCCTATCCGGTCAGCGCGCATTCGCGCGTGAGCATGGATTTCCAGTTCCCGGCCAACACCGGGCTCGTGGTCATGGCCGACTGTTACAACCAGCCGTGGTCCACGCTGCTGCACCAGGCGGTGGAGCAGGGGATCCCGACGCTGCTGCTGGCCGACGGCATTCTCGAGTACCGCAATACCTTTGAGAACCCAGGCGTCACCGCCGGCGCGATCTTCCAGCCGGTCGTCGCCCACAAGATCGCCTGTCTCGGCCGCTCGCAGGCCCGCACGCTCGAATCGTGGGGCAACGCCGCGCAGGTCGAGGTCACCGGGGCGCCCCGCTTCGACCGCTATGCCGGCAAGCAGCGCCGCACACGTCCGGCGAACGAGCCGTTCAAGGTGCTCGTGATGACCGCCATCACGCCGTATTTCAACGAGGCCCAGCACGCGCAGGTCCGTCGCTCGCTGCTCGACCTCAAGCAGGCTTTTGCCGCCGGCATCACCCGGGACGGCGTTTCCCTGCAGGTCGAATGGCGCGTGACCAAGGGCATGCAGGCCGAGATCGGCGTCGAGTCGGTCGTCAGCGACCTCACCGGCCGCGAGCTGGCCGAGGTGCTTGAGCGCGTCGATGCGGTCATCAGCACGCCCTCCACCGCCATGGTCGAGGCGATGCTGCTCGGCCTGCCGGTCGCGGTGCTCGACTACACCAACAGCCCGCTCTACGTGCAGCCTGCCTGGCGCATCACCGCGCCGGAGCACATCGGCCCGGTGCTGGCCGAGCTGTTGGCGCCGCCGGCGCCGAAGCTGCAGTTCCAGGATGCGGTCCTGCACGACACCCTCGAGTGTCGTTCGCCCGCCGCGCCGCGCCTGCTGCAGCTGGCCGACCGCATGATCCGCCACGGCGTGCACTCGCGCGCCCGTGGCTTGCCGCTGGCGTTCCCGTCGCGCCTGCTGCCGGTCAATGCCCATGATGCGGCGCCGGCCGAGTCGCGCCACGGCACCGCCGAGCTGCATCCCGGCCAGCCGCAATTCCACGAACAGCACTTGTCGCGTCTCCAGGTCGAAGTCGGCCAGCTGCGCCGGTACTCCGCGCAGCTTGAGAAGACCGTGCAGGCGCAGGCCCGTGCCGGCGGGCAGTTCAGCGAGGCCACCGTCCAGTGGCGCGCGCGGCTCGAGGCGGCGAATGTGCTCACCAATCTCAAGCAGCCGAAAGCCGCGATCGAGCAGCTGATGCTCGGGCTGAAGGCGGCCGAAGGCAGCAAGCAGGCTCCGGTCATTCTGGACGCTTTGCTGGAAATCGCCCCGGTCTTCGCCCAGCTCGACCGTCCGCGCGGCCTCTCGCTGCTCGAAACGGCGCAGAAACTGGCGCAGAAAGTTTCCGCGACGGACCACCTCGCACGCATTGCGGCGGTGCAAGCGCGCATCGCGAGCGCGGCCCGCGCCGGCAAGGCGGCTTGAGCGTTGGCCCGATGATTGCGTCCCCTCTCACGTCCGGCTCGGCGCTGCGTCGCAAGGTGCGGGTTTGCTATTTCAACACCTGGGCCGGCGGGCTCGAGCCCGCGGCGGAATACGTCGCGCGGGTGCCGGGCCTGAACCTGGCGCGCAGCGTGGCGGACCCGAAGGACAGCCACTTGCTGCGCAAAGCGCGGCTGGACTGCGACTGGTATGCGGCGAACGCGCGCTGCTTCGCCGCGCTGCGCCATGAGGCGATCGAGTTCCTGCCCGCGTGGACCACGGGGAAGCAGGGCGTGCTGGACCTGGTCACCGCGCCGCGGGAGCCGGGCGAGGAACGCTGGCTGGTCACCATGGCGCACCAGCCGCAGGCGTTCGGCGACCTCGCCGGCAAGGTGTTCGCGCTGCTCGCGAGCCGCCAGGTGCGGCACCTCTACTATGCGTTCGACGAGGCCAGCCGCGAGATGGCGTGTTTCAACGCGATCGCCCCGTACCTCGACGTGCTGATCCACGACGAGGCGCCGCTGGCCCCGGAGGGCCGCGCGCGCCTGCGGCCGGGCTGCCAGACGCTGCACCGCAGCTGGGTGGCGAACTTCGCCCCCGGTGAGGCGCCGTTCAATCCGCAACCCGAGGAGAAGATCTATTTCCTCGGTTCGCAGCTGGGCCTGACCGCGCACCGGCAGCGGCAGTTCGATTTCCTCCGCGAGAAATTCAAGGACCGCTTCGTGGCGAGCCACGACCACACGACCGCGGTGGATGCCCGCGCGGCGCTGAACCGCTACAAGGTGGGACTCTGCCCGGAAGGCCGGAAGTTCACCACGCCGGCGATGAGCGCGACGCACACGGACCGGCCGTTCTGGTCGGGCTGCCTGGGCATGGTGCCGTTGAGCGAGAATTCACGCGCCGGCGGCCGGCTCGAGGAATTGCACGCGGCCGGTCTGATCGTGCGCTACGAGCACGGCGACCTCGCCGCGCTGGCCGAGGCGTGCGAGTGCGCGCTGGCCATGAGCACCGTCGAGCGGAAGCTGATCTACGATCACTTCAACGCGCACGAGACGGTGGGCGCGGTGGTGGCGGGAGCCCTGGCCGCGGCCTAGGGGCGGGGCGATTCGTCGTTGCGAATTGGCCAATCGGCATTGGCCATTTCGATCCGCCGCGTCGATTGGATCTTGTAGGGGCGGAGCTTGCTCCGCCCTCGTGGCGGGCAACGCGTTCGAAGGGCGGAGCGAGCTCCGCCCCTACGGCCGACCTTCGCTGCGGGCAGGATGAAAAACCGCAGCGCTCGATACAGCCAATGACCATTGACTGATGATTGATGACCAATCTCTCCCGCGCTCCGCGCGGATACGCAAAAAGCCCCCAGCGAAAGCTGGAGGCTTCTTGTCGGATAGAGTTGGCCCCGTTGGGCCCTAACTTCCGTCAACCGACCGGGTAGTTCCGCCGCCCAGGACCGGCCGCCCCTTGCGGGGCGGCCGGCGTGGTTGGGCGAATCAGAACAACCACTGACTGGAGACCGTTTAGCCGATCAGGCGCAGGGCGACCTGCGAGCTCTGGTTGGCCTGCGCGAGCATCGCGGTGCCGGACTGGACCAGAACGTTCCAGCGGGCGAGCTGCGTGCTCTCCTCGGCCACGTCCACATCCATGATGCGGCTGTTGGCGGCTTCGAGGTTGGCCTTGTTGACCGTGAGGACCTCCGAGGCGAAGCCCAAGCGGCTCTGCTCGGCGCCGTTGGCGGCGCGGAACGTCGCAACGCTCTGGATCGCATCGGTGACGTCGCTCAGGTCGATGTCGTTCAGCGAGGTGACCGTCGAGGCGGTCAGACCGCCGACGCCGCCCGAGGTGGAGGAAAGATCGCGGCCTTCGAGGGCCACGCTCTGACCGCCGTCTTCGGACACGTTGACCGAAAGGTCACCGGAACCGAACAGGGCGACACCGTTGAACTTCTCGTCCGTGAGCGAGCTGAGCTCGTCCTGGAGGGCGTTGAACTCGGCGTCATAGTTCGCGAGGTCGTCGCTGTTCTTGGTCGGGTCGCTGTACAGGGTCTTCAGCTCGCTCATGCGATCGAGGACCTTGCCGGTGACCTTGAGCACGCCGTCCTGCGACTGCAGGAACGAGACGGAGTTGCCGATGTTCGAGGCAGCGGCGCCGGAGCGCTTGGCCGCGGCAGACAGCTTCATCGACACAGCGAGACCGCCGGCGTCATCGGCCGGGTTGACGATTTTCGAACCGCTGGAGAGCCGGTTGAGGCTCTTCTGGAGGGCGGAGTTCGAAGCGGACAGGTTGTTCGAGGCAACCGTCGCCGCGTAGTTGGTATTAATCACGACTGACATGGTATCTATCCTTGATTTGTGCGACCTTCCGTCGTCGCCACGGGCCGGTGGGGTCAGCGCCGGTCACGCCGTTCGAGGCGAATGCCTCAAAGTGGGCGGCACGGGACTAGCGTGCCGAAGGGGAAAGGAACATATAGACAACCGCATTTACCTTTTTCACGCAGCGGGGCGGGCAATCACTCCCGGCCCCGCGCGGACTGACTCAGGCGCTGCTTACTGGAGCAGCTTGAGCGCGGTTTGGGCGCTCTGGTTGGCCTGGGCGAGCATGGCCGTGCCGGACTGGACCAGGACGTTCCAGCGGGCGAGCGAGGTGCTCTCCGAGGCGACGTCCACGTCGCTGATGCGGCTGTTGGCGGCTTCCAGGTTGGCCTTGTTGACCGTGAGGACCTCCGTGGCGAAACCGAGGCGGCTCTGCTCGGCGCCGTTGTTGGCGCGGAACGTCGCGACGCTCTGGATCGCATCGGTGATGTCGGTCAGGTCGATGCCGGCCAGCGAGGTGACCGTGCTGAGGGTCAGGGCACCGATGCCATCGGCGCTGGAGGCCAGGTCCTTGTCGGTCAGGGTGACCGAGGAGGTGCCGTCTTCGGAGACCGCGACGGACAGGGCGGTGGCGTTCGTGCCGAAGAGGGCGACGCCGTTGAACTTCTCATCGGTGAGCGAGCTGAGCTCGTCCTGGAGGGCGGTGAACTCGGCGTCGTAGTTGGCGAGATCGTCGCTGTTCTTGGTCGGATCGGTGTAGAGCGTGCGGAGCTCGCCGATGCGCTCGAGGACCTTGCCGACAACCTTGAGCACGCCGTCCTGCGACTGCAGGAAGGAAATCGAGTTGCCGATGTTGGAGGCGGCGGCGCCGGAGCGCTTGGCCGCGGCGGACAGCTTCATGGAGACGGCGAGGCCGCCCGCATCGTCCGCGGGGTTGACGATTTTCGAGCCGCTCGAGAGGCGGTTCATGCTCTTCTGGAGCATGTCGTTCGAGGCAGCGAGGTTGTTCGACGCGACGGTCGCGGCGAAGTTGGAGTTGATGACGACTGACATGGTATCTTCCTTGATTTTTGAGTTGCGACGTCCGTGTCGCATTCGACTCGAGAGAAGCGGCTCTCGTGCTGTCCGGCCTTGGTTCTGATTCGCGGCACCGCTGATAACGGCGCGGTTTCGAGAAACATTTAGGAAGTTGGCACGGATTTATTTTTTCGGGCCGCGAGCGTGCGGGATTTTTGCGGCGAGCGTTTCGCTCGGAAAATCGGCCTCGTTGCCGGGACCGAAAACGGCCCGAAAAGAATCCTTTCGCCGCTAAACTTTTTCCCCGTCCGGCCGATGAAGGTGTGGGGCATTGTCCCCACCTCTCCCATGGCAGATCTATCACTCTCAGGACTCGCATCCGGCCTCGATTGGAAGTCGTTGGTGGACTCGTTGATGGACATCGAGGCGGCGCCGATCACGCGCCTGCAGAAGGAGCAGACGACCAACACCCAGAAGTCGACGGCCCTGGCCAATCTCGAGACGAAGCTCACCAGCCTCCAGAGCGCGGCCAAGAAAATCAAGGACGCCTCCCTTTTCACCGGCCGCACCGTCACCTCCACGACGAGCTCCTCCACCTGGAAATTCTCGGCCACCGCGGGCACGGCGGCGGGCGCGCACACGATCGCCGTCAGCCAGGTGGCCACCAAGGCGCGCCGCGAGGGCGCGGTGAACATCACGGGCGGCATCGCCGCGACCTCCGATGTCGCCGGCGTCACGCTGGCGACGATGCGCACCGCGTCCGTCGTCACCTCCGGCAGCTTCACGATCAACGGCGCGAAGGTCACCGTCGCCACCACGGATTCGCTCAAGGACATCTTCGATCGCATCGCGACGGCGACGGACAACGACGTCACCGCCACCTACGACCCGGTCGCGGACAAGATCACGCTCGAGAGCGCGTCGGACGCCAAGATCGTCCTCGGTGCCTCGAACGACACCAGCAATTTCCTCTCGGTGCTGAAGCTCGCGAACAACGACAGCGACACCATCACCAGCTACGGCACGCTGGGCAGCGCGCGTACGGGCAACCCGCTCGTGTCGGCCGGCCTCAACACCGCCATCACCGCGGTCGACGGCACCGGCGCCGGCACGTTTTCGATCAACGGCGTCGCGATCAACTACAACGTCAA
>Ga0247757_10000763_pt1 | contig 25086 bp, 11 predicted proteins | sample UWRJL126311R4_FD_180929 | JGI IMG/M metagenome (GOLD analysis project Ga0247757, IMG submission 180929) | Plant litter microbial communities from Arlington Agricultural Research Station in Wisconsin, United States - UWRJ-L126-311R-4 | ecosystem: Environmental > Terrestrial > Plant litter >...
AATATCTACTTAAGTATATTAATAGTTCTTAGATTTTTCTAGTATACTTATATTTTTTAGGTATATCAACTACTTTATATAATACTCTAGAGGCTAGAGCTTTATATTAAGTAGTAGTTATAGAACCTCCTAGCTCTATAGGTATTCTTATAGGTATATTTATATACTATAGAACTAGATCTCTAGGGTTATTTACTCCTTTAGAGGGTATATCTAACTAAAGACTACTAGCCTAATCCCTTACTCTAGAGGCTTTTAGTTCTAGTATTTCCTCTAGTATATAGAGTCCTATACGCTCCTTATACTCTATATAAGTTCTTTACTAATTACTAGCTAAGCTTTTAGTATATATAATTACTATTTTTCCTTCTATAGTAGTACTAAGTTAGCCTTCTAAGTACTCTATATTATAGAGATTAGTACCCCTAAGTTTACCCCCTAGCTAGTATACCTAGTAAGCTTCCTTAAAGTATATAATAGTTTATTTAGGCTTCTATTTATATAAATTATATATAAGTAGCTCTAGTAAGCTTTTAAAAGCTTCTCTTATAACTTTATACTTATTATATTTATAAAATAAGTTTATAAGCTTAATAGCTTCTTATTTTAAAAATAATAAAGTATTATATTCTCCTTTATAGAAGTATAATTTATTAAAGGTAATATTTTAAGTAGTTATTACCTAGTTAAGTATAGGAATCTATATTCTATATATATTTAAAGCTCTATAGCCTACTAAGTAACTAATATAGCCCCTAGGGTTAACTTTAAAACCCTTTTTATTATACCTTACTACCTATTCCTTATTTAAGGGGTAGGTATAGCAGCTATATATATATATACTACTCTAGTCGGGTTTTAGGTCTATAATAGGGTCCCTAACTAGGTATACTATATTCCTAAACTATAAGTCGAGTACTTTAAGTAGTATTTTATAGTTATAAGCGCTTAAAGGGCTTATATTATAGAGCTAGTAAGTAGCTTCTACTACTTCTAGGTAGAGCTTCCTAGGTAGGTTTATACTACCTCTTATTTTAATAGACTTAATAATCACTTCTTTCCCTACTTATTTACTTAAACTATTAGGTTTATAAATATAAAATCACGTAGGAAGTATAGTAATTCCTTTTCTAGTTATTTAAAAAATAAATCTTATTATTCTATACTATAGGAGAGTTATACTCTCTCTATCTTATATAATCTCTATAATATAAAGCCTATAATATATTCTTAAAAGTATATTAAAGGCTTCCTAGACTCTTATAATTTTATCTAGTATTTTACCCTAAAGTAGGTATATATAGATTCTACTACTATAATTATATTTTAGAAGTATAATCTACTATTTATATAAGCGTCCTATAGGTATATTAAATAGGTCCTATATAATACGCTAGTATAGCTAGGGAGGGTACTCCCTAGGTTATTAAAAGATAATATTACCTATATAAGTAGTTATATAGTACTTATACTTAATTTAAGCTATACCTTTAATATATATATTATATATATTTTTAACTAGTACTTATAAGGCCCTAGGTCCTAGGTAGCTAGAATATATATACTAGAGCTCTTTTAAGTTAACTTTTAGGTATATTACCTAGGAATAATACTTATAGCTACTAGGGGTTATACTTATTATAATAGAGTAGTAAGAAATATTTTTATATTTAAGGAAGTATAGATTATACTTATTAATAAGTATTATAAGTACTATATTATTATCTAGTATTCCTACGCGTAGTATATAATCTAGTCCTAGATACTAAGCTCCTCTTTAAAGGAGGCAAGTTTTTAAGATAATATTTATATAGAATTCTTCTATAATAATAATATTTTTAAGTATTAGGTCTTCTATTAGAGGTCTATAGGCATTATTTAAAATATTCTTAAGTACCCTAGTACCTATTCTAAGGACTATATAGGCTATAGTTCTAGCTTCTATATACTTTACCCCTAGAGTCTCCTTAAATAAGCCTAGAATAAGTAGATTTACTAAGTTAACTAGGTATATAGTAGATCTACTATCTAGAATAGTACTTTCTAAAAAGGGATAAGTATTAAATAATAGTAAAAATATACCTTTACTAGTATTTTCTAGGAGTAGGGGATTAATAAGTATAGTAGTTATATTCCTTAGCTATTTAGGTAGAGCTACTTCTCTTATTATTAGCGCTTTAGAATTAGTATTCTATTCTATTTTATTAAATTTTTTATATAGTATTTTCTATTTTAGTTATATAAGCTATTTCTTTACTTCCTTCTTTATATATTTTTTTATAGGCTTTCTATTAGGCTAAAAGCCTATAATTATAGCTTTAATAGTTTAATATTCTTCTACCTTCTAGGAGTGCTTTTTAGTAGGTCTTCTATAAGGGTAGATAGCTTTTTATATATTCTTATTACTATTTTATTATTTATTCGATTTATATAGCCTTATAATAGCGAAGATCCCTATATTACTACTAGTAACCTAAGTTATATACTACTAGAGTAGCCTTTTAAAGATTCTACTAACTTCCTATAAGCTAAGTAGAGTCTTATTAAGTATAGAATCCTTAATCTAGTATAGGAATATTACTCTAGCCTACTTAGGGGCTAGTTTAATAGCTACTACCTCTAGGAAGTCCTTTATTATAAGCTTACCTTCGACTTCTATAACTTTAAATATATATACCTATAAAAATAGCTCGCTCTACTACTTATACTATACCTTAGGAATATTTTTTCTATACTTAGTCTTCTATAAGTAAGCTCTATATTATTTATATATATAGTTTATTATAAACTAGGGAGAAGAAGTAAGATTATACTTAAGTTTCCTAATAATTACCTAGAGTATTACTTTATTATTAAGAATAAGCTTTATTATAATAGATTAAAGTATCTCTTAGGCTACTATAGCTCTAATCTAGTTTATTAGGTTTTTAAGTTTTACTATTTTTAAACTCTATTTACTAATTTAAAGTATAAGTTATACTTAGATAGCTTCTTTATTATTAGAAGGGTATTGTTTATTAATATTTTTAATATTAGGAGTATCTAGGTCGACTTCTACCTAAACTACCTTCTATAGGGTATATATCTAGAATTTAATATACTAGTCTAGCTAGCTTATACTATTATATAGGAGTATTATTATAAAGGGTATAAGCTCTAATATTATTAGGTAATATTAGAAAAAGAGGGGGGAGGAAAGAAGTAAAAATAAAGAATAGGCTTCTAAGTACTTATTTTATATAGGTAAATACTAATTACTTAACTTAAAGCTTTTAAAGAATCTATATCTATAGAAAGAACTTTCCTATATTTAAAAAAGTACTAGGTTTATAATTATAGAAGCAAGTAGAGGAAGTAGAATAAAAGGGTTTATTTTATAGAAGGAGAGCTAAGTAGAAGCTATATATAGAGGAACTAGAGCTCCTAGAGATCTAGTTCTATATAAAGAGTAAAGAAATAAAAGACTAAAGATCTAGATATTTTAAGGAATAGAAGACTAAGGTTCTAGTATTAGAATTAAGTCTTTTAAAGGGATAAGCTAGAAGTGTATAAGAAAGAGCTATATATAATATACCTAGGTATAATAACTATAAATATAAATTATACTCTTATTAAGATCTAAAGAATATTAAAAATATTATAGCTAATACTAATAATAAAGCTTGATTAATATAAAAGTTATATAAATAATTATAATAGAGAATTAAAAAAAGGGACCTTATATTATCTATTTAAGTAAATAAGAAAAGAATTAAAGGACTAATCTTTAAAAAGGGGGATAAAATCTTCCTTTTAATAAAAATTTTAAAGACTATAAAACTAAGTAGAAAACTAGATAACCTTTAAAAGGGACTATTTTTAATTAAAAAGGTTTAAAGACTAGTAAATTTTAAATTATAATTACTAAGAAGAGTAAGGATATATCTAGTTTTCTATATATTACTATTTGAACTAGTATTATAGAATATAGTCTTAAAAACAAGTTTAGAACTTAAAGATAATAAGTATAAGGTTTAAAAAAATTAGGGATTTATAGAAAGTTAGATATTAATAGAAATATAAAGTAAAATAGAAAGGATAGCTAGAGAGTTAAAATATATAGGAACTAGTATAAAACCTTATAAACTATAAATAATAATTATAGGAGTTTTATTAGTAGAATTTTAAAGAACTAGATCTAAAAGAGGATTAATAAAAGTAAAAGGGTTAAAGAAAAGGTTAAAAGATAAATTAGCTTATAACTAGCCTAAGTTAAAAGATAATAGTTTAGGTAATAATAGTCTAAGAGAAATAGTAGTATCTATACTCTTTATAGCTTTATCTAACTCTTTAGGCGCTAAGGTATTAAAAATATACCTATTATAATAAGTAAAAGATTATTTATATATTTTAACTTTAGCTAATATAATCTAAATACTAATAGCTAGAGTAATAGTAATAATAGCTATAGCCTTAATATAAAGAATAGTAAGGCGCTTTTCTTCTTTTTCTATCTATACCTTTTCCTAGTCTTCCTTAGGAATATAAAGACTATAATACGCTTAAATAGCGATATAACTAGTATATTAACTAGAAGCTATATCTATAAAGTACCTTAGCTTTTTTATAAAATAGTAATAATATTAGATATTAGGAGCTATTTTTAAACTCTATAAAAGGATCTTATTAGTATAATTCTAGTAATAGTTAGTAGATAAATAAACGACTTTAGGTATAATTAAGGAGGTAGAAGGTAGAATAAAAGAGGAACCTAAGGAGGGTAATTTACTTCTTTATACTCTATATTATAGTATAATTATAAACTTAAAAGTATTAGAATAATAACCTTAAAAAAAAGGATAATATTATCTATTAGATAGTAATAATATAGTAATTACTAAATAAGGAAATATATAGAGCGTTTATAGGTAATATACTTTATAAAAGGCTAGATAGTATATAATAATAGGGTAGGATAACTTAGGAGTTATATAACTTAAAAAATATCTTTATTAAAAATAGTAACCTTACTAAGAATAAAGGATATAATAGATTTTAAGGATAAATAGAACTATATATAATTAGATAAGTAAGGATAGTATAGAATATATTTAAGGAGGATTTCCTATAAAGTAATTCTAATTCTTTATAGTTAACTTAGTAATCTAAATCTAGTTCTAAAATTAATAACTACCTTAATATAAAATACTTAGATTATTACTAAGTAACCCTTTTATCTTTTCTACTATAGATTATACTAAATAATTCTATATATATAGCTATTATCTTAGGTAAAACGCTAGTAAGTAATACTTTTTCTACCTATAAACGCCTCTAGTATCCTATTTCTAGGTAATTACTATATTATTACTATTTAATAGATAATATTATCCCCTTTTTTAAGATTATTATCCTAATACCTCTAAATTTATATCTATACTATATTATAGGGTATAAAGAGGTATATTCCCCTCCTTAGGTTCCTCTTCTATTTTATCCTCTACCTCCTTAATTATATCTAAAGTTATTTATTCTTCTATTAAGTATTACTAGAATTATACTAATAAAATCCTTTCTTAGAGTTTAAAAATAACTCTTAATACCTACTATCGTTGTTATTTTATTAAAAAACTAAGGTATTTTATAGATATATTTTCTAGTTAATATACTAGCTATCTTACTATTTATATATAATATAGTCTCTATATTCCTAAAAATAACTAGGAAAAAGTATAGATAGAAAAGGAAGAAAAGCGGCTCGCTATTCTTTATACTAAGGCTATAATTATTAATATTTATATAACCCTTACTAAAATTAAAGTATATAAATATTCTTTTACTTATTATAATAGATATATTCTTAATATCTTAGTACTTAAAAAATTAGATAAAGTTACTAAGAGTATAAATACTATTAATACTCCTAGACTATTACTATTTAAACTATTATCTTTTAACTTAAACTAATTATAGGCTAATATATCCTTTAACTTTTTCCTTAACCCTTTTTTTACTTTTATTAATCCTTTCTTAGATTTAATTTTTTAAAGTTCTACTAATAAAACTCCTATAGTTATTTCTTATAATTTATAAAGTTTTATACTAGTTTTTATATATTTTAACTCTCTAACTATCCTTTCTATCTAACCTTATACTTTTACTAATATCTAACTTTCTATAAATCCCTAATTATCTTAACCTTATACTTATTATTTTTAAGTTCTAAACTTATTTCTAGTGTAGTATCCTATAGTACTAGTTCTAATAGTAATTTATAAAAAATTAAATATATTCTTATTCCTTTTAGTAGCTATAATATAAAGTTTACTAGTCTTTAAACCTCTTTAATTAAAAATAGTCCTTTCTAGAGGTTATCTAGTTTCTTACTTAGTTTTATAGTCTTTAAGTATTTTATTAAAAGGAAGACTTTATCCCCCTTTTTAAAGGTTAATCTCTTAATCCTTTTCTTATTTACTTAAGTAGATATTATAAGGTTTTTCTTTATAATCCTCTATTATAATTATTTATATAATTCCTTTATTAATTAAGTCTTATTATTAGCCCCTACTATAATATTTTTAATATTCTTTAAATTTTAATAGATATATAATTTATAACTATAATTTATATAAAATAGTAAGTAGTTAGTCGTGTTTAACTTTATACTATTATATATTATTTATACTATAAGTAATAACTTAACTTAATTTATTTATAATTTATTTATATAGAATCTTAAATATTATTCTAGTATCTAATTAATCCTTTCTATTTAACTATTAATCTCTAGCTAAAAGCTAGTTATTATTTTATACTTAGTTCCTATTTTAGCTATAAATATCTACTAATATTTTAATATAAAAATCCTTACTTAATCTATAATTAATTCCTCTAGAATACTATAATTAATAAAGAAAGTTTAATCTACTTTATATATTAATTCTTCTACTAAAGTTATTTCTTCTATTAGATATAATTTAGCTTTTTTTATAAATTAATCTATAAATATTATAATAGAATTATATACCCTCTATAAACCTAGCTTAATTAATATTAGGAGCTTTACTATAAAGTCTATTATAATATATATCTATAGTTTCTCTAATAGTATTAAGGGTTATAATAACCTATAAAGCTTCTATCTCTATAGTTTATTCTTTAAATATTCTATATATTTATCTATAACCTTCTTAGCCTTTTTATATAAATTTATTATATAATATCTTCCTCTAAATCGTCTAATTATTTTATTAATTCTTAAATATCCCTATTTAGGTAATTTATATAGTACTTCTAGTACTACTTTATTAAGAACCTTTAATATTATAATTTTTCTATTCTTATTAAATTAATATTTCTATAGTTTATTTAATTATTTATAAGCTCTTACTTTATTCTAAAATTATAATATTAAATCTTCTATATTCTTAAAAATATATTATTAGATTTATTATCTAATTTAGACCCTACCCTTTTATTTCTAAAATTCTTCTATTCTCTTACTTTTCTTACTTTACTATCTTTATTAATTTTTTACTATATTTTTTATTTATTATAATTAACTAATACTATAGTAGTAAAAGCTAGGTAGGTATAGGCTTTAGAAAGCTAGCTAGCCCTATTCTTTACTTTAGTAAGTCTAATTTTTATTTTACTAGCCTCCCTTTTTATCCTACTAGTCCCCCCCCTTATATTATTAGCCCTTTTTTTAGTTTTATTACTCCTTCTTACTAGATCTATATACTATTTTCTAGTTTTAAAAGTATTTTTAATATTAATATTTCTTTAATAGTATTTAGTAGAGTTACCTTTTTAGGTAAAACTATAATAGCTTTCTTAATAATCCTTAAGAAGTACTAGATTAATATCTTTAAAACTAAAAGTAATAATAGTAATAAGGCTAATAAGATTATTAAGATATAAGTACCTTATAATAATTATAGTAGGGTGATAAAAAAAAGAGTAATTAAAAAAGATAATATTTTTAAAAGGCTATAACTCTATCAATTTCAATGCTATAATAATAAAAAACTAGAATTTTAAAGAGAAAAGCTAGTAATTTAATTCTATTATTAGTAATCCTAATTAGTTAGTAGGTTAGAGGTAAGGTAAACTACTTAATATAGAGAATAAAAAAAGTAAAACTTTGACTATAGATTACTTTTTTCTATATTCTCTTTTTTACTTATAAACTATTATAATCTATAATATAGCTTATAATATACTTATATCTAAAATTTATTTAAAAATCGCTTAACTAAGTATAAAGATATAAAGAATATAAGAATATTAGCTTTTTTAACTATAGAATAGTATTAATTCTTAACTAATATTTAGTATACTATCCTTTAGCTTCTTTAATATCCCTATAATACTTAGGAAGAGATAATATATAATTATCTATAGCTTTTTAAGGTATAAGATCCTACTCTTCTTCTATAGCCTTTTTAAAATCTTTTATAGAATTTCTATTATTTCCTATTCCTAAAGAACCTTTATATCTTTTATTTAGATTCTTTTTAAATATAGCCTAGATATTTTTAATAAGATTTAAATTAGGGCTATAGGGAAGATAAGGATATAAAAGAATATCCTTATTTTTAAACTAGTTTAAAACCTTTTTAGTTTTATAAATTTTTCCGTTATCTTACTAAAAACTCTACCCTATATTAATATTAGCCTATATTTTATAGTTATAAAGAGATATTTTTATATATAAATATATATTAAGATATAATAAAGAAAAGGAGTAAAAATCGATTAAATTACTTACCTTGTTTTATAAGTAGTTTAACTATAGGATTAAAAACTTTTCGAATATAGTTGTAATTAGTAAAGCTTTTAGCTATATTTAGTCTACTTAGAAAAGCTAATTTTAATCTTCCTCCTATATATATAGATCCCTAAACTTTTAAAGATATTTTTAAAATTTTAGAAATAATATCATTAGAAGTATTAGCTTCTAAAAGAAGATTAACTTTTAATTTAAGATTTAAAAATTAAGGAGCCATTTCAAGGTTTTAAAAAATTAAAATTTAGAAACAAAAAGATTTTATTATATATTATAATCTTACTAATCTAGATTATAAATCTATTTTTATAATTATATAAGCTTATTTTTAAATTTATAATAATTCTATAAATACTCTATAGAATTACTAATAAAGCTATATATAGAGACTTTACTAAGTAATCTATAATTAGTATAAGTTATAGCTAAAAATAAGAATATGGAAAAAAGTAATCTATAGTCAAAGTTTTACTTTTTTTATTCTTTATATTGAGTGGCTTACCTTACCTCCAACCTGCTAACTAATCAGGATTACTAATTATAGAAATAAATTTCTAGCTTTTCTTTTTAAAATTCTAGTTTTTTTATTATTATAGCGTTGAAATTGATAGAGTTATAGCCTTTTAAAAATGATATCTTTTTTAATTACTCTTTTTTTTTGTCACCCTACTATATATAATAAAAAATATTAAAGTCTAGTTTAAAAGAAATAATATTTCTCTTTATCCTTATCTACCCTATAATCCTGATTTAAATCCTATTAAAAATACCTAGGCTATACTTAAAAAAAAATCTAAATAAAAAATATAAAGGTTCTTTAGGTATAGGTAATAATAGAAATTCTATAGAATTATTTAAAAAGACTATAGAAGAAGAGTAGGATCTTATACCTTAAAAAGCTATAGATAATTATATATAATCTCTTCCTAAATATTATAAAGATATTAAAGAAGCTATAGATAGTATACTAAATATTAATTTAGAATATATACTATTCTATAGTTAAAAAAGCTAAAATACTTATATCTTTAATATCTTTATACTTAGTTAAACGATTTTTAAGTAAAATTTAGATATTAACTTCTACTATATTATATTATTGCTTATTAAGGTTAATATTTAAAAAAATAAATATAGAAAAAAGTAATCTATAGAAAAAGTTTTAGATTTTTTATTCTTTATATTTAGTGATTTACCTGCCTTCAAATCTACTTTATAATCAGGATTACTAATTATAAAATTAGATTTCTAGGTTTTCTCTTTAAATATCTACTTTTGTTTTTATTATAGCGTTAAAACTAGCTAAGTTATAGCCTTTTAAAAAGGGTATCTTTTTTAATTAGTCGTTTTTTATATCACCCTACTATACCTTCCTTAATTCGAAGTTTATAAAAGGCTACCTTAATATTAATCTTAGAGAACTATTTAATTTAAAAGAATATTTTTAAAATTTCCTTTACTAGTAATAGTAGATACTAGTCTACTTCTATAAATATATTAAAGCTTTATAGTTAATATATAGATACTATCCCCTTTTTAGTTTCTTTACTAATAGGACTAGTACTATTACTAGTAATAAGCTTATATAAATTTACCCTTTATCTATTAGATTTATTAACTATTTCCTAAGCTCTAAAAGTTACTTCTTTAATATATTATAGAATAGGCCCTATAGTAGCTCTAGTAGGGACCTATCTTCCTTCTATTTTAGCCTAATAAAATAATCTATTTAGCCCTAATATAGGAAAAGTCTAAAGGCTTTTATTTTATTTAAATAAGTTTTTAAAATTTTCTAGTTTCTCTAGTAGCGCTTTATTATCCTCTATAATCTATTCTAAGATTTTCTTTTTTTTACTTAGAATTATTATTACTAGTACTCTTATAATATTCTATATATTTATAAATACTATTTTATAGTATACTTCTTCTTTCCCTTTTTAGTTAATAGATATAATATTTTTTATTTTAATAAGGTATATCTAGGATTTATTTTATTATTTATCCTATTTTTAAATAACTAGGCCTCCTACCTTATAAATAGTTAGCTACTTATTCCTTAGGTCTATTACTACCCTAGTCTAGTCTATTTATAAACGCCCTAAGATAATACTATATATAAGTTAAAGTAATATATAAGCTATACCTCTTACTTATTAACTATTAATATTATATATAATTATTATTATTTAGTTAATAATACCTTTCTTAACTCCTCTAACTACTAAGTATACCTTTTTAAGAAGGATTTATATAATTTCTATCCTAATACTCGCTACTAGCTAATTATCTATAATATTAAAATAATTATACCTAAAATCTACTAGTATTTAAATATACTAGTACCTATTTAGGAATAGAGATATTATAAAGGGTAACCTATTTATTTACTCCTATATATCTTAAATATTACTATCTATATTAAATTCCTTTACTAGTTTATTACTTAACTTTTCTAGGCTTAGATTTTACCTAAAAGTTATTTATTTCCCTCTAGTATTTTCTTTTCTATTATAGCTACTATATTAATTAGGATTACTTATATAATAAGTATATTAGGATATTTCCTAAACTTATAGCCTTTAAACTTAGGCTAGCAAATTGGGTCTAACTTTTTAAATATTAAAGATATTAAAAAACTTTATATTACAAAGTTATAGTACTAGCCTAGGGCTATAAATTAGGCTTTAAATACTTGATTTTTAATAAGAATTGGTTGAGATATTTCGATAAAACCTATCTAATATAGAGACCTAATTTACTAGCCTATTTATTAATAAGTTATTAGAGTTCTATCTTAAGGTCTTCCTTTATAGATTCCTCCTTCTAATTCTAAATTAACTTATCTACTTTATAGATACTAATATATTTAAATATAATATTTTTTTTATTAGATATATATTAGAAAGATAGTAGCTTTAATAATATTAATTTTAAAGCTAGCTTTTATAAATATCTCTTATAAGATTAGCTAGTAATAAGGTATTTTTTATACTATTCTAGGTAGCTATTAAGGGTAGAATTATTTATTTATTTTTTAAGGATTCTAATAGGTAGAAGTATATTAAATAGAAGGATACTTCCTAGAGTATTATAAAATCAATATATTTATTTATCTATTATATTAATCGGCGTTAGCCTAATATACTAGGTTAATACCTAGTAAGGATCCTTACTATATAGAAATCATGATATTATATTTATAATTAATCTTTATATTATTAGGCTAGCAAAGGCTATACTACTTATAATTTAGTTAAATATCTATATTTTCTAAAAGCTTCCTTCTAATAATTATATTATAATACCTAGTATTATAGAATATAAAGTAGGTATATAGGTAATAACTATTAAGTACTAGGTTTACCTATATATATTTATTTACTTATCTATTTAAATAGCTATTATAACCTATTAAAAGTATTACTTCTATACTATATATTAGAATATAAAACTTCTTTTTAATTATATAGAGATATTTAGGATAGACTAGGATATAGCTATATCTCTAGTATTAATAAGAGTGTTTAATTTAACTATTATTCTATTTATTAAGATTTAGTATAGTATAGTAAATTACTTACTATTAAATAGTTAATTATATATATTAATAGCTTTATTAGGTAACTCTAAGGAGAAGACTTCCTCTATAGAGATACTTTTCCTAATTTATTATTAAATAATCCTTTAGCTACTTTATATAATATTTCTATTTTAATATTAGCTAGAAGCTCTATAATTTATTTATTAATTTATTTAATAGCTTTCTACTCTATTAATTTACTTAAGTATAAATAAATTATATATCTAGGTTTACAATAGTAATAATAGGTTAGCTACTCTACTTAGGTTAGTATAGTAGCTAGAATATAAAGGCGAGGGAGAGGTAATAAAGGTATTACTACTTAAGCTAGTATAGGTATATAAGATTTAAATAAAGTTACTATCTTCTTTATATAATATTTAGTATATATAGTTATATATTTATTAATAGTAGTAGTCGTGTAAGCTAGGGTATAAGCCTTTATAATAAATCTATTATAGTTATCTTTTAGTAGAGTAATATTATAGCTTAGGTTAATATATAGGGAATTAATTAATCTATTATAGAATTCTTCTACCTATTAGTTAGTAGAGAGCTTATACTAGGTTATAAATTAGAAGAACTTAGTCTAGAAACTAGGGAAATTAGCTATTATATATAGATATAGATAAGAGAAGGCTTAATATACTTTCTCTTCCTTATAGGGGTTATTAAAGAATTATTCTATAGTATCTATTAGAAATTTACTATTAATAGGCTAACTATTATTATAAAGAGCTTTAATTAGTATTTTAAGCTAATCCTTTATAGGGTTTTCTATATAGGTAGTTATATATATAGTAATATATTCCTATATATGTTATAGGTCTTTTTTAATAAACTAGTTTTTATTTAAGTATAGCTTATTCTTTATATACAATCGCTATTAATTAAATATTATAGTTAATTTATTATTAGATAGTATAGGAGGATTAGGAAATTTAATTATATATTAAGATATTAACTAAGTATTAGGGTAACCTATAGGTTAGAAAGGTAATAGTATAGGTTTTAATATATATAAGTCTTTAAGCTTACTATTAGAACTTATTAAGTCTATAAAAAGAGAATTCCTAAAAATAGATAGAAGTATTATATAATATAGGAGGCGTTAGTAAGGAGTCTTCTAGGTAGGGGGCTTTTAAATACTTATAGTTAAATTTAGGATATAAAATTATTCTTATAGTTCCTTTTATATCACTTTTACCTTCTAATATTCTTTATTAACTTCCTTTTATTCTTCTTCTAGTATTTTATATTTTTTTTTTAAAGATATCTTTTAAATTATTATATTTAGTAAGAGCGTTAATAGCGATTTAATAATATATATATATTTATTAATATTCTATATAGTAAAAAAGTAGCTAGTTTACTAGTTCTTATAGTTCTAGGCTAATATCCTTTTAAAATACTTTTATAACTAATTCTTTTATTACCTTTAAGAATCGATCATCTACTAGAGTTAGAAGCCTAGGTATTAAATTATCTTCTTTTATTTCCTAGATTATATATACTAGTTTAAGCGCTATATCTTAATTATAATTCTCTTATATTACTAGAGTATAATCTTTAATTTTAAGTTTCTTATAAAAGAAGTATTCTTTTATATTATAGGTAGTACCTATAGCTATATATTTAAGTATAGAAGTAATATAAGGATACTTTAGTACTATTATAAGGGTTTTACTATAGGTAGAATAGCTATAATCAAGTTTCTCTTATATAGAAAAGGTATATAAGTAGGTAGTACTTTTATTAGTTATAGTTTAGTTAGTTTAGTTAGTTTAGTTATAAAGCTTTCTAATACTCTTATTTATTAAATAGGGTAATAGGGTTATTTAGTATTCTAGAGCTAACCTATAGTAGCTATATATTATTAAGTAGTCTAGGAATTATAGGGTAAATAATCTAGTTTATTAATAAACTAATACTTAATATAGTTATACTACTAGATCCTCAAGGGTATATAATATTATTAAATACTATATTTAGGTAGATTAATTAGTAGTATACTAATATTATATTATTATTACTAGCTAAGTTAATAAATAATTTTAATATAATATAAGGATAGATATAGGCTCCTATATTAGTATAGAGATAATAAGGTAGGTTAGCTCTATTTTAGCTATACTAAGATAAGGAAGAGAATAGGTATAAAGGTTTAGTAAGACTATATAGTATTTAAACTTATTAATATATTAATATCTTACTAGGGCTAGGGTTCTATTATAACTTTAAGTAAAAGGTCTAATTATATAATAAAACTATATAATAAAAGTAATTATATAACGAAGTAGTCCATTATATATCACGTGACTGCTCGCCAGCAGCTTTCTAGCGGCGTGCTAGCGGCTTTCCGCCAGTATACTAGCAGCTTTCCAAGTCACGTGACTCGTTATATGACGGCTGCGTTCACTAGCTACGTTCACTGGCTGCGCCCCTTGCTGTACCCCCTTTCTTTCCCTTCGCTATAAGTCATTATACGCGCGAGCTAGGTCCTATAGCGCTCCGTGCGTTGCAGAAGGAATCGCGACTTCGTGTATATAAACTCCTCTATAGTTCTCTCTCTATAGAATCAATCATCTACTCTCGAACCTACTTTGCAGCTACAGACTGATTCACCCGGTGCACCTATTGCCGTGCCAACAGCTTTCTTACTATCCCTATTATCACGGGATCTCCCAGTGTAACGCAGCTTAGAATACGACTTAATCATTGCCCTAAAGGAGTATACTACCCCAACGAATATAGTTGTATCTTTAGTACTCAATAAATCAATATTAATGTCTGCCTGATAGCTATCATGCATGCCCTCCTAATCTGATAACCGGCTACCTCGCTCTATATATAAATAGATAGCACTGCGACTGGGATTTGTATAGATAAAATTAAATCTGTATTCCAGATGGTGGACACTTATGTCCTGAAGACCCGCTTCGGACAGTCGCTCTTAAGTGTGCCGACGACTTGGATTGTTGGTAAGTTATTCGAAACTTTATTCCTCATTAATCCGTTCAGCCCTTCTTTTAGTTACTAATTCATAATAGTCATAATAAATACGTAAAGCAGGGTGAGTGTTGTACCTACCAAATTACATCTTCGGGGAATTCGTAAGCGAAAGGGTGTTTTCTCCACGATTCTAGCAATTACCTCTTGCGTAATGGCTCTGTGCAAGATTTCAACGCAGTAGAACGACTATAGAGAAGTACCTTGAGCTCGCTAGTAGTTAGAGATAGGCCAGGGTAAGTATGGAGGCGATACCACCGCAGTCCAGAAACCGAGACCCTTAGAAGAGACCAAACGATTACAGGACGGCAAACCGTCGCAGTGCTCAACCGTCATAAAATATAATACGATTAAAGTCAACACTCAATTTTAACCACTACTCACAGTTAATAAGGATATACTTTTGGATCGCGCCGACTTCAAGGATGGTAACATCGATATTGGCAATCTATGTTCAGTGCTTCGCGCCAAGGCTCGATGTTCGGAGAGCGGTGTCGTCGTCGATTACAAGGACGTCGTAGCTATTTTGCAACGTCTTCCGAAAGACTTGGAGTAATCGCGGAACAACTTTATGACTGCATGACTGCATTGAAAACCCGGTTCAAAGCTTTTCGACATCCTTACGATGCCACCCACGCTATAGGATTAATGACGCCAGTTTCCGAGACATATTCCGCACATGGCGCTTCGTCGTGTCGTATTCTTCGGTTGGTGTGCGTTTGCGCTTGAGAGGCCAGAACGGGCTTGAGCAGGAATGGGTGGAGAAGGAAACCAAATCTTTGGGTTTAGAGGGCCAACTATAGGCTATCCGCCATGGATACAGGTTATGTATGGGGCCCACCAGGTTGAAATTAGGTTTCAAAGTCGGGTTAATTCTATACACGACGTCAAATGTTGGTTGCTCTAGGCCACGGAAACGACGGACCGGTCCGGATAGCTCTGATGGCCCCATGTGAAGCTCCATTGCTAGTGAGATCGCTTCCAGTGAGTTTTTTGGAACCGCCGATTCCCGCTAGCTATCTCACTACGCTATAATACGAAGTACTTAATGTCTACGACTAGTCGCTATCGAGCGACTATATGAAGAGGAGAGGGGTTAGCCTCCCCGTCCACGTAATCTCTTAACATAAACTTCATAGGAGCAGGACGCTAGTGTTGCTTCGGAAGAAACCAACAAACCGCAACTAAAAGTTTTAACACCTGTCAAAGAAAACATACTTCAGCTACATGCATGTTTTATTGACGACCATAGACACTAATGTTACTTCTGAACCTTATCGCCAATTGTCACCAAATGCATGCATATTTTATTGACGACCCGAGACTAGCGTTACCCAAGAACACCCATCGCCAATTATCGCCGATCGTCGCCAATCGTCGCTAATTATCACCAATCACCACTATTTCGGTATAGATAACGTGAACATCACTGGTAAGCCCGATTCTTAGGTGCTGTTTCAATGTATTTAGCTTTGCGAACGCGTATTTCTCTTGTGGTAGGATTCAATGCTTTACGTAAATGTTAGCTAGCATAAATTGAAAGGAAGCTCCTAGTACCACGGCGAAGAATGTTATATAACCTCCTACATGCCCACTTGCCTATCTGAACCCTATATAACTACTTCTACGAGAAAACTTTTCTGGGAACAAAAGAATTACCAGTCTTTGTGCCTTTACGTTTGAACTATCGGACCTGTTGACTTGCACGCAATGTCCTACACCATCACCGTTCAGGTCCACCAGACCAATCAAAACGCGTTTTTCCATCTGGTTGAAAAGACAGTCTTTAGGAATGGCACCTGGGGCGAAGTCAACGGCACGCACGTTCTCAACATGGGCGCCAGTGGCACCTCTGGCTCGCTCCGTTTTATCGCCGACACCGGCGAGAGCTTCATTACCACCCTCGGTGTGCATAATTACAAGCCGTGGGGCGACATCATCACCAAGTTGGACCCTGCCTCTCAGACTGGCGTCGTCATCACCCCGGAGTACTACGAGAAGGAGTGGGGCGGCACTCAAAAACAAGAACGAGTAGATGTTCGATGGAAGACGCTTTCATCGTATGAAGTCACTCGCGATGGGCGAAAATATGCTTTCAAATATACCGTGGCTGACGGGAATAACCTCAAGGTCAACATTGTCATTGGTTAAGGTTCACTTGGCGGGAGATTCAACTGGTGCAAACAGAAAGCTTTAACTACCCATCAAATACAATTCATTCATTTGGGTAATTTAGTCTCGCCTTACCTTATTAGGACCACTAGTGTTATAACTGTTCCTCAGCCCATTGGACTTGAACGTACATTTAACCCAACTGGAACTTTGATAAGAAATCCTGTTTGATTTGAATTTGATAAACCCTTGATACTCAGCCGTAAAAGTACGATAGACGGGCTTTCCAATTAAGCTTAATAATCCCCAGCCTTTGAACATTAACCCCAGCTGCTATTGTACCTTCAGAGCCGACTCGTACATCGCGAATTTTCAAACTACTTCCGAATTACCCTTGTATTACATACCTCAATTAGCACTAAGAAACCCATCTCTAGAATCTGTGTCCATCACCTTAACGTCCTTGAAGTGCGCACAACCGCCGAATCCCCTCCTTAATACTGACCCTCCAAAAAACCTCTTCACCACTCGTCCACCATGCCACTCATCCCCGATATCCCGCAGCGCACGCGCCCCATCACCACTGGGCCTCCAGTCCCCGGCCTCGTAGTAGACGCGCCTGGATCGCACATCCCCGTCGTCCGAGTCGCCATAAAACGCAGGTTCATCTGGTGCCATGTAGCATACCTCGAAGTGGAAGTTGTTGTATTCTTCGTCCGTCAGCGGGCACGTCAGCGTCGAGATGTCTAGGGCGGGCATTCTCTGCGCCGCTCGGGCGAGGAATAGGAGTAGGGGCTCGATGTGTTCCGAGTCGGGCATTGTGCGGAAGGGACTGGGTGATGTGGATTCGTTTGGACGGGGCGAGGAAGAGGGGCCTGCGGGGTTGCAGGTGAAGTACCATTTCCCGGAGGGAGTGGCAATGTCGAATGTCACGGTTTAGGTTCGGAGAGCCGGCCAGATAGGCACAGTATCGTGCTCAGACGGCGGCCAGAACAGGGACGGGCCGATGGTGGCTTTTAGCTCGAATGCTGTTAATCTCTGCGACAGCAGGCGCAGCGCTGCGCTCAATGGGTCGGCTGGAGGAGCTGGAGATAGGAGCACCTCGTTCTCCCTTCCCTGGTCATCTGGAGCCTCGTGGTAGAGCTTGATGTAGGTCTTTTTAGCCGGGCGCAGTGGATTGGTGACGAGGGCCTCGGTAAGCTCATTGAGCCTCTCGCGACGCGAACTCGTATGACGGCCGCTCCTGTCGAGCTCGTCGACGCTCTCAGGGGTGCCAATGTCTTCTAGACCGTCTACGTCGTCTAGGGGTGGGGTCATCGAGATCAACCAACTCCCAGGTGATGGAGTCGAGGTTTTGAAAACGCGATCCAGTCTAGGTGACTGTGCATAGCGCATAATCCCTTGTTGCCACCCGGCAGACAGACCATGAGGAAATCTGATTCAGGACTGGTAACTGCTCAGGCTCAACGAACCTGATATACGATCCTTCATAACGCGTTTCAAACTTCCTAGACCTTGAGAGTATTGAACAAGTGCGTCAACGATCGCGAAAAGCTCTCATTATTCGCTATTTGGACTGCGATAGTCCCATGGCGGCCACAGTCTTTGTCGGAGTATGCTGGTAGCACTGGGGCAAAGGTGATATTTTTCACTTTTTCCTGTCGGGAGCCTGACTCGATGGTACGTAGATCGTGCAGGCCTGTGCTCGTGATATCGAGCGTGCGAAAGGTAACCGCTTCGACGGCTTCCTTCCAAGACCGTGAGAGGACGCTCAGCGGCAGGAGGTTTGCCAGGTGCTTCTTTCGTTCGGGATACAAAGCCTGGGCTTCACCCTCGCGGTGCTCAACGAACGATATCAACCTATTAACTAATTCTTGTGGAACCGTATCCATATTGTGGGTAAACGAGATTAGTTCAGTGGCCTGAACGAAAAGCGGCGCCAAGACGCTAACATTCTTCATGTGATATGACCGGTGGACATTGCATTAACAAGTCATGTGAGCTTTATTGCTTCTGATGGGATAGAACCGTGGTTCTAAGCTAGGATGTAAGGAAGTGGCAAGTGTGAAGAATTGTATGTATTGAAGTTCTGTGTAGAAGTCTATGTGTAGAAGGCATGTTTGACAGTCTTATATAGCGAGAATCCATCATGTGACATGGCCCTCGCTGCTTACATAGGATAGTCTATGAAAAGCGTCTACAAATAAAAGTTGGTGTCTCCGCCTAACACCCACTCTCAAAATGCAGAGCGTCCCCAATTTAGCTAGAAACCCCAATACAGTATATGACTACACAGTATGCATAGCGGAGCCAGAAGTTGGCACCACAATCCTTTGACATTGTCAGATTCCACTTGAAGAATAGGTCGTGTAAGCAGCTAGGGCCATGTCACATGATGGGTTCTCGCTATATAAGAGCGTCAAACATATCTTCTATACATACACTCATACATCTACATACACATCTATATATACGGAACTATACACTGAATCAATACATTCAATTCTTTACACTTGCCACTTCCTTACAGGTCGAGTGTGATGAAGAATTTATCCGCAATGCTCAAGCAGCTGTTGCCATCTGTGACTGAGTATCGGGTTACACGGTTCGACGGTTGCCTGCTAAAAGTCGGAGCCGTGGGCTGAGATTTGATGCTTGAAACTGGTGACATATGTATGTTTGGTACCTTGAAATCACGTGCGCGCGCGTTAGACACGCTATTGACATTATGTAATGAGGCCGTGCGCTGGGGCTTGGCGGTACCCCCTCCTCCCTCCATACTAATAAATACAGCAGCGCAGCTCTTCCTCGCACATATCGATCTTGTTGACAAACGTCCAATCCTCGAGCGTCAGTTGATCCAATGGCATCACCTGACGGTGTCCATAAGGACGTTTTTAGCTTTGAGCACGTCCTCCTCGCCGAAGCTTCCAATAAAACCCGCCATCCCAGAGCTTCCGTCCCTGAGCTCCTGGCTATCTTGCGCCCCACCGATGCAGCCAGCCACCAGCAGGACAAGAACGTCAGCCACTGGTGGGAAGCCCAGCTCCTACACTATGGCCTCAAACCCTCCAAGATAAAAGCCGTGGCCAAAACCCGATTACTAGATGCACTGAATTCGAGCACTCTTGCCGTGCCAGCTGAGGTCTCAAGACTAGAAGGGCAGCTGAAGAAGATTTGGAACAAGATTGAGAAAGATAGAAGGGGTGGACAGGGCTCGATCCCTACTGCGGACGGGGCTAAGAGGAAAAGGAACCAGGGGGATGAAGCGGGAAGGCATGAGCCTAAGAAGAAGTCCAAAGCTACCATGACGAAGAAGCAGCCTGCAGAAGCAGAGACTCAAGCAAAGGTCACCAAGTCGCCCAAGGCCGCCGCCACACCCAAAGCGAAGGCATCGACGACTTCAACAAAGGAATCCAAGCCCAAGACACCAAAACCTGCATCAAAGGATACAAAGGCTGAGCCGTCAGAGCCAGGCTCAAACGTGGTACAGGATGTCTCATTCAAAGCGACGAACCATCCTCGGAAGAAGCAGACAGCTAGATGCAGTGGCAGAGGAGGCGCCTTCCTGTCTTCTGGCCGAGTCACGCCCTCCGAGAGCTTCATGCTCCCGATCCCTTCTAACCACCCTATCCCGAAAAATCACGCGAGAAGGAGCAAACCTATTCCTCAACCTGGCCGAGGTACGTCCTCCAATAGTATTCCTGAAACTATTATCAACCGTCCTCGTACGAAACAGACGGTAAGAAGGAGTAAGCCGTTTCTTCATCAAGGCCGAGGAGTTTTCGTCGGGACTGTCAACTCGCGCACACCTGACAGCTGGGATGATGAGCAAGCAGAGGATGGAGAAACCGATGACGACAGTGATGTCGAGCATACAGACGAAGGCTATACTAATGACGACGGTGATGTTGAGATGATAGACGTGGTCAGCCCCCCGAGAAACTATACCTCGCTTGGTTTTATCAACGGCACATACGAAATTGATTGCCCTGATCTTGAAGAATGGACCTGGACGAGTGATGACTTCTCCTTGATTTTATGCCTCGATGGTGACTCTGTCTGGGGTGCATATGACTTCGGCATGTTCTCAGGCATCATGCACCTCCGACAGCGCCCCTACGCAGCTAGCGATGAACAGCTGCCAATTCAATGGCGAGGCCGGGAGAACAGCGAAGGGCAAATGTCATTTGGGTCTGGAAACGACGGATGGATTAGATTCGATGGCGGCGGGCGAATCTCGGGTATGATCAATTGCCATGGAAATGTAATCTTCCGAGGGGTGCGGATCAGTGGCAATGAGACGAGGAGTGAACGGTCATTGAGGAGTATGCAGCAAGAATGGGATGGATACAATCAGAGAGAGTATGATCGAGAGAATAGGGCGCGTTGGGGAGGTTCTGGATGGTAAATGGGTTTTAACAAAGGTTTGGAGTATTCAATTCATGTTAGAAAGTGCTCTCTTTCTTGGTTCGCAGTCTTCTAGATCTGATCATCGCGATCTCTAGGACAGGCATTTTGGGACGCATTAGTCCAGTAATTTAGCGATAGGTATACACTGTAATCGCTGGTCAAGGGTCAATGATCATCTTCCGGGTTGAATCAAATGCTTTTATATTGCTTTTTATACTTCTACCGTGCATCTACTGCACTTGACACCAATCCACTAGGAATCCTCTTCTTGTCTTCTCTAGTCGCAGCTTCCATCTCATGCACTTGCTCTGCACTCATCTCAAACGGACCCCAGCCTCCGTTTATCCAGCTAAATCTCATCCCTTTCTTCTCGTTGCAAACACCGATTTCAATTGCTGCAGCTGACGAATCTTTCTCGAAAATTTCTCTAGCCTTGTCGTGATCAACTTGATCAATTTTCGGTGGAGGGTAACTTGAATAAGATTGCCCGGTCTTCCGCCAGCGTAAAAGTAGCCATACGAGTGTGACAATGGATACGAGGGCGCAAACTGCGCCGATTATTATTCCGGCAATAGTGGCTCCTCCGATCTTTGGCTTCAGCATCGGTGTAGGCGTGGGCGTGAAGCTCGGAGCACGTGAGGCTGACGGTTGGGGTGCTGATAACAGAGATGCTGATGGCTTTGGACAGCCAATTGTCGCGGAAGTAGTTCCAATAAATCCATCGATTACGTGTGCATACACTTGGTCGCCTGTAGAAATTGTAAGCACTGCTAAGCACGTTTGGAAGCAACTCGACGAACCAGAGACCGAAGCAGAAAACATTTGGCTCGCTGTGAAGCCTTTTGCGTCGTACATTGTGACTGTATATGTGGATCCAGAGGTCACATCACTGTAGCATGTTCCGCCGTATACAGGTCGATTCGTGTCACTCGTTGTTGATGCTCGCGCGAGCTGAAAGCCTCTACCAAGATTGATTAGTTGAGTGACCCAAAACAGGTATGTTAACAGACATACCGTGGGCAGCATGCGACATAGTTTCTGTCCTCCGCCCAACTCGCGACAAAGGCCGTACAATAATTATCTGGGCATACAAGTCCAGCCATTGCTGGCACAATTGAAGATCCAAGCGTTCCTGAAGATACCCGTCGATACGATTTCATAAACTCTGGGGGATAGCATGCTGTTGCGGGCTGATTCGAGTACGGGTGGGGTTCGTTGAGCCACATTTGATAGTTCCATCCCTCAAACATAGAGATGCGGCTCTCCGTGCAGAACGACGGGGGTGTGAATGTGGTTGTGAGCGGAATTTGGGTCGTGGGTTGCATGTATGTGAGCGGAGGAGGTGGCATGCTTGTCGATGATGGTGATACGGCTGTGGATATGGTGTTGAAGCCTGTGGATGTGGCTGGGGGGTTGGTCGCGGCATTGCTGGAGTTGACCTCACTGGAGACCGCCGCTTGAGCTTCTCGCACCATGTACGTCATGGTAGATGGGGACAATTGAGCATAAAACGGATGTATGAAGTCAAACCGAGCAATATCGATAACGAGGGATGGGGATCCAGTGATCGATTATCGGACAACCTTCCGATACCGCGTGCACAAGACCTAGGTGTCGCAAAAATTCGTGCAAGGGAGAAGTGAGGTGAAGGCTCACTAGAAAGGAGGAGGATCGGGGACCATTTGGTTCAAATTCTCCGATCATTGTGGCATAAAGCCTGATGTCGGATTCGTGATACTCGCCCCCAAAGTAGAGCATCAATCAACCAGAACATGCCGACACTCCGGATTTGAATGAAGCGTAATCAAAATCTGACAGGGTTTAGTATGAAATGTCCGAAAAAGGCTTGATGAATGTCCGAGTACGACGCTGGATCCCAAACCTAATGCTATTGATTGGTCCAATAAGCGAAAATCACCCCTACGGAAGCGTATGGTCTTAAGATGTTACAGAATGTTTCGGTTCCCGAGGAAGAGAAATGCCGCGGTCTTTTGTATGTATGCTCGTTGTTTTCTGCTTTCAGATGTCCTCCATCTTTTGAAGGATCTCTTGTCAAAACGACATTACGTTATCCATTGAGCCAATTCCCAAGAGCTCCGAAAGAAGCCTTCAATCGCCGGTCGCTTTCAAGTGGCCTGCCTTGACAATGCGCCATAGATACGTCTACCCAAGTCTTATTATATCCCTTTTACGGAGTACTGTATCCATGAGCAGCCACCACAACGCGGGCTTGCCTCCAGTCGGTATGGCACGCAAGGATTATATATCGTGCAGATTCCCAGCTCCGGATTAAGTTAGCTGCAATTATTGAGGACCGGTACGTGCCCGGCGTTCTCAATTGTGGCATATAGTAGCAGCATTGGCTAACGAGAAGTGTTGACCGCGCTTGTAGACTATAGGAAGCTACGTGGCAATACCTCACCTATCTAGATAGTATCCTGTCAGTTTGTCGAGCTCAAGAATAGCCAAACATAATATAAGGCACTATTTGGAGTTACCCAGATTGATATGTCACGGAATAGAGAACAGCCCTCTCCAATTTGGGAAACGCAGGTTTCTCTTCGACGCATCGAACTCCGGGTGGAGGCGACTACAGGGTTAGGCGAGCCGGCCTAGTGCCGATCTACCTAGCTTGCGATTAAAGATCTCGGCCTTATAAGGGCACTGCTACCTAGAGCTTGTTAACTTAATCGAGTATAGTTTAAGCCAGTAAGGAAAATAATAAGTGCCTATAAAGACTTGAAATATATACTACTAGAATATTAGGGATTATATTTATATATTTTTAACTAATTCCTAACTTTATTAACTCTATTACTAATAAAGCTGGTAATTATATACTTAATTTTATTTTATATCTCTTCTTTATATTATTTGATACTATTCTATAAAAGCTAATTAATATTATATATAACTAAAAGCCTTATCCTTTAAGGTATTTATTATTTAAATTACTAATTCTAGAAGTAAAATCCTTAATTACTCTATATTTTAGAGTATATAGATAGGTAATAAAATATTTATAAATACTTTTAAGAATAAGTAAGTTATAAAACTAAAGTCTAGTTTTATATAATATATTAATTAAATAAATTTATAAATAAGACTTTTATCTTAAGTACGCTAAAAAGATCTTAAAGATAGTAGTATTTCCCCTACTATATAATAACTCGAAGATTATATAAAGGAAAAATCTCGAAGG